>Ga0209039_10003076_pt1 | contig 13397 bp, 11 predicted proteins | sample BogFormECP12_OM1_FD_188238 | JGI IMG/M metagenome (GOLD analysis project Ga0209039, IMG submission 188238) | Bog forest soil microbial communities from Calvert Island, British Columbia, Canada - ECP12_OM1 (SPAdes) (version 2) | ecosystem: Environmental > Aquatic > Freshwater > Wetlands > Bog ...
CCTGAATTCAGGTCCAAGCGGACGCGATTCTGGACTTCATCCCACCAGCGATGTTCGAGGTACTCGACGGCCACCAGCGTGAGAATCGAATTAGCCACGACGACGATGGCGATGGCCGCCATGATGAGTTTAAAACGAATCGTCATCGTAGAATTGCGCGTCGCCCAATAGAGTGTATAGCCGCATCATACAGGCAACGGCGAGCTTCCACAAGGGGCCAGCGCGGATTATAATACTCGACTTGTGGCGGTTGCGCCGCCTTATGTGCAGATATCGCCGAGGAGGGTGTTCTCATGCGCGCGGTCATGGCTGAAGTTCCGGCAGATTTTCTGCTACGGTCGCGGCAAGTCCGGATACGGGATCTCGCCACCAGTCTCTGCCAAGGCTCTTCCGCATGAAGACCAGTTTCGGATAGCCATTAGATGCACAATGAGCAAGCCGCATGATCGAAGCCAGCTTCCGCACCCAGAGTTCAGCGCCTCGACCGGCAATAATTTCCCACCCCTGGCCGTCAGCCAGGCGCAAGAGGTAGCTGCCTTGAGCGTCGGCAGCACTAAAGGAGGCGTCCGCGCGAGTATCGTACATTAAGGTCCCTCTTTGTCTTGAACCGTACCAAGCAAGCTGCAACTTTCTTGCCAAATTTCTTCCCAGCACTCGCCTGGCTTTTACCGTTGCAGATGTCATGCCACGTGAGTCTTAACCTCAGCCTTAACTTTATTTTAGAATTACGCCCGCTTGTCCGATAACTATCTTCAGGAGAACTGTAATGGCTAAAGCAGATCTTGACGGCACCGCATTCATCGAAGCGCTCGACGAGAAGCATATCCTGCCATCCCTTTCTCCGATTGTGGTGGCGCTGATTGAACTTGCGACAAGCGATGAGAGTTCGCTCGGACAAATGGCTGACCTCATCATGAAGGACCCAGCGCTCACTGCGCAGATCCTCAAGCTCGCAAACAGTGCTTTCTTCAGGTCCCAGTATCCGGCAACCACCGCGCTCCAGGCAATCACCAGAATCGGGGCTCACCACACCCGGCTCTTTGCCCTATCCGTCTCTCTCAAGGACGCTTTTCCCTTAAAGCGGGAGGGGCCTCTCGACTATGGACGGTTCTGGCGCCTCTGCCTCTACCAGGGGCTTATCTCTCGGTCGCTGGCTCAGACCTTAAAGGCGGGCGACCCTGACGAGGCCTTCACTGCGGGGCTCACGCTGGAGATCGGGCTTCTCGTTCTGGTCCGTGCGTGCGCAGATGACGCAACCGTATACCTCGACTATCCGCTCCCGTCCCTACTGGCCAAGGAAAAAGAACTGTATGGCGTGCACCATCGACAGATCGGCGAGGCCCTTCTCAGGACGTGGAGATTCCCGGAAAGTATCGTTGCCTGTCAGCAGTCATTCAAGTTCAAAGAGAACCCGACCGGGCTCTCTGAACTGGCAAGGGTCTGCGCGATAGCAGGAGAATTGTCAGCCTTTATCTGCGGATCGCAGGCTGACGTTGACGAGATGTTTGAGAGTATCGAAACTTTCTTTGGCATAAGCAAGGGTGCTGCTATTGAAGCGGTGGGCGTAGCTCTCGAACACGTGAGCGAGATCGCAGAGCCTTTCAACGTGGAGATCGACACAGGCAGCGAAGTATTCGAACTGATGGAGAAGGCGAATCGGGCACTCACCAAGCTCGCAAGCAATGTCCTGGAATGTGCGCCCGTGGAGAAGCTTCCCTCCCCTGATTTACCTGCCGGATTCACCCACAGCCAAGACGCAACCCCAGCCATCCGAGGAGTTACCCACGAGCTGCACAATCGGCTCACCACCGTCGGGAGATTCGCGAGAAGACTCGCAAAGACAATCGATCCCGCATCACGGGAAGGAACATACGTCCGGGTGATAATGTCCGAGGCCGAAAGGCTCGAGCAGGCGCTGCAACGAACGCGATGACAGCGGAGATTCCTTACAGTCATCACCATTGAAGTCGGCACCGGGGCAAACCCGTCTATGAGCACGAGCAGCGGAAGAGTAGCAAAGAGGCAGATGGATGCCACCAGAATAAGAAGGAATACGATGTAGTCCTTCCTGGAGAAGGGACGAGGGTTATCCATGGGCGTCTCCTTGCTCGAAGGCTCGTTTTCCTTTCCGACAGTCATTCCCCAACAGAGTATAACCAGACAATGAAAGCGTGCTAGCCGCATGCCAGTGAAACAACACCTGGCAGACTTTTTGCCGGCCCATGCTTGAGAACGTGGTATCCGTGCGAAGGCAGTTACGAATGAACAGAGGAGCCCATCCATCTCCACCCTTGCGGGCTGCCGCAGGAGGCGCATAGACATGCCGAACGTCTTTGTAACCGCCAGTTGTCAGAATGCATGCGCCTGGTGCTTTGCCCGATCCAAGATGGAGCATTACCGCTCTCAGGGTATCGAGGAGATGGACTGGAAGGATTTTACGACCGTTGTGCAGTTTTTACGAAAGGTCGGGTTTGAGGAATATCGCGTTGCTCGGTGGCGAACCAACCACACCGGGGGCGCAGGCAACGAAGGAGGTGAGCCTTTGACGAAGCCATAGCCCGGGAGGCGTGCAGGATTACTACGTAGTTTTCGAGACGTAATAATCCTGCAAGGGTTTGACTCGCAGTCCAACTTTCATCATCGTCTCTATCGCATTCACCACTGCTTCCGCGCCCGACAGCGTTGTCGTATACGGTATCTTGTACTGCACCGCGCCTGACCGGATCAGCACTTCATCCATCTTCGGGTTCCGGCCGCTCGGGGTATTGATGATGAATTGAATCTCCCCGTTCTTGATCATGTCAACCACGTTCGGTCGCCCTTCGGACACCTTGTACACGAACTGCGTGTCAATGCCGCTGTTGGCAAGTACCTTGCCTGTGCCTTTAGTCGCATATACTTTGAACCCGAGGTCACAAAGTTTCTTTGCAACGAAGACTACGTGGCGCTTGTCCTGGTTTTTCACGCTGATAAAAACGTTGCCTTTGAAGGGCAGATTCTGATTGGCCCCCAGCTGTGCCTTCCAGAATGCGGCTCCGAAATTCGTGTCAACGCCCATGACCTCGCCTGTCGATTTCATCTCCGGTCCGAGGATCGTATCTACGCCGTAAAACCGGTTGAATGGGAAGACCGCTTCCTTCACCGCGATGTGATTGATCGCTGTCTCCCGCTCTATGCCCAGCTCCTTCAACGTTTTGCCCACCATCAGTTTCGCAGCCACCTTGGCCCACTGGATGCCCGTGGCCTTGCTCACAAAGGGCACGGTCCTCGACGCCCTGGGATTGACCTCCAGCACGTAGACGATGTCATTCTTCACAGCGTACTGGATGTTCATCAGCCCGACAACGTGAAGCTTACCGGCCAGCTTGTAGGTGTCCCTCTTGATCTTTTCTATGATGTCGTCGTTCAAGGAATAAGGCGGCAGGGCGCAGGCACTGTCGCCTGAGTGTATGCCGGCTTCCTCGATGTGTTCCATGATGCCGGCCACCACACACCGGTCGCCGTCAGCCACCGCATCCACATCGATCTCGATTGCATCCTCGAGAAACTTGTCGATCAGGATGGGGTGGTCCGGTGATGCCTCATGGGCCTTTTCAGTGAACGATTCAAGGTCAGCCTCTGTGTACACAATCTCCATGGCGCGGCCTCCGAGCACGTATGACGGCCGCACGACTACAGGATACCCGATTACATTGGCAACCTCTTTCGCTTCGGCTATGGAGGTGGCTGTGCCATTGTCCGGCTGCGTCAAGCCCAGCTTTTTCAGAATCGCCTTGAACTTTTCCCTGTCCTCTGCGATGTCGATCATCTCGGGTGTGGTGCCGATGATGGGGACGCCGGCCTTCTTCAACGGCACAGCGAGATTCAGCGGTGTCTGTCCGCCGAACTGGACAATAACGCCCATCGGCTTTTCCCGCTCCACGATGTCGAGCACATTCTCCAGGGTCAGCGGCTCAAAGTAGAGCTTGTCAGACGTGTCATAGTCGGTACTCACCGTTTCCGGATTGCTGTTGACCATGATCGTCTCGTAACCCAGATCTTTGAGCGCAAAGGCTGCGTGCACGCAGCAGTAATCGAACTCGATCCCCTGCCCTATCCTGTTCGGCCCGCCACCGAGGATCATCACCTTCTCTTTGTCACTCTTTCTGGTTTCATCCTCGGTCTCGTATGTGGAATAGTAGTAGGGGGTATAGGCTTCAAACTCGGCAGCGCACGTGTCGACAAGTTTGAATACGCTGGAGATGCCCCGCTTCAGACGCCATTGCCTGACTTCTATCTCACCCAAGCCTATGATCTCGCCTATCTGCCTGTCGGAGAACCCGCACCGCTTGGCGCGCTTCATCAGTTCTTCGGAAAAGCTGTCCCTCGCCTGCGAGAAGATCGGCAGATCGCTCCTGTACTGTTCCAGCTCATGCTCGAACTCAACGATCTCTTCTATGTTCTTGAGAAACCATGGATCTATCTTTGAAAGCTCGTAAATTTCATCCAGCGTTATGCCGCTCCTGAAAGCATGGCGCACATAAAAGATCCTGTCCTTGTTGGGAATGGTCAGCTTCTGCTTTATCAGTTCCACGTCGTTCGGGCCGAGCTGCCTGCCGTCGGTGATACCGTAGCAGCCGACTTCCAGAGAGCGAAGCCCTTTCTGCAGAGCCTCCTTAAACGTCCTGCCTATGGCCATTGCTTCGCCCACCGATTTCATCGAGATGGTCAGCGTCTCGTCAGCGCCTTTGAACTTCTCGAAGGTAAAGCGCGGCACCTTCACCACGCAGTAATCTATGGTCGGCTCAAAAGATGCAGGGGTCTTCTTCGTTATGTCATTCGGTATCTCGTCGAGCGTGTACCCTATGGCGAGCTTGGCTGCGATCTTGGCTATCGGAAACCCGGTGGCTTTTGACGCGAGAGCCGAGCTGCGCGACACCCTCGGATTCATCTCGATTACGACCATTCGTCCATTCGTCTGATCAACGGCAAACTGGATATTGGAACCTCCTGTTTCCACGCCGATCTCGCGGATGATCTTGATGGCCGCGTCTCTCATTACCTGATACTCTTTGTCGGTCAGGGTTTGCGCCGGCGCCACGGTAATGCTGTCCCCCGTGTGAACGCCCATCGGATCGAAGTTTTCTATGGAGCAGATGATGACGACGTTATCTTTCCTGTCGCGCATCACCTCAAGCTCATACTCTTTCCACCCGAGCACCGACTCTTCGATCAGGATCTCGCTTATCATGCTGCTTTCAAGGCCACGTAACGCCAGCACCTCAAACTCTTCTATGTTGTACGCAACGGAACCGCCTGTGCCGCCCAGTGTGTAGCTCGGCCTGATGATCACGGGAAAACCGACCTCTTTGGCAACTCTGCGCGCATCCTCCATGGTGCGGGCAAAGCCTGACCTCGGCACTTCCAGGCCTATGCGCTCCATGGCAGCCTTGAACTCTTCCCTGTCCTCAGCCTTCCTGATCGCCTTGTAGTCAGCGCCGATCAGCTCAACGTTATATTGTTCGAGTATGCCTCGCTCCGCGAGGATGGTCGCGAGATTGAGGCCCGTCTGTCCGCCGAGTGTCGGCAGGAGCGCGTCCGGCCTTTCAATTTTGATGATCTCTTCGAGCACTTCCGGAATCAGGGGCTCCACGTATGTCCTGTCCGCCATATCCGGATCGGTCATAATAGTCGCAGGATTGCTGTTGATGAGGATCACGCGATAGCCTTCTTCCCGCAATGCCTTGCAGGCCTGGCTCCCGGAGTAGTCGAACTCGCACGCCTGACCTATCACGATCGGACCCGAACCGATGAGGAAAATACTTTTCAGGTCTTTTCGCTTAGGCATGACGCTCCTTCTTGAATGTCTCCATCATCTCCCTGAACTTCGCGAACAGACCCCAGGAGTCATGCGGCCCCGGAGACGCCTCCGGGTGGAACTGCACGGAGAAAATAGGGTAGATCTCGTGTTCTATACCTTCCAGCGTGTCGTCATTGAGATTCACGTGGGTGCCTTTAACCTTCTCCTTTTTTATGGAATCGAGGTTCACGGCAAAACCATGGTTCTCCGATGCGATCGCAACCTTGCCCGTGGCCAGCTCCTTGATGGGCTGATTTGCGCCCCTGTGGCCAAACTTCAACTTATACGTGTCGCCTCCGTAGGCCAGGCCGAGTAACTGCTGTCCGAGACAAATGCCGAAGATCGGCGCCTTGCCGAAGAGCTTGCGTATCTCTTCAACAACGTCAGGCACTCCCTGTGGATCGCCCGGACCATTGGAAAGGAGCACGCCGTCCGGCTTCATGGCCAGTATCTCTTTTGCTTTGGTTCGGGCCGGCACAACAACCACGCGACAGCCTGCTTTCTTGAGCATCCTGAGAATATTGATCTTGACGCCGAAGTCCATAACGACGCACGTGAAGTCCCCACCCGTTTCAAATTCGTACGGCGCGTCGCACGTCACCTCTTTCACCAGGTCAATTCCTACGATACCGATAGACTCCTTCGCCTTTTGCACCAGGGACTTCGGGTCAAGGTCACGCGTGGAAATAACGGCCTTCATGGCCCCCCCGACCCGTATATGTTTTGTCAGCGCCCTTGTGTCGACCTCTTCAATGCCGACGATCTTATGCCGTTTCAGGTACTCGACCAGGCTATCTTTCGCCCGCCAGTTGCTGGTGATTTTACTGAACTCCCTGACGATGAATCCTTCAACCTTAGGCCCGCCCGACTCCACATCCTCCTCGTTGACGCCGTAATTGCCGATCAGGGGATAGGTCATAGTAACGATCTGCCCCTTATACGAAGGGTCTGTCATAATCTCCTGGTAGCCTGTCATGCTTGTATTGAAGACGATCTCGCCTTCTTTTTCGCCCTCAGCGCCTAAACTTCTTCCCTCGAAGAGGGTTCCATCTTCCAAAGCAATCATCGCCTTCATTAGCGGTTCCTCATATTCGTATCAACAGTTAATGATATCAAGCTGCATTCAAAAATAGAGCGAGGCGACCAGGAGGATAGCGACGGAGGCGTACTATTAGTACGTCGGAGTCGTGCCGACGCAGGCAACGAAGCTATATGAATGAAGGCAGCTTGATATTTCATCGCTTCCCCCTACAGGCCTTCACGCAGATACCGCAAATATGGTGGCCAAGCGCGCGCTCGTTCTTAAAACGCTTGAGCATGGCAAAGCAACCTTTGTGGTCAAACTGATCTCTCTCAATCTTGATGGCTTGGGCCGGGCAGACCTCCACGCAGGCAACACACGACCCGCAGCCCGTATTCATAGGCTCACCGGCCTTGAGGGTCATATCGGTCAGGATCGTGTTGTAGCGCACGTGAGCACCGAACACCGGGTGAACCAGAAGATTGTTTCTCCCTATCCATCCTGTGCCCGCGATCTCTCCTATATGTTTGTGCGAGATGTGGGCCTTCTGATCCTGCCAGTCAACCATCTGGGATGCGGCGAACGGCAAGGCTTTGAAGCCTTTCTGTTCAATCTCCCTCGCCAACAGATAGGCGATCATATCGAGCCGGTAATTGATCTGCCTGTAGTGATGCTGGTAAAAGAGAGTCGGTCCGTCGGTAAGCGTTTCAAGCACGCCCATGGAGATGACAAGCCCGAAAGAGATGGCGTATCTGTACTGGTCGATGAAGACCTTGTCAAACCCCAGAATCTCCTTTCCATAGCGGGACAGGTCAGCAACACCGACAACATCGGCGTCGTGCCGCCCTATTAGTCCTTGTATTCCCGTTTCCTCGCTTTCTCGCATCATCGCTTCATTGCGTCTACTTACCTGCGAACCTTGAAGCAAGGAACCGCATTTCCGCTTCCACGCTTCGTCGCATCATCGCGTTCACTTTCGGTCTTGAGCGTCCCCTTCAGAGCTTTTCGCTCTCAGAGGAGCCCTCTTTTCTTGAAATGAATCAGAAGGGCACTCACCGCGGCAGGGGTAACCCCGGAAATCCGTGACGCCTGACCGAGGGAGACCGGCTTGATCTTTGACAGTTTCTCGATGACCTCGCTTGAAAGTCCCGCAATATCGCCATACGACATGTCAGGCGGTATCTTTCTATCTTCCAGTTTCCTCAGTCTCGAGACCATCTCCGTCTCTCTATCAGTGTAGCCTCGATATTTTACATCCAACTCGACCTGATAAGCAACAGTGTCTTCTATACCGTTTAGACCTTCATACAGCCGTTGCAGCGTGGCCACGGTGATACCGGGTCTCTTGAGCAGCTCTTCAAGGGTCGTGGGATTCTTGATACTGTCAAGCCCCAGCTCTTTCAATCGCTCATTGGTCGCTGTCGTGGGAAAGAGTTTCTTTTCCTGCAACAGCCGACTGAGGCGCGCCATCCCTGCACGTTTTTCATTCATGCGCTCGTAACGTTCGTCGGACACCACGCCGATGTTGTGTCCCTTTTCCGTGAGTCTCAGGTCAGCATTGTCTTCCCGCAGCAACAACCTGTACTCGGCCCGGGACGTGAACATGCGGTAAGGCTCATCCACACCCTTGGTCACGAGGTCATCGATCATCACACCGATATACGCCTCTTCGCGACCCAGCACGAAACCGCCCTTATCGCGGGCCTTCAAGGCTGCATTGATACCGGCGATAAGGCCCTGCGCCGCCGCTTCCTCATATCCGGTCGTCCCGTTTATCTGCCCGGCACAAAAGAGATGGCTCACCCGTTTTGTTTCGAGGGTCGGGAAAAGCTGCGTCGGATAGATGAAGTCATATTCGATGGCATAGCCCGGCCGTGTTATTTCCACGCGCTCGAGCCCCTCGATACTCCTGAGCATGGCGAGCTGCACGTCGAGCGGCAGGCTCGTCGAAAGCCCGTTGGGATAATACTCCCTGGTGTCGATCCCTTCCGGCTCGAGAAAGATCTGGTGGCGTTTCCTTTCAGCAAATTTGACGATCTTATCTTCTATCGATGGACAATACCTGACACCGGTACCCTTGATCCTGCCGCTGTACAGGGGGGACCGGTCAAGCCCGGATCGTATGATCTCATGGGTTCTCTCGTTTGTGTAAGTCATGAAACAGGGGATCAATTGCTGCGTAATCTTTGAGGTTAGGAATGAAAAGGGTTTTGGCGGGTCATCGCTCGCCTGGGCTTCCAGCTTTGGAAAATCGATGGTGCAGCCGTTAAGTCGGGGACAGGTGCCCGTTTTCAACCTGCCCAGCTCGAAACCCAGTTTCCGCAGATTTTCGGAAAGTCCCACGGAGGCGAAATCGCCCATACGTCCAGCCTCAAACTGCTGAAGCCCGATATGAATGAGGCCCCGGAGAAAGGTGCCCGTGGTGAGCACGACCGTTTTGCCATGGAACTTCTCTCCCCACCCCGTCTCAACGCCGACAGCCCTGCCGCCTTCAACAAGCATCTTCTCTACGGTGTCTTGACGCACCAGCAGGTTGTCCGCTGCCTCCAGTACCTTCTTCATGCGCTGGCCGTACTTGGCCTTGTCAGCCTGGGCCCTGCTCGCCCTCACGGCCGGGCCTTTTGTCGTATTGAGCATCCTGAATTGGATCCCCGTGGCGTCGATGTTCCGGCCCATCTCTCCGTCGAGCGCATCGATCTCTTTCACGAGGTGTCCTTTACCCAAACCCCCTATGGCAGGGTTACAGGACATGTAGGCAATATGGTCGAGATTCATCGTCAGGAGCAGGGTGCGCGCCCCAAGTCTCGCCGCCGCGAGCGCAGCTTCGCAGCCGGCATGGCCTGCGCCTACAATGATCACGTCAAAGCTGTTCATGGGATCTGTCCGACATTTTCTAGTCTATCAGGAATCGCCTCCATTTTCACTATGCGGAGCACGGATGATTTTTTACTTGACGCGTCCGCGAGGAACTATGATAATGGATGAAGAGGTAACTTCACAAAAACTCATTTCTTCGGAGGGAAACATGAATGCAGTCGTGGTTCTTATCCTGGGTTTTATCGTGTTCTTTGTTGGTTACCGGTTCTACGCAAAGTATATTGACACAAAAATCGTCAAGGCGGACCCGAAGAGGGCTACACCGGCCAAGATGTATATGGATGGTGTGGAATTCATGCCCACGAGCAAAAACATCCTCTTCGGGTACCAGTTCAAGTCGATCGCAGGCGCTGCGCCGATTATCGGGCCTATTATTGCCATCCAGTGGGGTTGGCTCCCTGCGCTGATATGGATCCTGGGTGGAGCCCTGTTCATAGGCTGGGTGCATGACTACACGAGTGCCATGGTGGCAATGCGCAACGAAGGCGCCTCATTCGGGGGCTTGAGCCACCGCTTGATCTCCCCGAGAGCTCGGGTCATTCTTCTTTCTTTCATCTACTTTTATCTCCTGCTCATCGCCGGTGCCTTCGGCAATGTTGTCGTAAGCACGGTTATCGGCCTTAAAGCGGCTCCCATGGCGTGGTTGCTCCTCACTATCGGGGGCGTGCTGGCCGGCCAGATGATCTACCGCTGGCGCAAGGATATCCTCCTTACAACTGCCGTCTGCGTTATTATTGCGTTACTCGGCATATTCCTTGGGACTCAACTTCCCTCTGATAAGGTTCTCGGCACGAGCCTCGCAAACAGCAGGATACTCTGGACTATCGCCGCCTGCGTCTTTTGTTATTTCGCCGCGGTACTCCCCATATGGAGGTTCGCGCTGCCTATAAACTACGTTGCGTCGTACATCGTATTCCTTGGCCTGTTCTTCGGTGTGATCGGCGTTTTTATACTCCATCCCGATTTTACCTTGCCTGCCTATACGGACTTCTCCATCAAGATAGGTCCGATCTGGCCCATCATGTTCGTCACGATCGCCTGCGGGGCCATATCGGGCTGGCACAGCATTGTGTCGAGCTCAGGCACGGCACGGCAACTGGAGAGTGAGCTTGATGCCCGTCCCGTAGGCGCCGGCGTCATGTTTGTCGAGATGATGCTTGCTCTCTTTGCCCTGATCATCGCGGGAACAATCTATGCCTCCTCCGCCGAATACGGGGCTGCCGTTGCAAAGGGCCCGGGAGTGATCTTCGCAGCCGGAGTCTCAAAATTTCTCGGTGCAATCGGGCTCCCTGCCAGGCTGGGCAATTCCTACGGCAGCGTGATGATGATCGTGCTGGCTGTCACGATCATGCAGCTCGTCATCAGGTTCATGAGGGTGGCAACCTCAGAGCTTCTTAGCGACATAAGCCCCGTTTTCAGGAACGCTCATCTCGGCACATTCATAGCGTGCATCCTGGCCGCGGTGCTTATCATGACAGGATGGTGGCAGTATCTGTGGATACTTTTTGGCGGGGCAAACCAGCTCATGGCATCGCTCGCCTTGATGCTCGTGACAGCATGGCTCATGTCTGAGGGTAAGCCTATAGCCTGGACATTTTATCCTATGATCTTCATGTTTGTTACAACGATAGCAGCGCTCCTCTACACATCCTGGAGCCTGCTCAGCAAGGTTTTCACCGGAGCTGTAAAGGGCGAGGCTCTCGTGGGGAACACCCTGATGGGACTTGTCGGATTCTTCCTGGTTATCGCTGCCATAGCGCTCGCAGTGGAAGGCGTTAAGGCTTTCAATCGTTACAGAGGCATCAGGACCCAGATGCGCCAGGCAGCGGCAGCAGCAAAGGCTTGACAGAACCTTTTGGGCGCGCCTCTTGCGGGACGCGCCCATCCCGTTATAGACTAGTGCATCGAAATGCGTTAGTAAGGAGAATGAGAAGCATGTCTAAAGACGATGAGAAAAAGCAAAAGGGTGGCATCTTCCAGGCGGTAAAGGAATTTGTGTATGGCGTGGCAGCGCATGATTCCGCGCGCTTCGCCCTGAAGTCCCGGGCCAGTATGGAGCACCTCTTCATCCTGATTACGATGGGCGACATGCTCGGCGTCCCCATACTCCCGCCGTATTATTCCCTGCGGCTGCTGCCGTATGTGGTGCCTCAGATCTCCACGTGGAAACGACGTATGCTGAGGGAGAAGGATCTTACCGACGCATTGGCATAGGAGGTAATCGGTGGCTGCGTCAAAGGTCCATCTGCTTTGTCGTGCGGCGGCCTGCGGGACTCCGACGTACACCTTAGTACGCCTCCGTTCCTCGGCCTTGCACTTCGCCGGGTACCCGCCCTGGGCGGGCGTGAAGCCTTTTACTTGCCACCTGGCACTGCCAAAAAAGCCCGTGTCCGCGGCTCGGACGGGCGAGGCTTGCGCGGCTTGGATGGTAAAGGCTGACGTCGCAAGCCTGAGTCACTTGGAGTTCTTATGACTAACGGTGGGTTCTTCAAGTCGGTAAAGGAGTTCTTGTTCGGTTTTGCCGCGCATGAACATGTTGTTCTTGCGTTAAAAACAAAGGCCAGCCTGGGGGATCTCTTAACCGTTGCCATGTTCGGTGACATGGTCGGTTTACCGATCTTCAGATCATATTACGGCCTGAGACTTCTGCCTCACCTGCTTCCGCGCCTCCAGGGCTGGAAGCGAAGAATGTTGAGAGAGAGGGATTTAGTAGACGCTCTCGATTAACATCAGAAGTTGCAGTGTTATGTGTTGAGTGTTATGTGTTGAGCCTTCAGTCACTCGACACTCGTAACTCGACACTCGTCACTAGCCAGTAGTCACTGTTTCTAAGGAGGTGGTTCCCATTTCACTCACTAAGATTTTCGACCAATATCCTGACAGGCATTACATCATGTTTGGCGGAAAGGGCGGACTGGGCAAGACCACATTTTCCGCTGCGACTGCATATTACCTCGCAAAGCAGGGAAAACGGGTCCTCGTCTTCTCCGTTGACCCGCAGGCATCATTGAGCGACATTTTCCAACAGAACATTTTCGGAAAAGGGCCGCAGGAGATCATGCCGAACCTCTTTGCCCAGGAGATCGATGCAGACCGCCGGGTGAAGGAATATCAGCAGGAGATACGGCAGAAGATACTCGACATGTACGGCATGGATCAGATCCCTGAAGAGATCGAGAGTTACATCCAGGCTGCTGCTGCGGAACCTGCCATGGAGGAGAGCGCTATCTTCGACGAGGTAGTCGATATCGTCGTGAAAGGCGGCTATGACTATTACATTTACGATCTTGTGCCCCTGGGTCATGCCTTGTACTATCTCAGCATGGCCTCGGTCTATGATGCCTGGATCGACAAGATCACGGGCTTGCGCCAGCAGATGCGGGAATATGACCAGGTGGCAGCGGTCATGCGGCGGGACAAGGAACTCGACGAGGATGCGATTCTAAATGAGCTCCTTTACATTAAGGAACGCATCAACAAGTCCTCAGGCATCCTCACGGACAAGCAGAAAACTGCATTCTTCTTTGTTGTGACACCCGAGGAGATGATCATAAATGACACGCTCAAGGCAGCGGGGCTCTTTGCGAAGTTCGATGTGCCGCTCAGCGGCTACATCGTGAACCGCGTTCTGCCTGACGAACTTAAGGGCCAGAATATCCC
>Ga0209039_10003077_pt1 | contig 13394 bp, 13 predicted proteins | sample BogFormECP12_OM1_FD_188238 | JGI IMG/M metagenome (GOLD analysis project Ga0209039, IMG submission 188238) | Bog forest soil microbial communities from Calvert Island, British Columbia, Canada - ECP12_OM1 (SPAdes) (version 2) | ecosystem: Environmental > Aquatic > Freshwater > Wetlands > Bog ...
AAATTCCCTAATAGTAAAATTGTATAATACTTCTCCCAACTTGTATTGAAACACGATGATGGTCCGAAAAGGACGCTGTGGAGAATATATTAAGACTGCGGTCATGAACAGATGCGATTCAGAACAATTGGCCTAGCGCATGCTTTCACCATTTGACCGCGCCTACGATAAACGCAAGGAGTCCTATTATGAACCAGAGAAGCACAGTTTTCTTGATCTTTCTAGCGTTTTCCCTTGAGGGGTCTCTGACTAGCATGATTGATGATGCTGCAAGCCCAATGTCGGTAACGAGTACTGGAGGAATAAACCAAAGTGATACTAGGTTTAGAAGCCATGGTATTGGGCTCAGCAGGATCGCGGAGACGTAGAAGGCGGCGGCTGCAACTGCTGCTTTTTTTTCTCCGAAGCTTACAGCCATTGTTTTGACGTTTGCTTTTGCGTCTCCCTTGACATCCACGATGCCCTTGGTTATCTCTCTTCCCGTGTTGGAGAGAAATGCCATTGAAGCAAAGAGTGCGACGTTAGGTTCGAATTCAGCGACGATTGCCATTCCGTACACAAATGGTATTGCAACGCAAACGCTGACTAGGAAGTTGCCAGGCAAACCGCTTCTCTTTCCTACCGTCGTGTAGGTCACGAAGATTATCCACGCTACCACAGCAGTTGCGAGACAGAATACGTTCGTACGGTACGACGTGACAAATCCTATGACCGTGAGGATTGAGGCGAGCCAAAGGGCGTTGTTGGGTTTGATTAGGCCGCTTGGGATAGGACGATTTGGCTCGTTTATTGCGTCAATCTGTCTGTCATAATAGTCATTTATGACCATTGAGGCAGCAGTAAGCGTGAAGCCTGTTGTGAAACCGAGCGCGGCGTTTTGGCCGAAGCTGGACCACTTGTTTGGGTTGGCAAGAACTGCTCCGACAATGACGGCGAAGCCTATCATGAGACAGTTTACAGGACGGATTAAGCGGGCGTAGCCGCCGATTTTGCTCATTACCGTTCAAGCCTTACTGTGATTCTTTAGGTTTTCATTATGCATCGAGTAATAAAACTGGCGCTTCATGCTCGAAAGTTTAATACGTTTGGGTTCGATAATCCATTTAAAAATGTATTGGTGATTTTGTCTTGCGCGACAACTATGCGTTGGACAGACTTAGGGTGATAATTCCCGTTGGGGGAAAAGCTACGCGTTTGCTTCCTCTCACTGCAGAGACAAGCAAGGCCTGTTTGCGGTTGTTGAATAGGCCTATGGTGGATTTTTCATTGTTGCCTCTTGCGCGTCAGGGAATCAGGAACTTCATTTTTGGGGTCAAGGGTTACACAAATTACAGGGATTTGCATGATTACTTCGAGTCGGGCTTCGGGTTTTCTGCTAGATACGATATCACGCCGATGGTTCATATAAAATATCAGCCGAACGTGGAGGATCTTGGCAGCGCGAGCTCTGCGATGATAAACATGGAGTACTATGACGTCAGAGACCCGGTTTTTGCGGTTCAGGGTGACAACATTTTCGATGTCAACGTGAAGGAGCTCGTAAAGTTTCATGAAAAGAAAGGGGCTCTGATGACTATCGCTTTGAGAAGGGTCACAAACGTTGAAGGTTATGGTATAGCTGACATTAATAAAGAAATGCGGATAGCTAGGTTTGTTGAAAAACCATCGCCCAAAGAGGCGCCGTCTGATTTGGCCAATACTGGTCTGTACATGTTTTCTCCAGAAATCAGGAAGATTTTCAAAGAGAAAGGCGTGAAACAGATAATGAAAGAGAGGCACAGGCTGGACTTCGGTTATGACTTCATTCCGTACTTGATAAGCACTGGAAGGCCAGTCTTTGGTTTTACGTTAGAGGGAAGCTGGTATGATGTGGGGACTCCCAAACGCTATCTTGAAGCCATGCATGATATGCTCGATGGGCGTTTCTCCTCGTTGACTGATTTCGGCGGAAGAATCGACGAGAACAAACGGATATGGGTTCAGGGAGAAAGCGTGGAGTCCATGAAGAGAAGGAAGGAAATCCTGAGGAAAATTGAACAGAAAAGAATCGACATTGAAGGGTCCGTCCTCATCGGAAGGCACTGCAAGATCGAAGACGGCGTGAGAATAGTCAACTCATGCATCGATAACTATACACAGATTGGCAAGAACGTTGAAATAGAGAACTCCGCAGTGATGGACAGGGTCATAGTCGAGGACAAAGCCGAGATAAGAGACAGCATCGTGGGAAGACATGTGACTATCCATTCAACAGCTAGAAAACCAACGAAAATAGACTCGACATCCGTCATAGCTGATGATGTCATGGTTGCCGAAGGATGTATTCTGGAAGGTACAAAGATATATCCGCACCAATACGTAAGAGGAGAGTTCACCAATCAGACACTGATGCCTGGTTAAGCAACACAGTCACGAAAAGCGTTTGACCTAAACTGCGAATCAAATCGGCTGCAACGAAGAATGCACACACAAGAGCAGGCCTAACAGTGAATATTGACTTCACAGAGATAACGATGAAAACAGTTCCAGTAGCAGACTATATCAATGGTTTAGAGGAACCGTTCAAAGAGAAATTTCTTGCCCGCAAACTGTCGTATCAACTCGATCAAGAAACTATAGGAAAACTCAAGGCCTACGCGGGCTCTTATGCCATTATCGTTTTCTCAGCGGGGTGGTGCAAAGACTGTGCCAAACATGTCCCTGTCTTGGCATTGATAAATGAGACCACGGGATTAGAAGTCAGGGTTTTCGGGGGTTTGAAGAAGGATCCTTTGGCCCACGGGATCAAGTGGCGAATTCCTCCTTCGCCGCCAGATGTTGAAACATTTCATGTAGAGGCGATTCCGCTGATAATAGTAGTCGACCGGGAGGGCAGAGAGTTGGGCAGAATCATTGAAAATCCGAAGCATCAACCCACTCTAGAGCAAGAACTCTTTGACATCATCACATCCGGACTGCGATAGCCTTCCGCTCGTTTAGGCTTTGAACCATTTGAACATTAGGTATTTTATTCTGTCTTTCTCTAGGTCGGGGACTGCTATTATGAATCTTTTTCGAACGGTCGTTGCTAGTCTTCCAGCTTTAACGATTTCTGTTGCCGTCATGCTGGATGGAGCAAGTTTGACGGAGACCATGTAGGGGGCATGTTCCACACCTGGTCCATGTCTGTAAACTGCAAAGTCGCATCCGAATTTGATTCCTGGCGTTACTACGAGACCATTATCGCGTAGGTCACGGAAGACAGAGTATTTTTGCTCGAATTCTTCATACAGTTGTTTTGCCATTTGTCGGAGTTTTCTGACGCTTACTCTTTTCTTCGCTGGTCCTTCGTATACTGCAACGTTTTCTTTTTCAACAAGGTACAAGCCTTCCATTAGGTCCAGGATGAGTGGCACTTTGAACTCTGGAATTTTCGGCTTCGGGATCCCGAGGGGCTTTCCGTAGAAGCCTTTCCTGTAGAGCTCCGAACCGTCTTGGGGGTTCCAGACTACGAGAAAATTTTCGATGAGTTCTACGCCTATTTTGTTCACTGCGTCTTTCGCCCTTTTACATCATGAAGGAAAGGATTCGTGCGGCGTCAGATGCGTCCTCAGCTTTGTCGGCTGAGTCCTCTAATAGTTGAAGCACGTCTCTCAGAAGTATCAATGCGGGAAAATCTACTTTGCTGCCGAGGATTTTTATCTCAAGAGCTCGGTACAAGTCGTCAACGTTGTGTTCGGCAATCTCCACTTCCTTGGCTTTTTCCATGACCTTTGTTGAGCCGTAGTTGAGAGCCATAACCATTTCTCTGAGCTTCAGCACGGCTTCGAAAACGGCTTCTGAGAGTTTCAGGAGATCTTTCTTTATGTCTGCTGGTACGTTCCAGTGGTGTTCCATAATTTCTACTAGCCTAAAGGCTATGCCTTCGGCATAATCAGCGATTTCACTCGTGAGGTTTGTGAATCTAAGAAAGTCTTCCCTGCTGAGCAGGATTGCTCCTATTTCAGCTAATTCCTGAGAAACCAGCCTCCTGGCTTGATCGACCTCGGCTTCGCTGCCCGTGACTTCATTGAAGAGCTGCGTTGCCCCATCCTTGTCATTTTTTATGAAGAAATCAATCATCTGAGGGACTTTTCTGGTGAGATCTAAGACTTTCCTCAAATGGTCTTGACAAACGTTTAACGCTCTTCGCTTGACGCGCTCTTCAGTTTCCGCTGGAAGTACCAAACGCTTTTCCCGCCCGCAAGATAAAGCCCTTTTTCCCACTGCTTACATGTGTATGATTGTTAAAAAGGTAACGAAAATCTGGAAAGCTTCTACATTGCTTTTCCTAACTGTTCGAAACTGATTTTCCATCGGAAGTACATGTGCAGCTGTGTGGGCAATTCGCTGATGGGGCTTCTGACCTGCTTCCATGTGTCTCGATCTCGAATCGTGACAGTGTCATCCTTGAGTGTATCGTAGTCAACTGTTATGCCTAGGGGGATGCCTGCTTCATCTGTTCGAGCGTATCGTCTGCCAATGGATCCTGAATCGTCATATTCGACCACAAAGCCCTCATTAAGCAATGTTCTGTGCAGTTCCATCGCTTTCTCGGGTAATCCGTCCTTGCTCACAAGGGGGTACAAGCCTACATGTACGGGAGAAATGTCTCGTGGGAAGCTTAACACTGTTCTGTCCTCCTTGACTCGGTAAGCGTATTCGAAGGCTACATAAAAGAGGCGGTCAGTGCCGAAGGTCGGTTCGATAACGTAGGGTATGAAGCGTCTTCCACGTTCGATGATTTTTTCACGTTTGATGTCTACATGTTCTGGCATAATCCTGTATTTTGCGAGTTGATAGTAACCGTTTTTCTTGAAGGAAGCCTCCACTTCTTCAGAATTGGTTTTCGAGAGCATTTCTGCGACTGTTCCTGCTTCTTTCTTGAATGCGGGTCCCATTTTAGCCATGATAGGTTTGACAGTTGTGCATTCTCTCTCGATGGGTTTCTCGTATTCCTTGAAAACGTACATGTCTTGGCCGCTGGCTTCCGTATGTCTTTTCAAATCGTAATCCGTGCGGCAGGCACAGGCGTTCACTTCGAGCCAATTCCATCTCTCGACCAAGACTTCTTGGTCGAAGGTTTCTGATGAGTAGTGGGCTCTTTCCCACGGGTGTTTTTCGATGAATCGTTGTTTTTCATGTGGAACACCTATTTCGACGAGCAGTTTTTTCTGGAAGGCCATGAAGACTGCTTGCCATTCGGACTTTATGTACTTCTTTTGCAATGCTTCTTTGACGGTTGTTTCGGTAATTTCTTCCGATTGCTTCAGTCTGTCTTTCACGAGGAGTAGTCGCAGGGACTCGTTCTCCACTTCTTTGAGCAGGTAGCAGTTGGGTTCTTCAGGGTCAAAGAAAAATTCTAGGTCGCCTATTGTGAACTCTCTTAGACGAACAAGGCCTTGGCGGGGCGAGATTTCGTTTCTCAATGCTCGACCTATCTGGATCGCGCCGAATGGCAGTTTTTCCCGTGCCATTTCATAGAGCCGTTTGAACTCTACGAATATCCCTTGCGCCGCTTCGGGTCTTCCGTAACCCACAGCGTCGGAGTAAGGGCCTATGGTGGTCTTGAACATAGTCAAGAACAGTTTAGGTTCAATGAAGGTTCCTCCGCATTCGGGGCAGCGTATGTTGAGCTTTTCGATTGTCTCTTTCAGTTGGGCAAGGGTCATTTTCTCGGCTTCTGATTCAGTGATTCCAGCCGTGTCGCGGAGCAGGTGATCTGCGCGAAATCTCTTGTGGCAGTTTGAGCATTCAACCATGGGTTCTTTGAAATGTTCAATGTGGCCTGAGGCTTCGAAAACTTTTTCGGGAGTGATTATTGGAGATTCTATCTCCATTATGCCGAGTTTGTAAACGAATAGTTCTCTGAGTTTTCTTTCGATGTTCTGCTTCACCCTTGCGCCTAGGTAGCCGTAGGTGGCGAAGCCGCTTGCGCCTCCGTAGATTTCGTAGGATTGCCAGAAGAAGCCTCTTCGGCGTGCCAGTTCATTGATGGCTGTGAATTTGTCGTAGGTTTTGTTTTCACTCGTCATTTCGGTTCAGCCTCTGTAGACTAGATGTCTCGAAGACTTTAATCTTATTGGATCTTGAGGCATCGGTCAAGCTTGACGGGTAGGGCGGATCGCAGCATTTTTTAAGTCTTGTGTCAATATGGACTTCGAAATAGGGTGTGGCTGTTTGGCGAAGATCAAGATAGCGTTGATTGGAGTCGGAAATTGTGCGTCTGCGCTCGTTCAAGGTCTGCAATATTACGGTGCGCGTAGCGGGGTTGATTGCATGGGTCTCAGAAACCCCATGATCGGTGGTTTTGGTTGTAAGGACATTGAAGTTGTGGCAGCATTCGATGTGGATGCTCGTAAAGTGGGCAAGGATGTTTCTGAAGCTATTTTTGCTGAGCCCAACAATGTTCCGAGACTGAGCGATGTGCCGCTTTGCAATGTTGTGGTGAGTAAAGGGCCGGTTTTGGATGGTGTGGGAGAATACACGAAGCGGGTCATCCACGTAAGTAGCAGTGAGGATTCGAATGTTGCGATGGTTTTGAAGGAGAGCGATGCCGATATGATTGTTGATTTGCTTCCAAGTGGGGCCGTTAGGGCTTCACGATGGTATGCTGAGCAAGCCTTGATTTCAGGATGCGCCTTCGTGAATGCAACGCCCAGCTTCATCGCGAGCGACGCGGCGTGGGCTCAGAAGTTCAAGACCGCTGAATTGCCCGTCGTTGGGGACGATTTGATAGATCAAGTTGGCGCGACAACCTTGCACAAGACATTGCTGCAACTCTTGACAGTGAATGGCGTACATGTCACTGAGACTTATCAGCTTGATGTTGGTGGAGGAACAGAATCTTTAGACACACTGGGTCGGACGAAAGATATCAAACGTGCAGTGAAGACACAGTCGATCGAAGCGGCTTTGCCTTATAAGGCGGCGGTTGTTGCGGGTTCAACTGACTATGTGGATTTTCTCCAAAACAGGCGTGACAGTTACTTCTGGATAAGAGGAATGCATTTCTGTAACGTGCCGATGCAGATAGACTTGAAACTCTCGACAGTAGACGCTCCTAACGCGGGTTCGGTGCTGCTTGACGTGGTGCGGGCCATAAAGATGGCGTTGGATAGGAAGCTGAAAGGAGCTGTCGATCCGGTTTGTGTTTACGGCTTCAAACATCCGCCAAAACTGGTGTCGTTGGAGACTGCGGAGGGAATGTTCTCCCAATTCTTAGCCGCTGATGAATAAACGATTATCCTACTTCGAAGCCAGTTTCGCCAATTCGCGCAGGACTTCCTTCTTGAAGCCTGTTTCTTCAAGCTTGGTCTTTAGGGCTGTTATCGTCTTCACAGGTGTTGGATCTACGCCGCGAAGGATGGCTAGGTAAACACTCGTGAAATCTCCCGTGCAGATAATCGACGCCATCCTTGCAAGGCGACTCTTGCCAACGCTTTTCACCTCGAAAATTTTCTTGACACTCCTGCTCATCAAGTTCTTTGTGACTTCGATTCTCTGGCGGATTTCGATCGGTTCTTCATCGTCGCGAATCAAGATCGCTGAAAAACATTTTGTGAATTCCATGGCTTCTTCCCAGCCTACGATCTCGTTGTGGTCGAGTTCAGGAAAGGTTTCCCATTTCGCGGGGTTTTTGCTGTTCTCGTTGAACTGAGTTTTCATTCTTTGGGCAACCGTTCTATAGAATCTTTGGCCGTACACTGCTGGTACCGTTCCAAGGATGCTCTCAGCCAACTTCTTCGAGAAATTTTCACTCGACGATTTTAGCGGAGAATTGTCCATGCTGATTTGTTCCAAAGCTTTGACTGTTTCAGAAATCTCCTCATTAACGCCTGAGGTTAGGCCCAGTTTCTCCATCGTGAATAGTAGGGGAACGAAGAGATACGGCAGTGTTGCACGTGGCGCCATTCCTGAGGGAACAAGCAGGTGTGGGAATCCTGTTTTTTCAGCGAACTCGTGCAGTTTTCCCCCTGAGCTTACCCCGGCGATCATGCATTTCTTTTTTAATGCATCACGAAGTACGCTGAGGGTTTCCTCAGTTTCTCCTGAGTAGCTGACGGCAATAACTAATGTTTTCTTTTCTGCGAATGCTGGAAGAGAGTATTCTTTGCAGACCTCGATGGGAACTTTTATCCTGTCTCTTGCCCAATCTTTCAGCAGATCGCCTCCGATGCCTGATCCGCCCATGCCTGCGACGACTATCGTGTTGGGCTTTGGGTACTCAAACTGAAGGTTTTGGGCAAGCTTCGCAGCTCGCGTGTAGTGTTTGGGGGCTTCTACGCAAAAGGAAAGCATGTCACTTTTATCGATTTTTCTAATCTCGTTTATATCGTCGATAACTTTCAATCCTAAATTCCCCTTTGATGATTCGATACACCGGTTGGCGCTCTGAGTTTTTAAACAGATTGCCCATAATAATGGTAGTCAAGGTTGGAAATCAAAATTGGGGAAGAAACTCTGCATCGCGATACCTGCTTCAGTCGTTTCTGACGTGCCTCACTTGAGGGAAAAGACTTCACGGATTGGATTGATTGGTAGAGCAGCAGCCATATTCAGGGTTGATGAAATCGTGGTTTATCCAGACAGGCCTCACGTTGGTCAGGGAAACGAGGGTGACTTAGTGTGTACTCTCCTGAAGTATCTTGAAACACCACAGTATCTTCGAAAAGATTTGTTTAAGCTTAGCCCGGATTTGCAGTACGCGGGCATTCTTCCTCCTCTCAGGACACCGCACCATCCCTTGAACCGGTTAGCAAAAAAATTGCGGGTTGGTGAATTCCGCGAGGCCCTCACACTTTCAACAAAAGGAAATCAGACTCTTGTGGACATAGGAGTTGAAGAACCAGCAGTCAATCTTGTGAAGAACCTGCCTGTGGGCAAACGAGTAACTGTAAAGATAGTTAAGAAAGGTAGGCCCGTGGAGGTCGAGCTCGCAGACAGAAATGACGCACCATCATACTGGGGTTATCTTGTCACGAGGGAGAAATCTTCCCTTGTGAGTTTCTTGAAGAAAAGAGTTTTCGACTTGACTATCGCAACTTCCAAATATGGTTCTCGGTTTGCAGATGCAGCTGGAGACATCGCTGAAAAATGGAAGTGGGCAGAAAACGTCTTAGTCGCGTTTGGAGCTCCAACTCAGGGATTGCGTGAGATTGTCGGCCGCGAAGGCCAATCTTTGAGTGACCTAATGGATTTCGTGCTGAACATGGTTCCTATGCAGGGAACTGAAACTGTAAGAACCGAGGAGGCAATCATTGCTTCACTGGCGATACTCAATGCTACGTTCTGACGGTTTCATGGACTGCCTTTTTTGTCCGATGCGCGCTATTCTTGCTTTTAGACAAGAAACGGTGACGAATGGTGAGTACACGTCAGAAGTTGACGGGTTAATGGAGAGATAAGCAATCGACTTCCTAGAATCCCGGGTGTGAAAAGCCCGCTTCAGGGTCTGAAACTTTCTTGTTGTGGATAAGAGATAAATGCTGGAGGTACGTATGTGCCCATATGTATTTCCTGCTTTACAGCTTTACAGCTTATTTTAGGATTTTAGCTGAGGGCTAGATAGATGTTTGAGAACAAAAAGCTTGCAGTTCTTACGGCAATCATGGTGTTTGTCTCACTGTTCATGGTCGCATTGGTTGCTAAGCCGGCCTTCGCAGCTGACCAAAACACTAGCGGAACAACTGTAATACAGCTTGTCGTGAGGCCATTGACGATATTTAACTATTCAGCAGTTCCAGGGGAAAGCTTTGAAGTTAGCATAAACGTCACCGCGTTGGGAACAATCAATCTTCAAGGCTTCAACATAAGTTTGAGCTACAATCCAGCAATTCTCAACTGCACAGATGTGAGTGAAGGTGACTTGTTTCAGGTGGGCGCTACTCCGCTGAATTCGACTATTGATTACATTGGAGGGATTGTTTTTGCTTCCGCGAACGTCACTTCTGCAGGCGAAGCGGTTGACTACAATGGGACACTTGTCATGTTGACTTTTCAAGTGAAAGGCAGGGGCCAGACCAGTCTCCACTTGTACGACACGTTTCTCTATGATCCCTCTGGGGCGAACTTGCAGTTTGACGTTTATGATGGGTACTTCAATAACAAAGTCAATTTCGATATAACGATGCCTTTGACCCTCTTTGCAGTTACTTTTGCGTCTTTGTTGCTGAATCCGAAGCTTGAAAACAAGCTTAAGGATGTTTTGGAAGAAAGAGAGTTTCGGGTTCGGGACGCCGTCTTGCTTGTCGGAATGATGGCTGTGATGATATCAATCATAGTTGTTGTTCGGCAGCTCAGCACCATTTTGATGGTGTTGTTTCTGTTTTCCTATTCACTACTTCTTTTTACTTTCGGCTATATGCTGTCGAAGAATCGCTGGTACGTTGGCATCATTCCTCCAGCAGTTTTCATTTTGCTTTATGTGTTTCTTAGAGACACTTCTTTGTGGACCTATTACCTGTCTAACATCTATGGCCTTGTTTTTGCTGTTATGATAACTTTGTATTTGGCTGGCCTGTTTAATTGGAAGACGACGGCGGTTTTCGGCGTATTATTGACTTTCATGGACATAGTTCTGGTGTTGGTGACGAAAACAATGGTGCAGGCAGCAAACACAGCGGTGAGTCTAAATCTGCCAGTGCTGGTTTCTCTGCCGTTGGTTCCATTGATTACCACAGGAACTGGCATCTTGTTGTTGAGTCTGGGTTTGGGGGACTTCTTCTTTGCGGGGTTGTTGGCTATTCAGACGTTCAAAAAATACGGAAGAAACGTAGCTATCTTGTCAGTTGTGGGAATGACGATTTCGTTTGCTCTTTTTGAGGCATATATTCTGACCTATAGTATAGGAGCCTTTCCTGGTACCCTGATGATTATATGTGGATGGGCTCCCGTGGCTATCGCACAAACTCTGAGAAGTTGGAGAAAGTCCCGTCAAATTGGCTCAAAAGAGATGGTTTCCAGTTAAGAACGGTTTTCCGCCGACTGCGCTGACAATTGCGTTGTCGTAACCCCTGTCGTTGAATCGCTCTACGATACTTTCAACGTTGGCTTTGCAGGTGTTAACGAAGACCGATGGACCTGTGTCCATGGAGTAGTAGGCCCAAGTTCCCTGTTCTCTGATATTGATGATTTCCTTCATTATACGCAGAGTGTCGGGTTCCCAAAGCACCATGTGTGAGGAGCCAGTCATTGTTATAGCATGTAAATTGAGTGTGTCCTCCTCGGCAAGTTTGCCGATCGTTGACGAATCTCCTTCCGAAATGGCGATTTTCATCTTTTCGAGAAGGCTGTCAATGTTTCTTAGTCTTGCTTGGAAGAGGGGTGAACTGAGCACTTCTGCGTGGGCCTCATCGGTTCGCACATTAGACTGAATTGGTACTATCACCATCGAAAAATCCATGTTTTCATCGGCTTGCAGTTGTTCAGCGTATGACTTGCCATTTTTGTCTGCATACCAGATTGAAAAGCCGCCTGCGAGACTTCTCGTCGACGAGCCAGCGCCCAATCTGACTATCTCTGAAAGCTGGTCTTTTGGAAGTTTCAGATCCAGAGCATTACATGTGGCCAAGCCTAAGGCTGCGAAGGCTGAGGCGGAGAATCCTAATCCTTTCCCGGTGGTAAGACTGTTCTCTGAAACAATTTTGAATCCGCCTGAAAAACTAGCCAGTTCCTTCAGTTTATCGATGACTGTTTCGATTCGTTTTGTTTCTTGAGCTGCAGTTTTTCTTCCGTTGATTAATATGTCGTTTTTCTTCAGTTCAGGCAATGGTTCTACCGTCGTTGTAGTGGTTAAGGCTTCGATGCACACGGATATGCTGTCGTGGTAGGGAATTCTTGCTTTTAGGTCTCTTAATCCATGGTATTTAATGAGTCCTTGTATTGGATGTGCCACTGCAGTGGCTTTCAATCATTGTCGCCTTCTAGTCGTGAATAGGACAAATGTATATTATTGAGGAAATTGTATGAAAAATAGTGTGTTTCGAAGGGTTCTAGCCGAATAATGCGCCTAGGCCTTCGAGTGCTGCTTCCTCTTTCTGTTTTTCGTCTTCTTTCTTTTCTTTCTTTTCTTCTTTCGGTTTGGCTTCTGCTGCTGGTGCTGCTGCGGCGGCTGGTGCGGCCATCATTGTTGAGGCGGACTTGATTGCTTCGTCAATTTTGACTTCGGCCAAGGAAGCTACTAGCGCTTTGACTCGAACGGTGTCAGGTTTGAAGCCTGCTGCAGTCATTACTTGTGTGATGTTTTCTTCGTTGATGTCTTTTCCTGATTTGTGAAGGAGCATTGCAGCGTAGATGTATTCCATACTTTTTCACCTCTCACTTCAGCTATTTTGACTTTTTTCGGTCGGCGCAACCTTTTGCTCTAAGGTGGGCAACCGACTACTTAAGCTTAACATTTCACCATGGGCTTTACGCAGTAAGTCTTCTATTGTCTCTTTGGTGGGTATTGCACCGTTCACTGATAATGCGTAGGCTTCTCTGTGCGCTATTTGCAGTAGCATTACCATGTTTTCTTTTGTCGGGTAGGCTGTACTCAGCGAGAGTGCAAGTGAGTCGGCGTAGGCTTTTTGGATGTCTCCTTTGATTTTTTCGAGGTCTATTTTGAGTTGTTCTTGGTTAATAATTAGGCCTTCTTCGAAGGCGTAGGTCATTGCAAGGCCCGATTCAACCGGTTTTATTCCGAGTTTTGAGAGCATGCTTGCTAGTCTTTCGTTAATTGCTTCGCCTTTCTTGACAACCATTGTGTCTTTGGTTATCCAGACGCTTCCGGATTCTATTCTGGTCGGTAAACCGACGGCGTTCAGTTGGCTTATTATTGGTCCGGGTGGTTGGCCCGTGTTTCCTTCTGGGACTACGACGTCGAAGGCTGCTATGTCTCCTGACTTGGCTGTTGTCTTGACTTTTCCTCTGTCAAGGATTAATGCTAGTCTGAAGGGGTTCTCGTCTGTGAATATGTAGACGTTTGAGCCTTGCAGGTAATTTTCGAGTTTTTTCAGGTCCGGCTTTTCTTTGCAGTTTTCTATTGCCAGTTTCATCAGCGTGTTCTTCATTACTCGCATGTAGACTTTGTCTGCGAGGTTCTTCTTGAATTCCTGCATCTGGGCAGCTCTTACTTTTTGTAAGTTAGCGATGCCTACGACTTTGTATTTTTTTATGAGGCCTGTTATTTCTTCGACTTCTTGAGTTTTTTCTTGGAGGATTTGCTGTGATGGCATCGTGTTTTCCTCTGTTATGGTTTTATCTTGATTGGTGCGCCCATGGCCGTTTTTATGTAGGCAAATTTTATGTTTTTCATTCCTCTTTTGAGTTTTCCTTCCAGTACCCTCAGAACCGCCATTATGTTGTCGGTTATTTCTTCGTCTTTCATGTTTTCC
>Ga0209039_10003078_pt1 | contig 13388 bp, 9 predicted proteins | sample BogFormECP12_OM1_FD_188238 | JGI IMG/M metagenome (GOLD analysis project Ga0209039, IMG submission 188238) | Bog forest soil microbial communities from Calvert Island, British Columbia, Canada - ECP12_OM1 (SPAdes) (version 2) | ecosystem: Environmental > Aquatic > Freshwater > Wetlands > Bog ...
ACAACATGACCTTGGGAGTCTTATATTTTCCGAGGTGTCCGAGGCAGTGCTCCCGCAACTCTTCATCACTCACGGTACAACCGGGCTTCAGAGTGTAGCAGACCATAATTTCTTCACCGTAGTGCTTGTCGGGGATGCCACACGCTGCAGCATCAAGAATGGCAGGATGACAGTACAAGCACTCGTCGATTTCCTTAGGAGCTATGTTTTCGCCTCCCTTTATGATCAGTTCTTTTAATCGACCGGTCACAAAGACGAAACCGTCCTCATCCATGTGCCCCAGGTCACCGGTGTGGAACCATCCGTCGGGATCCAGACTTTTGGCGGTAATGTCAGGCGCCTTGTAGTACTCTTTCATGACGTTGTCGCCCTTGATCATAATTTCGCCTACAACCCCCCGAGGACACTCGTCCCCCTCCTTGTTTATGATCTTGGCTTCGTTCCCTACTGCTTGACCCGGTGATCCGTATTTTCGTTTGGTGGGATCCAGAGGATTCGAAAACACTGGCGCAGCGCATTCAGTTATGCCCATGGTTTCCACAATTGAAATGCCGAATTTCTCTTCAAATGCTTTGTGGAGTGCGGGAGGCAGGGCCGACGAAGCAGACCTACCAAAACGTACCTGATCAAGGTGATACCCCTTGTCCTGTATTTCAGTGCCGGCAACCAGGTATGAAATGATAGTAGGGACGACAGAGAACCATGTGCATCGATAATTCGAAATTAGAGGCCAAAACTCGGATGCGTGGAAGCGTTCGGGCATGACTATCGAGGATCCACTTACTAGAGGGGCCATGACGGAAACGATCTCAGCATTAATGTGGAAGAGTGGCAGAGAAACTAATCCAACATCATTTGCTGCCAGTTGATGGGCCAACGCGACGTTTTCGCCACCGGCGATCATGTTCTTTTGGGTAAGGATGCAACCTTTAGGAATACCGGTGGTTCCCGAGGTATAGAGCAGGAGCGCCGAGTCTTCGGCGGTCACCTCCGGCAACGCACATCCGGATAGATCCGTTTCAGGGAAGATCCCTTGAGCATCCTTATCAATGACCAACACTTCAATCTTTCTGTTGACCTGGCTCAGAGCTTCCATAAGTCTTTCGTGCTGGAACTCGGTCACAAAAATCAGTTTGGTGTCGGAATGATCGAGCACGTAGGCCAACTGGGACGGTTGTGCGTTCAAGTTTATGGGAGCGATTACGAGACCGGCGTACATAGTCCCTAGAAATATCCTGATGGTCTGGTAGCCATTTCCCATCATGAAGGAGATATTGTCCCCCTTTCTTAGCCCCCTCTCCATAAACTTTGTGCCGAACCGGATGCAGGAATCCCTCAATTGAGCGTAAGTCAGTGTTAAACTGGGTTCCGGTGCCACCATGAATATGCTGTCCGGCTGCTCTTTGGCTAGTTTGTCGACGTAGTGTCTAATCGTACGCATGGCTTCTTCGCTCCCTTTAGCGTGGATCGAGACATGTAGCACCTACGTATTACCTAACTATATAGCCCAGCATGGAAATGGATCCTCAGTCAAACCAGGCAACCAATGCTCCGGATGGCTCAGGGTTGCCGTAAAATAGGTACATTTTCTAAACGGGTCGTCCTTCAAGGTTTGAAAGGTTCTAGAGAAGCAGTCGTGATACCAATGCGCTTTCAAGCGAGTAGTACTTCATCACAGCAGTTCATGCCGTTTCGAACAGATCTCCTACGCCACGAACGACACCGTCTGACTGTGCTCCGGAAACCCGCCCGAAACGGCGGTCAGTCCCGCCAATGGCGAGATTACTTATTCGACAGCGCATTGGTGTGAAGGCTTCATTTCCTGGTTTGCAGCCCATCGAGCCAATCTCACTGTGCGGCTGCGTGATACCACAACATACTCCAAACATCTGGTTGAGCGGTCCATTATCCTCATTGGCACTGCGACCATTTTAGTTGGGAAGCCCCAATATCGCCATGAAAGTTTCAGCAAAGATCGGGGATATCACACGATGGTCCGATGCCGGTTAGGCGGTTACAGCATGCCAAGGGCTCATTCGGGAGACTTGGCCAAGCTGAGCGGCGCCCGGAGAATTGAGTCACACACAATTGAATCCCAGTTCAAAGGCTTCTCTATTCTCTTTGTGATACTTTGGAATAATGGCCAGGATGCTTTCCAAAACCAGGTTTTTGTCCAGGTCCGCTTCAAGAAATTTCGCCATTGCCCCCAGAGCAATAGAGTTGCTGAAGATAGGCCTCCCAAACTTTTCAACCGCGAGTTGCTTCGCAGGCAAAGCTGTTTGCTTACAAGCAAGCGTGTCGTCGATTGTTTCAACAAATGCCGGATCGTAGATGATCAGCCCATCATCGGGCACGGTATGTTTGAAACGGTCATAGGCAGCCAACGAGAGCGCAACAAAGTAGTCCGGATTTTCGCACATTGGACTATCAATAAGCTCTTGGGACAGAACCACTTGGCTTCGCACGTATCCGCCTCTCATTTCGGTTCCGTGACTCTTGAGCATGGTCACATGCAGACCTTGCTTCACCGCAGCCTCACCCAGGACCTGGCCCAGTCGGACAACGCCTTGGCCGCCAAATCCGCTAGCGACTATCTCTATTCTTTCCTTCATAGCGCGCCGGTCCTCCTGATCTTGTCTACCGAGTTCCAAACCAGTTCCGAAAACTCCGGTCTCGTATTGCTTGCGTCGTGCCACACTCCGGTTGCCCAAATGGTGTCGGGTTTTTCCTTTCCTATCGGCGCAGAGCGATCCTTCATCCATCGATAGATGTCTACTTGATTTCGTGAGCCCAAGTGTCGGGCTGCGAAGTTAGTCGGGCACGGGTAAGGCATGTGAACAAGCGAAAAACCTCTATTGAGCATGGCCTTCTTGACGCTCTCGACTGCTACGGGACCGTCCATCGCGACGTGACGAGCCAGGAACGTGGCTCCTGCTCCCTTGAGTATGTGCATAACGTCCATGCCTTCGCTCATGAGGTTGTGTTCGAACATCCCGTACGGGCTGGAATCAGTCTTGGCTCCCTGTGGAGTGGTAAAACCGAATTGTCCGCCGGTTGATTGATAACCCAAATTGTCGTTGACGATCACGGTCATGTCCGCGTTTGATCTGGCCGCATGTATGAGGTGCATCAGCCCGATTCCAAACGCGTCACCGTCACCCACAGTCAGCATGATCTTCTTTTCCGGCGGTAAAGCGATGCGAAGGCCGCGGGCAATAGCGTACACTCGGCCGTGCGTTCCGGCAAAGCCGTCGCCTTTCCAAGTAGCAAATGTTTGACGTCCAGCGCACCCGATGGATGCGCCCCAGACAATATCAGCCACGTTATAACCCAATTCCGATATAGCCTGGATCACTATCTTGTGGTTTATTCCGAGACCGCAGCCGGAACAAGCAGTGCTGGGAATTTTTCGGGTCCGCAGATAACTTTCTATCAGTGAAGTAGAAGAATATTCCATTACCAGGCCTCCAACTGCCATCCCTTACGCTGCAAGGGCTGGTTCTTCAATATCTTCCCAAAGGTCTCGAGAAGGTCCGGGATGGTCGGCAAATCCCCGCACGTGCCGAGGAAATGCACTTTTGAATCTTTTGGTGCGGCTCTTTGAACCTCTCGGACAAGCTGGCCGTCCCAGTTCAGCTCCACGGACAGGTAAGTGGCTCCTAGAGTGAATAGATCGTCAGGAAATGGCCACAAGTTGATAAGTCTCAAAGCGCCGACCTTCAATCCTTGGCTGCGAGCCTTGGACACAGCAGTGTTCACAACCCGCGAAGGGGTGCCGTAGGACACGACAATTAGTTCGGGATCGTCATCCATATATTTTTTTTCATAGTGGTGACTGAAGAGTTGCTTGTTGTTTCTCACTTTGTAAATTAACCGATAAGCATGGCGGTGATGCGCTTCGACCTCTTCAATGTCGTACCCTTCTTCAGTCGGCGTCCAATCCGAGCATAGACCTCCCATATTGGTGCCCATCTGGACGGGAGGAATGTCGAGTGCGTCAGTGGCAGGATAGAAGTCAGGGCCTCGATGGAATGTTCTAGGCCACACGCGGAAGCCCATTTCATTCATTTCGTGTTCGTTCTCGGGGACGCTTATGTCTTCGAAGCTGTCAGTGATGAGTTGATCAGCCAAAACCGTTATGGGCATCCTCAATCTTTCCGCGAGATAAAAGGCCTCGACTACCATCGCCATGGCTTCCTGCGCGGAATTGGGGGCAAGAGTTACCGCCTCAAAGTTGCCACCCTGGGTAGGATAACGGGTGAGATAGAATTCACCCTGCCCGGGCGCTCCCGTGATCCCGGAGACAGGTCCCACCCTGCCTGAGTTCATCACGACCAACGGCATTTCACAGCCAAGCGCCCAGCCATAGGGGTCGGAGTAGAGGATGAACCCCGGTCCGGAAGTTGCGGTCATTGTTTTCATTCCACCTAGTGTGGCGCCTATGCAGAGATGCATCGCAGCGCACTCGTCTTCCGCCTGAAGATAGACCCCATTAACCTGAGGGAGGCGGTAGCTCATCGCCTCGGCAAGTTCTGTCGCCGGCGTTATTGGATAGCCCGCGAAAAATCTGCACCCAGCAAGGATGGCTCCCTCGGTAATGGCAAAATTTCCTGTTTCCAAAAAGCGTTTCATATCCGAAATCTCCTTTCTTCTAGGAGGCTGCTTGCTTAATGTCGATTGCAAAATCGGGGCAAGAGAAGAAGCACTTGAAGCAGCCCACGCAATGGTCGGAAGACTTGACTTCCATGGGCCTATAACCCTTTACATTGAACGTAGCTGCGGGGGCAAAAGTATTGACGCTGCACACCTCAGCACAGTAGCCGCACTCTTTGCATCTCTCGGTGTTCAAGACGACATCGAATTTTCGAGCGTCGCAGGAGAGGCACCTTGATGCTTCCGCTCTCACTTGTTCTTCCGTCATAGATTGCTCGACCTGCTCGAACCCCAGGGCTCGTTCCCAAATCTTGAGGTGTGGAAGGTCATTTCGCGGTTGGATAGTGATTGAGAAATCGGGGAGTGTTACGAAATCTTCGGTTGAAGCCAGAGTTTCGGAAATGTCTCCACTTCCACCCAAAAATCTGTCAATGGATTCAGCCGCACGCCGTCCTTGAGAAATGCCTTGGACTATTGATGCGGGACCCGTTGCGATATCACCGCCGGCAAAAACCCCCGGCTCGTCCGTGGCCAAATCATCTTGGTCTGTGACGATCCGATTTCCTTTAACCTTAACTCTCGATTCTTCGTTGAGGAAATCAAAGACAGGGGACTGACCTATGGCAAGGATGACGGTGTCCACTTCCACCTTATGGGTAATTTCTTCGTCGTATACCGGGTTGAAGTTGCAGGCGTTATCGAACACGGCTGAGCAACGTTTGAGGCCGAGGCCGACTGCCTTTCCTTCTCCCAGCACTTTCTTAGGGGCCCATTGATTGTTGATGAAGACCCCCTCCTCCTCCGCCAGAGCTATCTCCCAGGGGTGAGCGGGCATTTCTTCACGACTTTCCAGGCAGAATATGTCTATCCGCCTCGCTCCCAACCTCCTGGCTGTGAGAGCTACATCAATGGCCACATTGCCGCCTCCCACAACCGCAACACCGGAGCCCAATTGCACGTCTTTTCCGAGGGCTACGTCGCGCAAGAACTCCCAGCCCCACAGAACACCCTCCTTCTCTCGGCCTTCCAAGGGGATCGTTGTCGAAGAGGCAGCTCCTGTGGCTATGAATATCGCATCATGTTCATTCTTGATTTGGTCAATATTCGTGTCCCGCCCCACGAATGTATTGCCTTTGAAGACCACTCCTAAATCGAGAATGATCTTCACGTCTCTGTCCAGTCTTTCTGCCGGCAGGCGATACTTGGGAATTCCGTACCGCATCATTCCGCCGGGTTCAGGAAATCCGTCAATGATTGTGACTTGATGACCCAGAGTTGCTAGATAATATGCAGCGGTCAGTCCGGCCGGCCCAGCACCCACTATGGCTACTTTCTTCCCCGTGGGACTAGTTCTTCTTTTATTTTTCGTCCAAGAATCGCCGCCCTTATCGACTGCCGCCCGCTTCAAGGCCCTGATGGCGATGGGGTCCCCGAACTGCCTGTACGCGCAGACATCTTCGCAGGGAGCGAAACACGCATCTGCGCACACCGTAGGCAATGGTAGTTTCTCTCTAAGCACGGCCACGGCTTCATCATGAAGACCGTCTCGAACCGCTCGTATATAACGCGGGACGTCAACGCCGGCAGGACAGGCGGCGGTGCAACGCGGGACCACGAAATCCTTTCTGTCAACCCGGATGCTCATGAATTATTTCCTCCTCAGAAATGCCGGGCCGCGGCATGCCGCGCCGAGCGCTCGGCTTCTTTAAAAAGCTAGCAAAAATGATGCCAAGGGCGGATCGCCAGGGCTCTCGGCTATAATCAATTGAAATACTTATAGACTTCTTTGGCGCAATGGACCACCAGCTTCAACGAATAGTGACACGTGTGGGCAGATAAGACACGAAAGCTGTTCAGAAATTCGGACATGTCCGGAAATTTGGACATCTAATCGGTCCGGCTCAGGTGAGCACGGCTATCAAACGATGTTTCCGACATTTCTCATAAAGCGTCGATCGAGAAATCCCCAGAATCTTTGCTGCCTTGGACATATTGCCATGAGCCAATTTTACCGCACGCGCCAAGAGGGTTTTTTCGAAACGACCCATCTCATGAGCGAGGGAACTGTTCGAATATTCGGACAACTCCCCGCGGCTGCAACTCAGGCCCAGTACTTCGTGTGGAAGATGTTTTACATCTAGATCACCGCCTTCAGTAACACTCAGCGCACTATCGATCACGTTCTTCAGTTCACGGACGTTTCCCGGCCAGTCATAACGCTCCAACACCGCTAGAGCTTCCTCGGTGACTCGTATATTATGTTTGTCCGCAGTTTTGAGGAGATGGCTCACCAACATTCGGATATCGCTGACTCGTTGAGTAAGAGTCGGAACACGCAATATCATGGTACTGAGCCGGTAATAGAAATCCTCTCGGAACTCGCCGCGGCTCATCATGTCACGCAAATCTCTGTTTGTCGCTGCAACGAGCCGGAAATCAACTTCATCGGACTTGACCGCCCCGAGCTTCCTAAGAACTTTGTTTTCAACGACTCGCAAAAGCTTGGCCTGGGCATTGAGAGGCAGTTCCCCGATTTCATCGAGATACAGGGTGCCTCCGTTGGCCAATTCGATCTGACCGGTTTTGCCTTCCTTACTCGCCCCTGTGAAGGCCCCGGGGACATAGCCGAAGAGTTCTGATTCCAACAGATCTTTGGGAACAGCGGCGCAGTTGAGGCAGACAAAGGGTCCCGAGCTACGGTTGCTTGATGCGTGGATCGAATGTGCGAACAACTCTTTGCCTGTGCCGGTGTCGCCCAGGATCAAGACCGGAGAGTCCGTTTTTGCGAATTTGAGAGCCAACTCTTTAATTTCTTTGATTGCCTTACTTTCCCCAATTATCGAATCAAAAGTGAACCTGGCAGACAAAACGCTTTCCAGAGCACGCTTTTGAAACTTCACTTCGCGTTCTAACAAGTTGAGCTTGGTCACTAGATCGGTGAAGTCCTTATAGTCCTTGAAAATGGTCTGTAGAATAATTCCAACCGTTTTACCATCGCTCTGGAGAGGGATGCGATTGACCAGAAGAACGGCGTCAGTCTTGAGTGAACATCTCTGGCCCAGTTCCGGCGTGCCCGTGGCCAATGCGCGGGAGAGCCTGGAGTTAGGGAAGTAATCCTTGATATGTTTTCCCACGGCTTGTTTTCGATCCGCTTTAAGCAAATCGGCATAGACCTGGTTCATGAAAACGATTCGGCAGTTAATGTCGCACACTATGATTCCCGAATAGACGTTATCCAACACCAACCCGAGGAATTCGACCAGGTTTCGCACCTCCTCTGGGGAAGCGCTTTCTTTTCTCCGACGATCCGCATTTTCGGGCTTTCGAGCAATAAGTGGACCACCATCGGGAAGCTGTTTCTCAGTTACATGACTCATTTGACTCTCCTGTCATCAACCGAACCGCGATAGTATGATGGCGAGGGATAAGACTGTGACGATAACATCCAGGGGGCTGGCTACATTCTTGCGGGGTCATATAGGAAGTCAAACGCTGGCCCCGCTGTATCCGAACGGTTCGATTCCGAGAAGAGTGTATTGTATGGATCTTTTTTGTCAATGCCCGTCCCTAGCGATAGGCGCGCACAGAAGCAGCTAACAAATTTGTCATTGAATCTAGGTGAAAAACGCGCCTCCTGGCAGTGAGCGCCATCACGGGCTCTTTTGGTTGGCTCGCCGAACCTTCCAGGACGCGCGTCGCTGGATTGCTTTCCGCCGGAAGATCAACCGCCGTCAGCTCAGACCACGCACAGCTTTGATGATTTTGCCGGACATTGCGCTTGATCGGAAAGACAGCACTGCGTTATGCTGTGAAAAAGCGGACCACAATGACGACGCCTGTTGCTTGGCATCTCCGCCTAGTCGCGGGCGGAAATTCGGTTTCAATCGGGACCTAGAGTCCGCCGGATAATTGCGCCCTGGCCTCCTACGCATCATTGCGAGATTGTCAGTCTGAAGGAATACTCTTTGAGGAAAGAAGACATGGCAAAAAAAGACCATTCAATATGGAAGTCCGAATCTGTGGCGGCGCGTTACCTTGACCGGAAGGATTCGCGTCCATTCATTCAAGAACAGATGGAAGTAATGCTAAGGCTGGCCGAAGATCTATGTCGCCCTGTCCACCGTTTCATGGATCTAGGGTGTGGCGATGGAGTCCTTGCAGCAGTAGTCCTGGAGAATTACCCGGGAGCCACGGCTGTCCTTGCGGACCACTCTGCGCCGATGCTCGAAGCAGCGCGCGGGAAATTTCAAAGCTTGAGCGGCTCCGCTCGTTTTTGTACCGTTGATTATAGCGGACCGGAGTGGATTCAAGCCGTGGCTCAATATTCTCCTTTTGACCTGATTGTTTCCGGTTTTTCCATTCATCACCAACCGAACACGCGCAAACGGCAAATATACACCGAAATCTTCGACCTCTTGGCCTCTGGTGGCATGTTTGTCAATATGGAGCATGTAGCCTCTCCAACCGGACGAATTGCTGAACTATGGGATCGTATTCGGGTCGACTCGCTCTACAATTTTGCAGTTCAACGGGGGACGAACAAGTCGAGGGCGCTGATTGAAAAGGAGTATTTCGAGCGCGCCGACCGGGAAGCCAATCGTTTCACATTGGTGGAAACTCAGTGTGAATGGTTAAGAAAAATAGGCTATACTGATGTCGATTGCTTTTTCAAGTATTTTGAATTGGCGATTTTCGGAGGGTGTCGACCATAAGGTGTTTACAGAACAGGGCCTCGGCATCTGACTCCACTCGGGTGTGGCCCTCATAACCTCATCCTCGGTAGGTCGGACTCTATCGGAAAGCCTCCTTCCATAACAGAACACATAGCCATGTCGAGAGGTTGAGCCATGAAAGCCAAGCCGGGTGCCTGAGTTTCATCCTTGTCCTTTCCTTATCTTGTTCGTCGAAATTTGTATCTCTTCCAATAGATGCTGCTCCCATTCCTCCTGCCCTTCAATTTCTTCTATCCTGCACTGATACAGATACGCCTCCCACGTGGTCTCTTCTTGACCTTCTAATCTAAATCAGTTAAGAGCGCTCGATACCGGACTTCAAATGATGATAGAAATGTGTTTCAGCCCGTCACATTAGAACCGCGATGATTCAGGACAAAACTCTCGCCGCCATAAGTCATTCCCTGGGAGCCTTGTTACGCTTGTCCCTTAGCGAGCGGTGCTCGTCGTCATAGACCTTCGTCACTCGTCCACCCGAGAGGTCGTAAACGTTTCGAATTGAGTGAGAAGCTGAGGGATGTAGCACAATGCAGGCAAGATGAAGTTTGCCGTTAACAGAGAAAAAGCGATGGTATTTTGTGATGGGTGATGGAACAACACTATTGTTTACAACTAGTATTGGTTCTTCATGCTCCCATCTTTTCGCTATATACTTTCTATGCTCTTCGTCGTACATGTAATTGGACAGGACTAGTTCAGTCTTCATAAACAGGAGAAGTATGCCGTGTTCCACTCGGAGTACTTTAGGGGGATCATTGAGTACTTTTGGTAGTAGGTCTGTTCGTGGGGACCTATATAGGCTCTCTAAGGATGTCGAAAGAAGTCGGCGTGCTTCCAATTCTAGATCTTTAGGTAAGGGAGATTTGTCTTCCTGGGGCGAGACCAGATGCACCGCGGTCCGATCCACACCGACTACTGCAATATTGAAGCCCCCTTGGCAGTCCTCACCCACTGCCAATTGCGACCCTTTGTGTAATCCGTAACCATCACAATAGGTGCACGCGTCCACGACCTTTGCAGCTCAGGTACCCTTTTCGCGCACCAGGAGCACATTTCGACCAGCTTCAAGCGAATCGTTCATGGATCCCCCACACTACACCAGGAGATCCTACACCTATCCCGGAAGGTCGAGGTACTATACCTCTAACTTAACAACTGGTACATATTCCGAGGGCAGGTCATATTTTAAACTTTTTCATCTTTTTGTACAGGAGAGTTCTATCTATGCCCAGGAGAGCGGCGGCACGAGTTTTGTTGTTGTCTGTCGCAACCAACGCATAACGGATCGCATCTTCTTCCGCCCTGTACTGAATGTCCCTGAGTGCGAAACGGTCCAACCCAGAATAGTGCTGCTGTTTTTTGTACAGACGGAACGGCAGGTCTCCCAGCCGAATCACATCACCTTCAAGAAATGAGGCTACTCCCTCCAGCACGTTCAAAAGTTCCCTGATATTGCCCGGCCATTCGTAATTCTTCAGCACTTTTTCTGCTTCAGGATCGATTCGAATTTCTGCCTTCGGCGTGTCACGTACGACTTGGCTTAGAATGTGACGTGCCTGTGGAATGATATCACCTTTTCTTTCCCGCAGCGGTGGGATGTGAAGCGATATCACGTTGAGGCGATAAAAGAGATCTTTCCTGAAACGCCCCTCATCCAGCATCTGCTCAAGAGGTTGGTTGCTCGCTGCAATTAAACGAAAATCCAACTTCCTTAGAGAAGTGGCGCCGACTCGTTCCACTTCCTTTTCTTCCAAGACCCGCAATAGCTTGGGCTGCATTTCCAGTGGCAGATCGCCGACCTCGTCCAAAAAAACCGTCCCGCCATGGGCAAGCTCAAACTTTCCGGGTTTTCCCTTGGATTGAGCGCCGGTGAATGCACCCTGCTCATAGCCGAAAAGTTCCGACTCGAGCAAATCATGAGGTATGGCCGCACAGTTGATGCGAACGAAAGGATGTAGTCGTCGGTTGCTGGCGTGATGAATAGCCTGAGCAAACAGTTCTTTTCCGGTACCTGATTCGCCCGTAATAAGAACCGGCAGATTGGTGGTGGCGGTTTTAATCGCCTCTTTTTTCAAAACCTGGATACCCTCACTTACACCTAAGATGCTGTCGATGGTGTATCGTGTGGAACGCAAGGATATCAGCTCCTTTTCATACAGTTTCACTTTAGATTCCAGTACAGATAGCTTCTGGACAAGCTTTTCCACGTCTCGGACATCCTTGAACATCACTTGGCCGAAGACAGCGACGACCTTTTCGTGGTTCTTTATCGGTATCCGCTGAACCACCATGTTCTGACCCCTGATGCTGTGACTTTCGTTGAATTCAGCATTGCCTGTTTTCGCCACTATGTGCATCCGCGTGTGTTCTATTACTTCGGTACAGTGCTTCCCGATCTGTGCTCTTGGGTCGATGCCCAGAAACAGACCATAAGGTGTGTTGAAATGTGTTATGAATCCATCCGAGTCGGTGATCATCACGCCGTTGTGGATGTTGTCCAGGATCAAGTTAAGGAGCTCGAGTTCGGGACACTGTGACCCATGTTTGCACTGGCCCCAGTTCTCATGATCAGGCCTCTTGCAGAGTTTCTTTGAAGCCATCTGTTTGCGACTCCTGTGGCATTTTGACCACATGTGGTCATTTTGCCACAAATTTATACTCCAGTCCATGGCACCCCACAAGATGATTATTTCTCGGCAGAGTTGGGCAATCCGTCCAATTAGCCGCTCAAGCCTTTTATAGGTCCATCGTCGGCCATTTTCTCCTCCGAAAACCATTGGCACGCCTATTGCTTATTCGGATCACGTTCCTTGAATACTTTACGGAGGTGAACCTGTGAACATCTCGGAACCCACTATAGAACGGGAAGACATACTCGTCCTCGGGGACCAGGATTTCAGCGCTCGCAACGTGTGCATTGTCACCGGCGCTGCAAGCGGCATTGGCAGGGCTACGGCTCTTGCGGCGGCGGCGAATAATCTCATGACCGTTGGTCTTGATCTCAACGAGGAGCAAGGGAACAAAACCCAGCAAATGGCCAGGGACCTCGGTGGTCAAATGGTTTTTATTCCCACCGATCTCACCAGAGACAAGGACATGGAGCACGCTGTCGCCGAGGCCGCAAAGCTGGGCGCCATACGGTACGTGGCGAACATCGCCGGCATGCAGCATATCGATTCGGTTGAAAATTTCCCTATGGAAAAATACGACCTGATGCAAAACATCATGCTCAGGGCCCCGTTTTATATGTCCAAGCTGACGATACCCCACATGAAGAAGAGCCCGTCGGGAAGCGGAGTCATAGGAAACATGGCTTCCATCCACGCCCACATCTGCACGCTGAACAAACCGGTTTACAACATCACCAAATTCGGTCTGAGAGCTCTTTCTCAGTCCATTTCCGCCGAAGGTGAAGGGAAAATAAGGTCTTTTTCCGTGAGCACGGGCTTTGTGAAGACGGCCCTAGCTCTCAAACAGATTCCGTCCCAGGCGGAGCAAAGGGGAGTCACTCCAGAACAAGTGGTTACGGACGTGATGATGGGCAAATCGCGTATCAAAGAAATGATGGCTCCCATTGACGTGGCAAATCTCTTTGTATTCGGATTTTCTCAATATGCGCGGTATCTCGTCGGCGGGGATTTGCTGTTCGACGGCGGAGTAGTTCTGACCTATTGAGTTGGTCTGTAATTTTCACAATTCCGATTCACTTCGGAATACAAAGGAGGCAGTAGCAATGGAAGTATTGGGCATTCTGCTGAGTCTGTTTCTCCTCATGTACATGGCCTACATGGGGTTCTCCGTCATCCTCTTTGCTCCGGTCTTTGCGCTGCTCGCGGCATCACTTCAGGGGCTACCTGTTATGCCGTCCTACACGGAACTCTTTATGGCCAAAGCGGTTGTGTACGTAAAATCATTTTTCCCGGTCTTCATGCTGGGAGCGGTGTTCGGAAAAGTCATGGAAGACACCCTCCTTGCCAAAGGCATTTCGCATGCCATCATGAA
>Ga0209039_10003079_pt1 | contig 13387 bp, 9 predicted proteins | sample BogFormECP12_OM1_FD_188238 | JGI IMG/M metagenome (GOLD analysis project Ga0209039, IMG submission 188238) | Bog forest soil microbial communities from Calvert Island, British Columbia, Canada - ECP12_OM1 (SPAdes) (version 2) | ecosystem: Environmental > Aquatic > Freshwater > Wetlands > Bog ...
CGCTTGCGCGCTTCCGTGGCCGTGATGTCCACGTAGTGGGTCGGCCAGAAATGCGAAGTCTGCTGGCCCGTCATGACCTCGTAGTAATAGAGCGCGAACTTCTTTCCACCGCGTAGCCACGCGTCATAGGTCAGCAGCGAGGTGGCCCGATGGTCCTCGTGCGTGTCAATCGGCCATTGGGTGTAAACCAGGTCGGGTTTCTCCGCCTCCAGAACTTTACGGAACTCGTCGTAGCGGGCGTAGGTCACCTCGACCATTCCGTTCACCTGCCCGGCAAACACCGGGCGTGCCTTCAGGATTTCGCAGGCTTTCTGGGCCTCCGCTGTCCGAATCTTCCCGGCTTCGTCAAAAGATTTCCCCTTGATCCCACGTTCACCCCGGGTGAGATAGAGCACTACCACCTCGTGACCCAAATCGCTGTAACGCGCGATCGTCCCGCCACAGCCGGTCTCGGGATCATCGGGATGCGCGCCCGCCACCACCACCTTCAGCCTGCGGACGGGCGTGACGCCGCCCCCTTGCGCAGATTCGGCTCTGGCCAAGGGCAGTCCCACGGCGGCTGCGCCCGCCAGCCCCGCCCCTCGATTCAGGAGTTCGCGTCGCGTGAGTTCCTTCATGGTCGTCTGCCTCCCAGTGAAGTAAGAAACCCGTCCTGAAAGGGTACACCAGGGCGTAAGGCTTTGTCTTGCCCCCTCTATGTCGAGATCTAAAGGCTGGTCAAAAGGACGTAGAGGCGGCTTTACGCCGCCATCCCGCATTGATGGCAACAGGAATATGGCGGGGTAAACCCGCCGCTACGTCGCGCCGAACAAGTTCTTCATCAGCCTACTGAAGCTTCTCTCACGCCAAGCCGATTCCATTTATTGGGGCCACTGACATTATGGCGCTGGGACCTTATGGCTCTCGACATCTTCGTTTGCTGGTGTCACTATCACCTGTACGGACGATCACGATCGGCTTGAGCATGGTGCGCTGCATGGCCCACCAAATTGTAGATGCCTTCGCGACTCCTACAGAAATTACGGAACCCGTGAAATCCCCGGCCCCTGAGAAATCTAGCCGCACTGTACTGACCGAAATTCTGGCCCCTATGCGTTGGACGGATTGCTACCAGTGCGGGAAGTGCACGGCAGGCTGTCCTGTGGCCGCCGCCGTGGACATGGCGCCGAACCAGGTGGTGCGGGCGCTCCAGCTTGGCAACTTCGAAAAGGCGATGGCGTCAGACGCCATCTGGGCGTGCGTATCGTGCCAGACGTGCTCGACGCGCTGCCCCCAGTCCGTCGATTGCGCCGGAATCATGGACGCCTTGCGGGAAGTTTCCCTTGAGCGCGGCCTTGCTTCGCCAGCACAAAAGACCGTGGTGGCTTTCCAGCAGGCGTTTCTTAACAACATCCGTCGCAACGGCCGATTGGATGAGATTCAGTTGATCGCGGAATTCAAGCTTCGGGCCCTGCCCTCCGAACGCAGCCTGCGATTCCTATTCAAGGATGCCGGCTTGGCGCCGCAGTTACAGATACGCCAGAAACTCCACCTGCGCGGCGAAAAGGTTAAGGACCGCGCTTTGGTGCGCCGCATCTTCGAGCGTTGCGCGGACGGTAAAAACGCATGAGGCTGGCCTATTATCCCGGTTGCGCGCTGCACGGCTCCTCCAATGACTACGAGCAATCGCTGCGGGCTTGTCTCGGCAAGCTTGAGGTCGAACCGCAGGAAATCCAGGAGTGGATTTGTTGTGGCGCCACCGCGGCCCATGCGTTGAACCACAAGTTGTCAATTGCCCTCCCCGCCCGCAACCTGGCGCTGGCGGAGCAGCAAGGGTTCGAGGATCTGCTCGCGCCCTGCCCGATGTGTTCGATGCAGTTGCTGAAGGCCGCCAAGCTGATGGACGAGGATGCGGGTCTGCGCCGCGAGATCTCCTCGGTGATCGAAGCGGAGGCGAGCGGCCGCGTCAAGGTGCTAAACCTCATCCAGGTTTTCCAGCGGGTTGGACTTGACCGCATCAAGCCGGTGGTGAAGAAACCTCTCGCCGACCTCAAGCCTGCGTGCTACTACGGTTGCCTGCTTACGCGCCCGCCGGATGTGGTGAAGTTCGACGATCCCGAGCAGCCGAGTTCCATGGAAGCCATCATGGCGGTGTTGGGGGCCAAGCCCGTCGACTGGAATTACCGCACCGAGTGTTGCGGCGCCGGCATGACCATGGCGAAGGAAGAGACGGTTCTGGAATTGAGCCAGCGCATCCTGGCCGACGCCCAACAGCACGGAGCCAACTGCCTGGTGACCGCCTGCCCCATGTGCCACGTGAATCTGGATATGAAGCAGGGTGACATTGAGCGGCACTCGGGCGAGCGCTTTGGCTTGCCCGTCTATTACCTGACGGACCTGGTGGGCCTGGCCCTGGGGATTAGCGCGGAAGAATTGGGGATCGACCGGCACTTTGTGAAGAAAGTGTAGCGACATGTCGAGGATTGGGGTTTTCGTCTGCTGGTGTGGTGAGAACATCGCGCGCACGGTCGACGTGGCGGAAGTTGCCAGCGCCTCGGCCAAAATTCCGGGCGTACGCTGCTCCGTGCACTACAAGTATATGTGCTCTGATCCGGGCCAGGCGATGATCCGCGAGAAGATCGAGCGAGAGAGATTGGACGCGGTAGTGGTGGCCTCCTGCTCGCCTCACATGCATTTGAAGACCTTCCGCAAGACGGTCGAGAGAGCCGGCCTCAATCCTTACCTGGTGGAGATGGCCAACATCCGTGAGCAGTGCTCGTGGGTGCATCACGACCGCAGCCAGGCCACGGCCAAGGCCGCGGAGATCATCCGCATGTCGGTGGAGAAAGTGCGGCAGGACCACGCGCTCCAACCCATTCGCGTTCCGGTGACGCGGCGCGCGATGGTGATCGGCGGCGGCGTGGCGGGAATCCAGGCGGCGCTCGACATTGCCGACGCGGGCTATGAAGTGGTGATGGTCGAGCGCGAGCCCTCGATCGGCGGCAAGATGGCGGGGCTTTCGGAAACATTCCCAACCCTCGACTGTTCACAATGCATCCTGACCCCACGCATGGTGGAAGTGGGCCAGCACCCGCGCATCAAGCTCTACTCGTACTCGGAGGTCGAGGCCGTCGACGGCTTCATTGGCAACTTCACAGCGAAAATTCGGCAAAAAGCGCGTTACGTCGATATCAGCAAGTGTACAGGTTGCGGGGAGTGCTGGAACGTGTGCCCGCTGAAGCGCAATCCCAGCGAGTTCGACTTTAAGATGGGTATGAGACCGGCGATTTACGTTCCCTTTCCACAGGCGGTTCCGGCGCGGCCCGTCATCGACAGCAAAACCTGCGCCAAACTGATCCGCAATGGATGTGGGCTGTGTGAGAAAAAGTGCCAGGCGGGAGCCATCAACTTTAAAGATACCGACAAGGTGGTGGAAGAAAAGATCGGCGCCGTAGTCGTCGCCACCGGGTATCAGCTCTACGACATCGGTAAGCAGCAGACAGGCAAACTCGCGGGCTACGGCGAATACGGTTACGGCAAGTACAAGGATGTCATCGACTCGCTGCAATTTGAGCGGCTGGTTTCCGCCTCCGGCCCCACCAACGGCGCGATCAAGCGTCCGTCGGACGGGAAAGAGCCGAAGAGTGTGGTGTTTGTCAGTTGCGTCGGGTCGCGCGACAACGCCAAGGGCTTGTCCTATTGCTCCAAGATTTGCTGCATGTACACCGCCAAGCACACGATGCTTTACAAGCACAAGGTGCATGACGGGCAGGCGCATGTTTTCTACATGGACCTCCGCTCGGGCGGAAAGGGATACGAGGAATTCGTCCGCCGCGCCATCGAGCAGGACGGCGCCAAGTACTATCGCGGCCGGGTGTCGAAAATCACTCAACAAAACAGCAAGCTCATCGTGCGCGGCGCGGATACGCTGGCGGGCACGCCGGTGACGATTGAGGCCGACCTGGTGGTGCTGGCTGCGGCGATGCGCCCGTCGCCGGGAGTGACGGACCTCGCCCGCATGTTGAACGTGGGTTACGACGAGCACGGGTTCCTGCTCGAGTCACACCCCAAGCTCCGTCCGGTGGAGACCAATGCGGGGGGCGTGTTCATCTGCGGCGCGTGCCACAGTCCCAAGGACATTCCGGAATCGGTGGCGCAAGCCTCCGCCGCTGCCGCCAAAACGCAAATTCTGTTTGCTGCTGAAGAGCTGACGCGCGAGCCGGAGATTGCCCAGATCAACGAACAAATGTGCGCCGCCTGTTTTGCGTGCTACCGCACCTGCCCCTATCACGCCATCGAGCAGGCGGAGGTTCACACGCCGCGCGGCGTATTCGTGAAGAAGACGGCGCGCGTGAACCCCGGACTGTGCATGGGATGCGGCACCTGCGTGGCGGTGTGCCCCTCGAAGAGCGCAGAGCTGGAGGGCTTCACCGAGCAAGAGATCTACTCGATGGTTGAGAGTTTGGCATGAGTGAAGCGAACCAGTTCGAGCCGAAGATTATCGCGTACGTGTGCAACTGGTGTACCTACCTGGGGGCGGACCTCGCCGGCACCACGCGCCTCGAATACCCCGCCAACGTCCGCATCATCCGCCTGCCTTGCACTGGACGCATTGATTTCAACTTGCTGGTTAAGGCTTTTGAGATAGGCGCTGATACCGTGCTGGTGTCCGGCTGCCATCCCGGCGATTGCCACTACACGGCGGGGAATTACCACGCGCGCCGCCGCTGGATGCTGTTCCGCGAACTCCTGGACACGCTGGGGTTCGACCTGCGGCGCATCTATTTCACCTGGATTTCCGCCGCCGAGGGGCGCAAGTGGCAGGAAGAGATTACCCGCATCACGGAAGAAACCCGTAAGCTCGGGCCGTATCGTGAGCTGTATAAAAAGAATGGAAATCAAAATCCCAGCCTCGCCACTGAGGATGAAAGTGCGCGAAGCGCCTTGGAGTGCGGCGGCTTGACGCCACCTTGCCCTCGCCAGGGTATGGACCTTGGAAAGGAAGGCGGCGTCAAGCCGCCGCACTCCAAGGCGCCTTTGGCGCAGGAGCAGAAACTGCGGGAAACCTGCCGCAAGTTGCTGGAGGACGGAACTGTGCAGGTGGTGATTGGTTATGGCGCTGGCGGGCCGGTATTCATCCGGCGCGCTGAGGACGCGGGCAAGCTAGTTTGGAACACCAACTGCCAGGCTAACCTCGCGACCTACCTGAAGCGCAAGGAGATCAAGCGCCTGGGCAAAGCGGCCGTCGTAGTGAAAGCGTGTGACGAGCGGGGATTGGTGATTCTGGAGAAGGAATCGCAAATCGATCGCCTGACTCTGCGCGTGATCGGCATGGCCTGCGACGGTATGGGGCAGCCCAAGTGCGACGCCTGCAAAGTGCACCAGCCGCGGTTCGCGGATGAAATCATCGGAGAGGCTGCTGCACAACAACCCGAGACACCACACGCAACGGAGACGGACGCCCTGATGCAGATGCCCCCAGCCGAACGGATGTCATGGTGGGCGCAGGAATTCGAGCGCTGCGTGAAGTGCTACGCTTGCCGCCAGGTATGCCCCCTGTGTTACTGCGAGCGCTGTATTGCAGACAAGAACCGGCCGGTGGTCATCGATACCTCCGCCACGCCCAAGGGAAACTTCGCCTGGCACATCACGCGGGCCTTCCATCTGGCGGGCCGCTGCGTGGGTTGCGGCGAATGCACCCGAGCCTGTCCTGCGGGCATTCCCCTGGGGTTGCTCAACCTCACTTTGGCCCGCGCCGCCGAGAAACACTTTGGATATCAAGCAGGCATGGATCCCAAGGTCGAGCCCTTGATTGGCTCCTATGCGCTTACGGATAAGGAGGATTTTATCCGGTGAGCGAAATCCTCACCAAGGCGGGACTGCGGGAGCTCGCGAAGGAGTGGAATGCCCAAGGCAAGGTGGTGGCGGGGCCGGCACAGGTAAAGCCCGGTCTGGTTTTGTACGCGCCCCTGGCTTCCGCCGATGACATCGTTTGGGATGGATTCGTGCGCGCGGCGAACTCCGCGAAGGAGGCCGTGTTTCCCCGGCACGAATTGCTCTGCCGCTATCACCTGGAGGGCAACCGGGTGGAATTGACGAACGGCGGAGCGGAAGTCGCTGCGCAAATCCTGCTCGCGGTCCGGCCCTGCGATGCGGCGGCGTTGCCCATCCTGGACCACGTTTTCAACTGGGACTATCGCGATGAGGCCTATAACCGCCGGCGTGAAGCGACGACGGTGGTTACGCTGGCCTGCGCGTCGTACGACGAGTCGTGCTTCTGCACCTCCGTGGGCCTCGGCCCTCAGGCGGAGCGCGGCAGCGACGTGATGCTGTTCGATCTTGGCGATGAGTTCGAAGTGCGCTGCCTCACCGACAAAGGGCGGGCCATATTCGCCGGGAAAACTCAAACCTCCGAACGAACCGCGCCACTCAGCAAGGGACCGAAGCCAAGGTTCAGTCCCCAGCACATCAAGCAGTTTGTGGACGAGCACTTCACCGGCCCCTTCTGGCAGGATGAGACGCTCGCATGCCTCGGTTGTGGGGCCTGCGCTTACAACTGCCCCACCTGCCATTGCTTCGACATCGTGGATGAAGGGAATAGCCAACACGGCGAGCGCGTTCGCAATTGGGACTCTTGCCAGTTCGCGCAATTCACCTTGCACGCTTCCGGACACAATCCGCGGCCCGATCAGGGCTCGCGCCAGCGCCAGCGCGTCTTGCACAAGTTCTCCATTTACCCTGAAAAGTTCGGTGAGATTCTCTGCACCGGCTGCGGAAACTGCACGCGGAATTGTCCTGAGGGGCAGGGATTGCTGACCTTGCTGACAGGGATTGAGCATGCGTTGTAGCGGCGGGTTTGCCCCGCCATCGTCGATGCCGGCGTGCGAAGCACCTTGGACTGCGGCGGCTCGACGCCGCCTTGGAATGACGCGGAGCGATTAAGACTAAGGCGGCGTCGAGCCGCCGCAGTCCAAGGTGCTTCGCACGGAAATTTTTCAGAGATCGACGCAAGAATGAGACTCCATATGCCTGATATATACACACCCGACCTGATGGAAGTGGTAGACGTCCGGCAGCAAACGCCGGACGTAAAATCCGTGCGCATCCGTTTTCAGAGCCCGGAGCGCGCCAGCCAATTTGATTTCCGCGTGGGGCAATTCGGAATCTTTTCGGCCTTTGGTTTCGGGGAATCGACTTTCAATATCTGTTCCAGCTCGAACTGGAAGGATTCCCTGGAGTTCTGTTTCCGCAAGGTAGGCCGCGTTACGGAAGCGCTCTGGCGAGCGGAGGAGGGCGATACCCTCGGTTTCCGCGGGCCTTATGGCAATGGTTATCCCATGGAGAATTGGGAAGGAAAGAACCTGATTTTCCTGGGCGGCGGAATCGCCATGCCCCCCATTCGCTGCGCCGTCTGGTATGCGCTCGAAAACCGTGCGAAGTACGGCGACATCACGATTGTCTACGGCGCTCGCACGGTGGCCGATTTGGTTTATGTGGATGAGCTGGAGGAGTGGGCCAAACGCGAGCGCGTGCGGGTGATCCAGTGTGTTGATCCCGGCGGCCAAACCGCGGATTGGAAAGGCGAAGTGGGATTTGTGCCCACGGTCTTTGAACGCGCAAACGTGGCGGCGGAGAATTCCGTCGTGCTCGTCATCGGCCCGCCGATTATGATTAAGAATACCTTGCCGATCTTGGAAAAGCTCAACATCGGAGCGGACTCCGTTTACACCAGCCTCGAAAACCGGATGAAGTGCGGCGTGGGCAAGTGCGGACGCTGCAACGCCGGTCCCGTCTATGTGTGCAAAGAAGGCCCGGTGTTCACGATGGAGCAATTGCAAAAGCTGCCGCTGGATTACTAACAGGGACGATTTGTGAGCCGCCGCGGGTGCAGCCCCCAGCCCCAAACCCCGAGTCCCGCCCCTTTCACCTAATACCGCCGTGCTACCTGCTGCGGGGGCTCCATCTCAAATCTGAGAGTAAGGCGCCGGCGAGAGAATCACGTTCGTTATATTTGAGACGATCTCGGGGTCCGTGTAGCCCGGCGTTGAGCTCAGCTTCTTCCACTCGGGATCGGCGCCGAACGCGGCCCAGGCACGGGTGCGCTCCTCCATGTCCGCGAAGGTGAGCATGTAAGTCAGGCTGGGCTGGCCAGCGCCCACCATCGTCTCGCCAAAGAACACGGGCCGCAAACCGGTTCGCCGGAAGATGGCGATTTCGCCGCTATTGAACATCCCGACCTTAGTGCGATGCGCTTTCTTGCTGTGACTCTCGTAAGTGCGAAGTTCAAAAATGCGTGGCTGGTTTTCGGCCGCTCCGGGCGGCACTTCCAGTTTCTTCATGCCGGCGAAGGCCGCGAACAACCAGCTTTCCACGCGCACGTAGGCAGGCTCGGTCGGGGTAGCATTGATGAAAGCCGCGCCGGCTCTCAAATACTCCGGGTCGGCCGCCACCCGGTCGTGGATCGTCACCGCGGACTCTGGCGAAGCGTGGGGGGCCAGCACATACAGCGAGGGGCTGCCCGGTCCGATGGTGGTATTGAAAACGCCTACCGGCTTGATCCCCAGGCGGTTCAGCGCGGGGATGTTGGCGTCGCGAAAGTAATCGTTGATGGTTTGCTGCTGCGGGCCGCGGCGCAGTTGGTATCTTCGTAATTCATAGTATTCACGGTCATCCGCCCCTGGCACGGCCCCCGAAGTCGTTGCCTCAACCGAGGTGGTCGCGCCCGCCAGCGCCGAGGCGGCCAGCGAGGAAACCAAGAATCTGCGTCTTTTCATGTCGTTTCTCCACAATTAAGGGTCGCGATCTGTACGGCAGCATTGTATGTCATGCGGCGCGCAAGACAAGCAGGAAGTTGGGTGGCGATAAGGCTGCCACTGGCCGGCTGGCGCTGACACATGTTCGATGGGCGGCGAGTTTTTCCACAACCTGTTTAGCCGGGCAGTTTGGACAAGAAAGAACTGCCGCCCTCCCGACCCTGCCGAGACAGGTTCCGGGCGCCTCAAAGAAAACCGTCTCCGGCAGCTGTTCTCCAGGTCGTCAGTAGATCAATTTCAGCGAGAACTGGATTTGCCGGGAGGGGCCGGCGGTCTTGTTGATGAGTCCGAATCCAGATCCCAGTACCACATTCGAGGGCAGGCCGAAATTGACGAGGTTGAAAATATTGAAAAACTCCGCGCGGAACTCCAGCGTCGCCGCTTCCGAATTCCCCCGCTTTCCCATCGGGGTATCTTTGATCAAGGAGATATCCAAGTCATGAAAGTCCGGCCCGCGGAGCGTGTCGCGGCCCAAGGTTCCAAGCCTACCCAGGTTGGGCCCCGTACCGCCGGGCAGATTGATAGGGATGGAAAAGAATGAGGGGTTATTCACACCGCGACCGAAGTAGTCCTCGCGGACTTTCCGGCTCGTGGAGAAATCCGGCTTCGCGATCTGATCGGGGCGGTCGGCCCCGGTGGAACCCGCGCCGGTCTGTTGAATTCCCGAGAAGACGGTGAAGGGCGCGCCGCTGGTGAGCGTCGTGATGTTCAGGAATTGCCACCCGCTGGTCAGCTTGCGGCCCATTGGGCGAAGCGCGGTAAGGCGATCGAAGGGCAATGCCTGAATCATGCTGAGGGTAAAAACCTGGGTCGTGTCGAAGGTGGAGGGTCCTTTCTCCGCCCCGGGGTTCCGGGGGTTTTGGGGACTCGCTTGCAGCAACGTCCCCGAGGAGCCGAGGAAGCCTCCCAGGGTAGCGCTCGTGTCGTCGAGGGATTTACTGAAGGTGTAGCTCGCCTGAAATCCCAAACCGAGCCGGGCGGAGGTCTTCTCCACGCCCGCCTGCAGGCCATGATACGTGGAGTGCGACCGGCTGCTCATTATAGCTTCCGAACCAAATCCTCCCAAGACATTCCCCGCGGGGTCGAAGCTCGTAAACCGCGCGAACCCTGCATCTGCGCCCGTATAACCGTTGGGATAAGCAATGCTCGGCAACCGCACGCCCATGGTGGCCACATAGGCGGCACTGAACTTGACGTCGCCCCAATCCTGGTCCACTCCTGCGGTGTAGCTTTCGATGTAACCATCGGCAAAGTCCCCCATCATTCCAAACAGAGTGAGAGGCTGGATCTGGTGCCCGGGTGTCGCGGCCGCCAGGTCGGTCTCATAACGCTGGACGTCCATCACCGTGTTGGGGGAAACGTCGGTGGTGCGGCCGGTCGGAAAAACCAGTTGTCCGGAAGGAGTGTAAGGCATCGGCAAATTGAAATGGCTCACCGCGTTTTGAAAGGGGACGGAAACTCCCGGCTTGGCGGTGAGGGTAGGCTGAATCATGAAGGGCGCGCCGCCGGTTTCGAAGTCTTCCTGAAAAAGGTTGGGCAGGCGCGTAGTGATGGCAGCGCCGGCATGCCAGATGGTGTGCTCCCTCTGCCGCATCTCGATTGACAGCCGCGGTCCCCACCCGCGCCAATCGGCCCCGTAGGGTGGTTCCCGTCTGACCAGAAAATGCTGATAAACGCCCGGGTCCCAGTCGCGGGCCGGCTGCCCATCCGGACCCAGGAACACCGGCCCCGAAGTGCGGTCCTTGGGCTCGCTAAACCGTGAGTTGTACTCATACCGCAAACCATAATCCACCTGGAGACGGGGCGTGACCTTCCACGTGTCTTGAAAATAGAAATTGTAGGCTTGACGGTGGAGAGCAGCCTCGTTGAAGCGATCCCCCGTCGCCGCTTGCGGCGAGGCCAACGAGATCGTGTAGGCGAAGGGGGTGACCGTGAGGAGGCCCGTCAGAGCATCGGGAAGCAGATCGCCAACGTTGACGTCGTGCCGGCCGCTGGCGGAAGGAATGGCCACTGGCGCGTAGGCCGGGCCGCCGCCAAATGTATAGAGACCGTTGGGATTCGTGCCGAAGACCGTGGCATCGCGGTTCTGGCGAATTTCCCAGCCCCATTTAAGCGTCTGGGTTCCGTGAAGATACGTGAAGTTCTGCTTGGCCTGCAAAAGATTCCCGAAAGCGCCGATCACCGAGCCGTCCGCGGAGTTGATGGGTTCATAGAGGCCGTCGCCAAACTCGAGGGCCGGCTGGGATTGGTTGATCGAGGGGAAGAACGGAGTGGCCCGAATGAATCCCAAGGAAGCATCCCAACTGAAGTTCGGAGATGTGGTGCGCGTGTAGGTCATTCCCGCATTCCGCTGGTGGTCCAAGAAGCGAATGGCGAAACTTGGATCAATGGCCGTCTGGTCGGGGTTCGTGAGCGGCCCCGTAACGTTGCTGAAATTGAACCGGGCGAAGAACGTGGCCTTGTCAGATATACGATGATCGATGCGCAGCGAGAATTGATCGGTATTGGTTGAGACCTTGGCGGAAGTGGCATAAGTGCGGGGGCCGTAAGCTCCTACAGGGTCGTTCGGAAAGGGGTAAGCCGCTAATGCGGAAGCGATTTGAGGATTCACTGGAACCCTCAAGGTATCACCCGCAAAAGCCGTTGTGTCCAAGCCCTGGCGTTCCTCGACGGTCGGAACCGATAGGACTTGCGTGGTTCCGAGAACCTGGCGGAAGCCCTGGTATTGACCATAGTAGTACGTCCGGCGCCGGCCATCATAGATTCCGGGAATTATCAGGGGGCCGCCGTTCGTAAATCCAAATTCATTGCGCGCGAAGGGAGGTATCCGCCCCGGATTAGCAATACTCTGGCGGTCAAAGAAATTGCGCGCATCGAATGCAGCGTTGCGAACGAATTCAAATACCGAACCATGAACCTGGTCGCTGCCGGATTTGGTAATCACATTGGTGAAGCCGGCGGCGCCGTGGCCGATCTCTGCCGGCATGACACCGGAACTCGACTTGATTTCCTGAATCGCGTCCACGTTGAAGTTCGAAAAGGTCGCCCCGCCCATCTCCGGGTCCGTGGTATCGACGCCGTCCGTGGCGAAAACGGTGGTCGTTCCGCGCTGGCCATTCACGGCAAACTGCTGGGTGAAATTCGCCGAACCGTTGGTATCGGTTTGGGTACCGGCCGCCAACAGCAGCAGTTGACTGAAGTCGCGCTTGTTCAGAGGCAGCCCGGAAACCTGCCGGCTGGAGAGTCTCTCTCCGCCGCTCGCTTGCGGCTGCTCCCCAGCCGCCGACTGGAGAACCAGCAATTTGCCGGCCACGGCCACCTGCACGGAAGAGTTCAGGTGGTTCCCCGGCTGGATTTTGAGCAACTCCTGCGACACCGTCGTCTTGTTATGCCAGCGGATGCGCACCGCATAATCCCCGGCGAGCAATTCGGGGAAACTGAATGCGCCTTGCGCGTCCGTGGTGGTTGCATACGTGCGACCCGTCGCGGTTCCACGCAATTCGACCTGCGCGCCCGCCATGACGTTTCCCCTGGCGTCGCGCACCGTGCCTTGCCAGGAAGCGGGAGCCACCTGGGCGAGAGTTGAAACGGAGAGTGCCCACAAAACTACGCTAAGACTCAATAAGAAGAAATTATATTTTGAAAGTCTCAAGAGATTTTAACCCTATCATCGATGCACAAGGTAAGTGGTCAGTTCTTGATTCAATGCGCGCAGCAGCGCCGGGCGCGCAGTATTGATAAAGAAATGGTTCCCTGGGAACATATGAAGCCGGAAGGCGTTCCGGGTCTGATCCTGCCATGCTTCGAGATCCTCGCGACTGACCTCGACATCCTCCAGACCTCCAAAGGCTGAAATCGGAAAATCGAAACTCTCACCACCCTGGTCCTGGTAAGTCTCGGTAAGCTCGAAATCGGCTCGCAGGATGGCCAAAAACATTTTCAGCAGATCCGGTTCCTGTAAAACAAGGTCGGGAATGCCATTGTATCGTTCCCGAAGCTCCAGAAGAAGAGCGTCTTCGGGTAGACGGTGCAGCGGAAATTTCGGTTCGGGCCTCTGGGGAGCGCGGCAGGCAGAAACGAAAAAGTGCGTCGGACGAAGCTGCTTCTTGCGAAGCGCCCGGGCAAGCTCGAAGATAATCACCCCCCCCATACTGTGTCCAAAAAGCGCGAAAGGAAGGTCCAGGAACGGATCGAGGGCTTTGACCAGCACCTCGACCAGGGGCAGGACGCGAGTGAACGGAGGCACTCGGAGCTGGCTATCCCGGCCGGGCAACTGGATGGCGCAGACCTGCACGTCCGGCGGCAGGCTTCCCGCCCATTTATGGAAAATCGAGACCCCGCCGCCGGCATAAGGAACGCAGATCAGGCGGAGCGCGGGTCGCGGGTTAGGACTGAAGGAAACAACCCCGGTGCCGCGCGTGATCTGACTGGTCATTCGTTTTTCCTCCGCAAAAGACGGTGACGCTCCATAGTAGCTGAAGCGTTGACGGCGGTCGAGATCCTCCGACGGCGATTTCACTTACCCCCAACTGGTTAAAAGTGCTACATTTGGCACTCGAAATGACCAATCCGGGAATATCAAGCCTACAGGTGGA
>Ga0209039_10003080_pt1 | contig 13382 bp, 13 predicted proteins | sample BogFormECP12_OM1_FD_188238 | JGI IMG/M metagenome (GOLD analysis project Ga0209039, IMG submission 188238) | Bog forest soil microbial communities from Calvert Island, British Columbia, Canada - ECP12_OM1 (SPAdes) (version 2) | ecosystem: Environmental > Aquatic > Freshwater > Wetlands > Bog ...
GTCGTCATTCGCTGGGAATACTACCCAGAGAATTTCCTCGGGATGGTTCAGCTTGCTTGTGCCGTCATCCTCCTGAGGTATTTATGAGATGGCTTCTAGAAACTTGAATCATGGAGGTAAGAATGGAAAAACAAATCTCCAGAATAGCTTATTGGCTAGGTTTGATCTGCACTGTCCTCGCGTTGATCTTTCGGATTCTCATCGTTCTAAAGGTCATGGTGCCGCGCATGGGCCCTCCTGACGCCAGTGCCATTGGCTATATGAGTTTCTTGCACGGTGCGGCGCTGTTTTTCTTGCTGGCGATTGCGAGCTGGTGCCAGACTGCAAAGTCCTAGGGTAGTTCTCGGGCAAGCGGCGGGGCGACGCACAAAGCTGCTCCCGGTTGATCGAGAAGCGACTTTTTGCAAAGTGCTGCCTGCCGGGTGTGAAACGCTTGCGTTTACCGCGCCGAGCCGGCTGTCGAGTACGAGGGCCTTGGTCCAAACTGCGGTGAGCGCGACCTTTCCAGCGATGACCCATTTCTCGGCAGGTAGTCCGTTTGTAGTTCAAAACTGAGGCTTAGTATCGAGGGGGGATGGGCAAATTGCAGCGGCCGGATATGCAAGCGTTTGTGCGCTGCGACGCTTCGCAGCATCGATGGCTACCGCCAAGCCGCCAAAATGGCGCCCGCCACGAGGTAGCCAACGAGCTGGTAGCCCGTGTCGATCACGAACGCGCGTAGATTGCCCCTACCGAAGAGCACGCCCGTGAGCTGCAGCGTGGCCACAAACCCCAGCCACACCGCAAACGCTATCTCGAGGCCTCGCAGCACAGAGAAGGTTGCAGTCGCGGAGAAGAGCTTGGCAAGCACTGCGGCAGAGAGAAGACTTGCGAGGAAGGCGATGCCATAAAGTCTGCCGCCTGCCTTCCGCAGCGCCTCGATAGCTGCTTTGTCGTCCAGAGCGAACCCCATAGCGAGCATCCACGGGCGAGCAAAAAGAAAAGGAGAGTACCACAGGAGTCCAACGACCATCCAAGCAATCGCTGCTACCACTACGGCTGCCCAATTAATCCCCATGATGGTCATATGGCGCCCCCAGGTTCGGATAAATTGCAACCGCTGAATAGCGGTGAGGTTCTTACGAGGCTGAGGAGGAATAGAGTCCGACGCCGTGAAGCTGCTGAATCCAAAGTCACTCGCGCTCCCGGCTGATCCCTGGAAAAAGAATGCGAGACCGGGGCTTCCAGTCGTATAGGTTGAATCCGTGGCTTCCACTACCAACACACCATTGATGTAGGAATGAAGAACATTTCCGACGATAGTCGCCGTAACAACGTCCCCGTTTTTTACGCCATACTGCGGACCATTGGGCCTGGCTAGGTACGTGAAATCGTTAACAGGGCCGTTCCATCGGACGATCTGTGCGTAAGCTTGAGCACTTTGCGAACAGCGAAAATTAAATTCGTAGCCCGTGATGCTGTGCGCAGTGATAGTGGTGTGCAGCAAAAGTTCGACTTCCTCGTAACTGCTATCGGTGCAACTTACCGCTCTAACTGTTGCTTGGGCGAATTGTGTTGCTCCCCAACTTCCCGTGAGCACAGCAGTTGAATCGTTATATGGGGGTGCTGTGGCTCCTGTCTGAGTTCCAAACGCAAAACCGGGGATTGTGCGAACATTACTCCAGTCAAACCCCGTCGTTCGGCCATTTATCCAGTTTCCACCCTCTGAAACGGAGTTCTCACTAGAGGGAAAAGTAGTCGTGTATGTTCTTGCCTGTGCGTAGGACGCAGCGGGCAATACGAACAGTACGGGAAGCAACAATAGTCTTTTCATGTCGACAGGGATTTCCGTTATGAGTTCCCAAGCAGTCGGCATTGTACACCCCGTTGCCTCGTTTCGCGTTGATCTGGCGCGGTTTCTCAACCCGGCCGTCCTCAGCGGTCTCCACAGGGCCGGACTGCCTCTCATTTAGATCCTCCCATTGTTCGCCCTTCTTTAATGCTGTGCTGGTGTCGTCTGCCCCGGACTCCGGTTCTTCGGAGGTCTACCGCCTCTCTGGCACTGTCAACGCGCAATCGGTCGGAATAGGCACGGCCGTTGCCTTGAGCGGTCCCGTCCCCGCTCCGGCTACATCCTTCTCCCCCAGTGTGAGGAGAGTCTCGATGGACGGGTCAGACGTCTCCGACATCAACTTCACCGCCTCCCGGCAATCGACCTATTCCGTGGAACTCACCTGGTAAGCCAGTACCTCCAACGTGATCGGTTACAACGTGCATCGCAGCACGACCAACGGTAGCCTTTACGTCAAAACTAGTGCCGCCCTCGTCACCCCATTGACCTACAGCGAGTCCTCTGTGGCTGGTTCCACGACCTGCTACTACCCCACCACTGCCGTCGATCCCGCGGACGTCAAGCGCGAGTATTCCAGCCTGCTTCCGCCAACATTCTCTGATTCCTCAAGAACGTGGGAGTCCTTGGTTAAGCAAACGCTCCATGTTTTGCGCATCCCACGGTAAGCAAACGCAGTGAAGGTTCCTCACAAAGAATGGCTCTGTGCTACGGTTGACAGAGAGCCTTGCACAGAACAACAGAGGTGCTCATCTCCGAAACTCGTGCTCCGCTCGATGGCAGTTGGCACAGCATGATGAGATCTTCTGTCGTGTCGTCCCCCAAGCTGCTGCGGAATTTCGTGTGGTGGACTTGCAGGTTTCTGAGCGCCCCGCACAATTGACAACGCCATCCGTCTCTCTCTAAAGCCTGTTTGCAGAGAGCTCGATATGTTTCGGAGTCGAGATTCCGACGGGGCTTACGCTGACGCAGTACGCTCATCCCGGATCTCTGGATTCCCCATCGCCCGAATAGTCGCTAGTTTGGTAGTGTTCCATTCATTCGTCCCTTGCTTGGAAAAGTATTCTACTGCTCGTTCTCCTGCAGACGAGCTCCTGCCAGAAAATCCGCACAGATCATCTCCAGGCAATAGCCGCGTGATTTGTCCGTTCCCAGCATCAGGGCCGCCGTTTCCAGGGCCTGCTCGATCACCTTAAGTTGGCTTTTATATAGTTTGAAATACAGGAGCTCCCAAGCCTCCGTTTCGCGCCCGGTGAGGCGGCACTCTACCTCTCGTTTGAACTCCTCCTTGGGGAGCACCTGCGCTTTGTGCACCCAGGTTGCACTTTCAAATCGCTCCCCCTCCCTCCGCGCCACCTTGGCAAGGTCGGTTGCCTTCGTCCAACCGATCTCCCGGAGTATCTGCTTCGGCACGCGTGTCAGATGCTCGTGGATGGCCATGAGGTAGTAGGCCTTGCGTCGGGAGTCCCGGAATCGCTTCTCCAGGAAATCGTCGAATGATTTCAATTTGTCCAGACGCCAGTACTGCCCGGCCCGGACTTCGCACAGGTAGCGACCCAGATCCACGAAGCGCAGGTCCCGTTCATGCAGTCGATTCTTGTCCCAAGCGAGGATCTCGTCGATCTTGCCCAGGACAAAGACAGCCCGTTTGATGTTGAGCTCGGGTGGCATCGCCGGTCCTCTGCTAATCCACAAGCTCGTCAAGCCAAGCAAGGTCGTTCGCTCCTGGTGTCAGGGTGAGACTGGAATCAATCAGCTTTTGGTCATCGAGACAGAGCCCAAGGTGCGCGCAACTCACACAGCCGTTTTGAGGGAAGCGAATGCCGCTGTGGGAGGGGAACTGGGTGGCCTCGATCTGGCCAATCGTCGCTCCGACGAGTTGGCCAAATTCCAAGCGTTGTTCTTCCGAAATCGAGGTCCGCAGGTATTGAATCTCGGGCTGATGCTTTCGCACGAAAACGATCAAGGCAACTTCGGACAACCCCGTCATCCAGGAGTAGCAAAGCAGTTGAGGGTCGAGCGACAACAACCCCGCTGGCTCCTCGGGATAACGACTGGTTGTGGTTTTCCAGTCCATGAGGCAACAGAGGCCATCAAGTTCTCCGATGGCGTCAACGTAGGCAACAAACTGGTTCGCGTTCGGGAGTTCCCGCACTACCTTAAGTTGAAGATTCTGTTGCGGCTGGGGAATACGAATGCGATTGTCCTGAGCGAAGCGCTCGAGGAGATGCACCCCCTGATGGACCAGCCGATCCCAGGTCTCTCCCTTTTTGTACTCGAACGGAGTATCGCGATACGCACCCCACTCCCGATAAAGTGTTGCGCCGCAATCGTCACCGCAAAAATAGCCGTGCAGCGCCTTTTCAAAGCAGCGGCCGAAGACCATGGCGGCCCGAAAGAATTCTCCCGCAGACTTGCGGAGGGTCAAGACTCTTTGAGCAACGTAGTTGAAGGCCCTAAGCTTTTCCTGATCGGAGATGAGCATGAGCTTGGCAGACAGGCAAAAGTTAGGCTGGCTGCCGGCAACGTCTCGTCGCACGGATGTCAAAGGGTGCTCGCGGTGACGGCTTGACAATCGCGAATATAGACTTGACAAAATCAATGATTAACCTTGACAATCCCCATAATAAACTTGACAATTGCAAACATAACCTTGCCAATATCTTGGTGGCTTCTTCCGTAAGGGGAGGGCAGCAGAGACCGGAGTTTATGAGAACGCCAACTGATGCCCGAGGGCAAAAGATCCGCCAGTTTATCTTGGCGCGGGTTGATGAACATGCTCACGATATCGCCCAATTGACCGCGAAGCAATTCGGTCTGACCCGTCAGGCTGTCAATCTCCATGTACAACGTTTGCTTGCCGATTCAGATTTGGTTCGACAAGGAAAGACTCGGCGAGCGCGATTCTTTCTTGCTCCGAAAAAGACTTGGCAAAAGCACTATGCTCGTAAGCAAAGCGAGTCCGATGTTTGGGAGAGTGATGTGCTCCCGCAAATTTCAGATTTGCCTGACAACGCTTTGGATCTTTGGCGGTACTGTTTCACTGAAATGTTCAACAACGCCGTGGACCACTCTTCGGGCACACGTATCACGGTGCAGTTGAAGCGCACCGCCGTTAACGTGGGAATTGCCATCATCGACAACGGCGTGGGCATATTTAAGAAGATTCAACGGGCGATGAAGTTCTCCAACGAAAGGTATTCAGCGCTGGAACTGGCGAAAGGCAAGTTCACAACGGACCCAGAACACCACACAGGGGAAGGCATCTTCTTCACGTCGAAATTGCTCGACGCCTTCGACATTTCCTCGGGCGGCGTGTACTTCACCTCGGTGTCGCCGTTGAAAAATCCGAAGGGCACGGCTGTCTGGATGAAATTGAAAAACACATCCGACAGGTCCCGCAAGGAGGTTTTTGATGCGTACGCATCGCCGGGAAACGACCATGCATTCAGCAAAACAGTCGTGCCTGTGAAAATGGCGGAGCAAAGCCCGAACGATTTGATTTCGCGTTCGCAGGCCAAGCGCCTTTTGCTGCGCATCGACCGATTCCGAACGGTGGTCCTCGATTTTCAAAATGTCAATCAAATTGGGCAAGCGTTTGCGGACGAAATTTTCCGTGTTTTCGCGCGCAGTCATCCCGGCATAGATGTGCAGTTCATAAACGCGAATGAGGAAGTGCTCAAGATGATTCACCGAGCGCAGAACGCTTAGAAAGGAGAGAAGTAAGGAACGATAGAGACTCCGCCCTCTGCTAGCCTGCGGACAAGAGGGCGCAACTTCAAGCCGATTCGCCAACGAAAAGTCTCGACGCGAAGACGAGTATGCGAAGCTGAAGTAATATTGGTGCTCGGAATTGTGACGCCGGTGTGACGCAATTCCTGCCGACACTGCCAAAACACGGAAAGGCCTTTCTTCAGGGTCTGAAGCCCATTGGTTTTGGGAGTTTTACGTCGGGGCTGAAGTGTCTGTGTGAGAACTCGTTTTTGCCACGACTAATTGAAAGAGGTATTTCATTCTCTACAATATGTTGTGGTCGAAGCATCTAAAAAGTCAATCGTCACACAGACTCTGAAGCCCCGGCCTCCAAAGGAAAAAACTTTTTCCGCAAGCTGTGGAGCCGTGCGCCCCGGGAGCCGTTTGTGAGATGGTGTTCAGCCATCCTTAGCCCTGTTTCATATGGATGAACCGGGAATCCCCGGCGCAGATTTGAGCGAAGTCATGCTGCTTCGGCCTTCGCTTCTTTCAACATGAGATGTCCGCGCCGGCATAGTTCCACAACTCAAAAAACTTCTGATACGTGGCCTCGAGGAAAGGTTAGAATGCAGGCATTTGCTCCTTCTATGACCGTGGACACCGAGCGCCGAAAAAAACTTCGCAACCGACCTCGCAACCTCGTTTACGTCGAGCTTGAATCCGCCAACGGCGGGATGATGCGCGATCTTTCGGAAGAAGGGTTTGCGCTGCGGGCGATGATGCCTTTGCGCGCCGGGGAAAAGACGCAGTTTGCATTTTCGCTCGAGGAGGCGACGCGCATCAGCGGGGAAGGGCGGATCGTCTGGATCAAGGAAGGTGGCCGCGTCGCGGGCATTGAATTCTGCGGAATCCCCCACACAGCTCGCGAACAGATTCGCGAATGGCTCGGCCGGACCGATCAGCTCACGGCACGGGAGACAAAAGTGCCGGCGACTAGCTTTCCTGGGCCGTCAACACTCGAAGAGTTGTCCGAGGAAGCGCGTTCCAATCTTGCGCGGGTTGTACCCCCATTGATTGGGTCCGCCAAGGCCGCCGTGCCTTCCTCCGAACGAGAGAGTGTTCCCGCTCCAATTCCCGTGGCACCTGCGGTCGAACAGCCTCCGGAGGAAGCGCGTTTCACACTTCCGCGGGTTGCGCTTCCGTCGGTTGAACCCCCGAAGGCCGCGCCTTCCTCCAAACCGAAGAGTGTTCCCGCTCCAATTCCTGTGCCACCTGCGGTCGAACAGCCTCCAGAGGAAGCGCGCTTCGCACTTCCGCGGGTTGCGCTTCCGGTTGAACCCCCGAAGGCCACACCTTTCTCGGAACCGGAAATTGCGCACGTTGCAATTTCCGAACCCGTTGGGATTACTGACCTCGCGGAAGCTCCGACGGGAAGTGCCACCGCACCCACTCCAGTAATGCAAACCGAACTGCATGACATCCTGCCGGAGACGGCCCGGGCGACTGTGCTCGAACCGCATCCAACAGAGTCCGTGATTGAGCCACTGCCTGGGTTACAGCCGAAAACCGAATTCAGCGAAACGGTTGATGAGCACTCTGTAAGGCATTCCCTGCTGATGCGCGCCATCGGTATGATGCTTCTTCTGACGCTAATCGCCGGCGGAGTGGTTTTCCACCGTGAAGTTGGCCACGCACTTATTTGGCTCGGTCTGGTCATTGCTACGCAAGACGGAAACACTCCGCCAGCTTCAGCGACTTTGAGCATCATTTCAAATCCGGACGGTGCGGACATTGAAGTGGACGCGGTGTTCCTGGGCACTACCCCGGCGGAGTTGCAGCTGCCGGTCGGCCAACGAACAGTCGTCATTTCGAAAAAAGGGTACAAAACCTATCAGCGTACCATTCAAATAGTCTCGGGAAGTAAGCAGCGGGTTGCACTGGACCTTGAGGCTAACCGTCAGAACTAACGTGCTTTGTCATCCGGAAGCGCCTCGTTCTTGTCGCACCACACATACCTAACAACCACATTGCTTGTTTACGTCAGAAGCCGATGGACGTTGTCACGCCAGCAAAATGAATCGGCAGAAATGGGAAAATCACGGATCCTCGCTCCAACACGAGGGCTGGATGTGAGAAAGAATTTCTCCGCTCCTCCAGTTGCGGGAGAGGTATTTTTTCTTGGCATCCCCTTATATAGAACGCGGCTACCGGAGAAGTCATTCCTAGTACTTCAATTCTCCGGTTCCATGCCAACGGGCCACCGCTTCTCGATTCGCTCCAAGATGAACTCCACGTCTTCAATCGCCTTTCCTTTACCGCTGGGCAAAACTGACTCGATCCTCAATCATCAATAAAGCAAACCAGACTGCCGGGCACACTTAGGGAACAATGGCGCTGGCTGGGCTGGAGTAGTTGCTCTCCACCCCGCCAGTGTCCACCTCGGTCGCAACGTAGTAATACGTTCCTGTCGAGCTACAGTTGGTGTCGGTATAGGAGGGCGTGGCAATCAAGCTGGCGTTTATCTTGCTGTACGGCCCGCCGGACTGCGTTCCACGGTAGATGTTGAAGCCCGAGTACGACGAAGAACTCGGTGTCCAGCTCAAATCCACTGTGTAGCTCGCGGGTGCGGTGCCTGTTCCTGTAAGCGCTATGATTTCGGGAGAATTGGCCGCATTGCTGGTAACCGTGACGCTGCCCGAAAGATTCCCGGCGCTGGCCGGATCAAACGTCACGTTGAACGAAGTGGACTGCCCGGCAGCAAGAGTGAGCGGTACCGTAAAGCCCGTGGCGCTGAACCCCGCGCCGCTTTCGCTGATCTGCGAAAGGGTCACGCTGGCGTTTCCGCTGTTGGTCACCGTCACACTTTGCGTTGTGCTTGTCCCCGTGGTGATGCTTCCGAAACTGAGCGAGGCCGGCGCAACCGTGAGTTGCATTACCGGCGCGATGCCCGCGCCGCTCAGCGCAACCACCAGCGGTGAATTGGTCGTGTTACTTACCAGCGTGAGGCTGCCGGTAAAACTGCTCGTGGAGGCAGGCGTAAATCCGATCGTGAAAGTAGAAGATCCTCCTGCGGCAACAGTCAGCGGCACTGTCAGACCGCTCAAGGTATAGCCGGCTCCCGACAGCACGGCCTGACTGACGCTGAGGTTCGCCGTCCCCGTATTCTTGATGGTGAGCGACTGCGTGTTGCTCACGCCCACGGTGACGTTCCCAAAGCTCACGCTCGCAGGCGTCACGGAGATTTGCGCCTGCACGCCCGTGCCGCTCAGCGCGATCGTTGTCGGCGAATTCGTCGCGTTGCTGGTAATCGTGACGCTGCCCGCAAGGCCGCCGGTGGTGGCCGGGTCAAACGTCACGCTGAAAGTCGTGGACTGCCCTGCGGTCAGAGTGAGCGGTACCGTAATTCCCGCTACGCTGAATCCCATCCCGCTTTCGCTGATCTGTGAAATCGTCACACTCGAATTGCCTGTGTTTGTCACCGTCACGCTCTGCGTTGTGCTTGTCCCCGTGGCGATGTTTCCGAAGCTCAGCGCGGTCGGGCTCGTCGTCAATTGCAGCGCCGGCGCTACTCCCGTGCCCGCCAGCGCAACCACCAGCGGTGAACTCGGTGAGTTATTCACTAGCGTCACGCTGCCGGCAATGCTGCCCGCTGCAGCGGGCGTGAACCCAACGGTGAACGTTGAGGTACCTCCCGGCGCAACAGTCATCGGCATTGTCAAGCCAGTCAGGCTGAAGCCGCTTCCCGCCAGCGCTGCCTGCGTGACGCTAAGGTTCGCCGTCCCCGTATTCTTGATCGTCAGTGCCTGCGTGCTGCTCGCGCCCACCATGACGTTGCCAAAGCTGGCGCTCGCCGGGCTCACAGCGATTTGTGGCTGTATTCCGGTGCCGCTCAACGCAATCTTGGCCGGCGAATTCGTCGCGTTGCTCACCACGCTAACGCTTCCCGTCGCGCTCCCTGCGCTGGCCGGCGCAAAGCCCACAGTGAGCGTCAAGCTCTGACCCGCTGCAAGGGCAACAGCTCCAGAGCAGCCGCTGACGGTGAATCCCGCTCCGCTGATGGCGGCCTGCGAAATGGTGACGTTGCCTGTCCCGCTATTCGTCACCGTCATCGTTTGTGTAGCGCTGCTTCCCACCAGAGCGTTACCGAAGCTCAGACTGCTCGTACTGACAGAGAGCAGATACGTTTGCGTGGGAGCTGGCGCTACACCTGTTCCCGTCACGGTGATGGTATGCGTGGCGGTCTCGCCATCCGAACGGATGAAGCCGATCACGATCTTGCCGCTGAAACTCTGCGCGGCGTTCGGCTGGAAAACCACGTGTAAGGACACGCTGCCACCACCACGCAGTGTGACGGGCAGTGCCGGGCTGGTCACAATAAACTCCGCAAGGTTGCTCGATACCTGCACGATGGAGACACTTCGCCGGTTACTGTTTGTCACCACAAGGGTGTCTGCCGCGCTCTGTGTGTTCACAGCGACCGATCCGAAACTCAGCGAGCTTGGAGAAACTCCGACCGTCGCTTGCACCGGCGCAGGGCACACCACGAATCCCGCGAAAATCAATCCGACTACTAAGCACACAAATAGCGTTTTGTTCATGGACAGGCAACCCTTCGTGTTTTTTTCTGGAGCGAGGGGTGAGCGGGGGAAGGAGGGTGGGGGCCTGGCGAACGCCGCTCGCGATTCTTATACCCAGTGTAAGAATAGGAGCCGCAGTTGCCTCAAACAACTGGTAGTGAGGCCAGAATTAGGGCAGGGACTTTGTTTCCCTCATGGCCAAAACAAAACTGTACTGATCATGGGAAAACGCAAAGGGCCGGGCTCTTTTCATCGCCATTCTGAGGGGAGGGCCCCCTCTTTCGTACGTCGAAAGACTACTCTTGCGGATCTTCCACCCGCAGGGCACCGGAGCTACAGGATACAAATTGCGGAACGAACCCAACTGCCACCGCTAGGAATGCACCGTGAGATAGAAGTACCCGAGGCAAAAAAAAGACTCGCCAGGGAGTAAACCCGGCGAGTCTGGAATGCAATCTCCTTGGTTATGCGTGGGCTAAGCGCGCCTTCCTAAGACCCACAAAGAGCATAACCAGCATGGCTCCCACTCCAAGAAGTTGAAATGTTGACGGCTCCGGCGTAATCAAAGTCCCTCCGGTTGGCACGTCCGTCCAACTGCTCACGCCGATCGCAAAACTAGAGGGTCCGCAAACGGCACCAGGGTTTATACCTGGCGGGCACGGCCCATCCGTGTAGTACTCATAAGGAGTGCTGCCGGTAGCTTGACCCGCATTGGAGTTATTGAGGCAACTTAAATCATTGAGCAGATTGGGATTGGTGGGAGTGTAGTTTCCGTCAGTACAACTAATCCCCGAGCCCGTCCCCTGTACAAATAACAGTGTCAGGGACGTCGTGCCCACAGGTATATATTGATTACAACCTCCAAGGGTAATGCTAAAAAGCCCTGCGCCATCGCAGGAGAGAAAATCATCTGCGCTCGTGGTCGCAGAGGCAAAATTGAGGATCAGCTCCGCGTGGTTCCAAGCATACCCCGTCTCATTAATGGCAGCGAACACAGCTTGAATCGTCCCATCACTCGCCGGAAATAACGCGCAATCGGCGGGATCTTCGGAGCAGGGTGTAAAAGTAAACGACTGTTGAGGCATAGTTATCGCGGTGGGATCAGATCCACCGACCATGCCGACCTTTCCGTCAGGAGGAGTACTATCGGCGAAGGAAGCTGCACTGCAGAGCAGCAAAACCGCAAGCGTGGCCAACCAACGTAAACTTTTCATTATTCCTCGCGCTTTCAGAACCGCTTTTCGCCGCTCCAACTCAGCCTTGCACGAATCCAATGAACCAAGAACTCCAACAATCCGTACGACGGAGTGTCGGGGAAGTGTATCCTTCTCACAGTCCGAGTCAAGCACTAATTCGCCTGCTGTGGATACCTTTCAATTCTGCTCTTCCCGTTGACGGGCCGACTGGAACCTACCACCCCTGGGAGTTGCGGGGCCTAACTTAATCCTGGGATCCCGACCCTCAACGCAACCTGTGAGCTGCCTCAGTTGGCCCAGCGCCCAGAAAGCAGGCATATCCGCCAAGAACCGACTGCGGTAAGCTCCTTGATAGCACAGCAATTGATTGACCATATTCCTGCCTTGCCGGCACCTAAATGCAACTTGTAGACTCCATTTGTCTTGTTGGTCTAAAAGTAACCGAAAGCCTCTCCCCCGATTGCAGTCGATTTGCAACAATTTGGCCAAGAAGTGCACTCATGTTCCACAAGTTGTCCCGAATGATGCATATCTGTAGCGAATTATCTCCAAAAGCCGAGCTAACTTCTTTGAACCTTGTCCGAAGGCGTTCTTCTGTGCTCCCCAGCACCGAAAAGCTGCCCTAGGAACCCTTGCCTCCGCCTTCGGCAAGTCCGCGAATAAACTAAACTCCATGTGTTCAATGCTTTGCATCGGGCTTCTTCGCCTGAGCTGCTTGCCTTTTCGCTCCAGCCACCATCGCCTCAAAATCGGGGTCCCCGTGGAGTGACTTAAGGTCCGAATCCTCCCCCATGTGCGAACCGGTGATGGGGGATAGCCCGTGGGCACTGGCATCACGCAACCAGGCGATGGCCTCCTTCCGCTGTCCGCCCAAAGCTGCATTGCAGGCCAGATTGTATTTTGTATCTGCTGTATCCGGATGGTCCGGTCCGAGCGTTCGGCTCTGTATCGCAAGCGCCTCCCGCAGCAACGTGTCGGCTTCCTTGTAACGGCCCTCTACACTCAAGGTGTTCGCCAGATCACTCATGGTGGACAAAGTTGAGGGATGTTCCGGTCCCAGCACGCTTCGTTGCACATCCAAGACGCTGCTTCGGAGTTTTTCTGCTTCCGCGTAGCGCTTTTCCGATTGGAGTATGGTGGCCAGGTTATTCATGCTCAACAAAGTGTCCGGATGGCCGTCCCCTAGGACTCGGCGACGAAGATCGAGCGTCTCGCGCTGAAGCTTCTCCGCTTCCTCGAGATGGTTGTCGTACCCCAAGTAACCGGCCAGGTTATACGCCGTTCGCAACGTCTCGGGGTGATCCGGTCCCAGGACCCTGCGGCGAATCTCGAGGGCTTCGCGGAGCAATTGCTCTGCTTCCGGCAGACGGCCCTCCTGGCCGAGTATGTCCGCTAGGTTGTTCATCGACTTCAATGTATCGGGATGTTCCGGTCCGAGCACACGGCGTTGTACCTCAAGAGTCTCAACGCGAAGTTTTTCAGACTCCGATAAGTGGCCCTGCTCGCGGAGCACATTGGCCAGCTCAACCATGCATTGCATCGTGGCGGGGTTTTCGGGTCCGAGCACCCGCCGTTCACTTGCCAGCGTTTCCCGAAGCAGCTTTTCGGACCCGGCCAATTGTCCCTCCAACCGCAGCGTGCGACCCAACTCCTTCATTGTCCCTAATGTGTCGGGGTGCTGTGGCCCAAGCACGCGTCGGCGGAGTTCGAGGGATTTCTCCAGAAGCTTCTGCGTCTGGGGATAGAGACCCAGCGACTCATAGACGGTTCCAATGGTCATCAGCAGTTGTGCTTGAACTATCGGTTGATTCGTTAGCTTGGTCTCAATCTGGTTCGCGCCTTGATCGAGGATTTCTCGGGCGGTGATGGTGTTCCCTCGCGCCTGGCTGGGATTGGAAACATTGAACAAGCCAACGAGAAAATCAGAAACATTCTTTGCGGCCACAGCTTCACGGTTGGCCCGGTCTCGCTCTCGCGCAATGCGTACGGCTTGCACCGTCATGGAAACGGCCAGAGCAATGAGCATGAAAAAAACCGTGGCGGCTGCGAGGACTGCCACCTTGTGCCGTTTGACAAATTTACCGGCTC
>Ga0209039_10003081_pt1 | contig 13378 bp, 20 predicted proteins | sample BogFormECP12_OM1_FD_188238 | JGI IMG/M metagenome (GOLD analysis project Ga0209039, IMG submission 188238) | Bog forest soil microbial communities from Calvert Island, British Columbia, Canada - ECP12_OM1 (SPAdes) (version 2) | ecosystem: Environmental > Aquatic > Freshwater > Wetlands > Bog ...
CCTATTAATGCGTCTTTGTCAGCTTTATGTTTTTCTGCATCGTCTGCCTCACGCATTTTCTGCCGCATCGCCTGTTGCTCTGCCTCCTTATAGAAGTCTTTGACCAACGTGTACCCACAGCGTTTGCAGGTCATGATGAATTGTCTTGTTTTCTGAATGAAATCCCCGCAGACGAAGAAGATGTTTCTGTTGGACCCTGATTTGCGCATGCGATGCTCAAGGTAATCTTCTGCAGACACTTCTGTAGGCGGACCACTAATCGCGTCAACCCAGCGTTCTATCCAATCGGTGCTTCCACAGTTAGGGCACTTCCCGATTAACAAGGTCTTCTCACTTGGCACGGTCATTCAATACACGCTCCATCTTGAGCATCTCTCCGACGAGGTTGCTTATAAAACTGAATGGCTCGCCTTTGTTTGTGATATCTAAGTAACTGTCGAGGCTGGTGATGCGAAGCATCGTGCACCTGCAATTCGGATGCGTATATGGCAGGATTTGGTCGGCGCTGATAACGTCGTGCCATGGAAAGAATATTCTAAGTTCATCCCCCCGGAAAGGCTGCTCTTGCAAGGTCATGCAGGTTTTACAGGTGCGGTCATCCATCAACGCGAGGTAATACCAGAGGTCGAATTCGCCATAGAAGCTTTGTTTGACTGCAAGATCGCTGGGGATGCGTTGTTTTGCTTCAAGGAAGGCTTGGAAGGCGCTGGTGAGTTCAGCGAGGGTTTGGGATGATGGTGTAAGATTCGACAGATTTGCGGTCTCCTTTCACACCTGTGGGCAGAATGCTTTCGCGGAACTGATCGAACATTTCGCATCTGATAAGCTCAAACATTTTGTTGGATTCAGCACTGAGAACCACGATTGGTTTCCCGAGAACGCGGGTCATTTGTATCTGCGCTTCCTGCTTCATTCGGTCAATCGCCACGTTAAGGATGTTGCTGGCTTCTCTGACTGCTTCACTCATAGAGATTTGTTTGTGCAGGAAACCATCGCGGACAATGTTGAGGCTGGCTTGCAACTGAGTGATTTTCTGGGGTTCCACAAGATCTGTGGGTGCTGTGCCGGGTTGGAACTGGAAAGGTTTTCCCTTCAAGTTCAATGGTTGCCCCGGTTGCGGTTGCTCTTCAGGTTCAGGCTCAATGATTGGAATGCCTTTTTGTTTGACTAAGTCGAGGGCTTGGCTTTGAGTTAGCACTTTCGGCACGAGATTGTTGATGTCGCTGAGTGTGATGTCATCGAAGACTGCTTTAGGCGCGCCCCACATAATCATGGGTACAGGTCCGTCTCCGCAGAGGGGCTTGAAAAAGTTTTCTTCATACATCATGCTATTGTAGCGTTGCTCTGCCCGCGTGAACAATTCCACGGAATCCATCATGATTTTGCTTGAGGCCAAGTTCGCGTTTCGCAGAAGCAGAATCAGCGGAGCATGCATGTTCTCTGCAATTTGGAAGTTGATTTGTTCAATGTAATTTTGGAATTTGCCCTGCGCCTGCGGTTCAATGAAAGTGTGTCTTAGGCTTTTCTCAGGAACATTGCTTAAGAAAATATCTTCATTCACGTCTCTGCCCAGCACAGCAGCATAGATGGCGCCGATGTCTCTGTCAGCTTCCCAAATCCCAAGCGGCGACGCGTACCTGTGAATGATTTTAGGCATATCCCTGTTCATGCTTTGACGTGCATCGATAAGTTCACCGATGCTGTCAACGATGGCGTGGCCGTAAGGATGCATCGTGTCCTTGTCTTGAGTGAACAGAACAATCTGGTCTTCTTTCCATTCTACAGGATTAGAGGATCCAAGGATTTCCTGAGTGTACTTCTGAAAGTTGCCTACCTTATCATTCCAGATAAAGAAGGTTTCAGGAGGCAGAACTTTGAAGCCCATATCATCTGTTTTTTCAAGCGGACAGAACCCCATGCCCAGTTTGGTGCGTTCAATCTCGCGGAACTTCACGTCAGCTTTGACTTTCTTGAGCCACTGCTCGCACTTCTTCTTGTTCGGATGGTCAGGATCCACGTCTTTGCCATCATCGTCTTTTTCAGGCATCTGCACGTACATGCCGTTGCCAACAGTCATGGCCGCGAGCAAGTCGATGCCGATTCTGGTTTCAGGGTCGTTAGTCCATTCACGGTATTTCGTCATGTTAGTTGGATGCTCAAGCTTGTCTGTCCACTGTGGGGTTGTGCGAACTTGGCCTTTGCCTGCTTCACTTGTAAGATAACGGTTACGCGCTGTCCGCACAGCAATGCTTGAAGCGAACTCGCTGGTTTTGAATCCTGTCGGCATACTTAACGCTCCCTATGCTCTATCATTACGGGTTTGATGATGCGGAATCCTCCCTCGTTGAAGATTCCCTTAACCAAACAACTGTTGCAAGTCACCTCGGCTGCCCAGCCTTCTATGCCTTTCTCGTAGGCGATGAGGTCGAGTTTGCCATTTCCACAGACAGGGCATTCATGGTTCTGAACGAACAAGCGGAACTCCTTGACATCGACCATTTCATCAGTCAATTCCTTCTTACCCGCCTCAAACGTGACTAATCTCTTCTTCTCAATTGGAGGTAGTCTCGTCGGTTCAGGTGGTAGATGTCTGCTCCAAAACTTCCACTTCAAATTTCATGACTCCTATGACTATAATACTTGCAGATTTTTAAGTGGGCGCAGAAGCCTTTGATGCATCGAGAGCCTTTCTTGTGTATCATCGGCTGCCAATTGTCACAGTGGCCTCGTTCGCACAGTGAACTCAACGAGGCACTTCCCCTGTAAACGCGATGATGGGACCAGCAGTTTTCAACATATCAAACGCGCCTGATACCGCGTCAACTTGGTCATCATGCATGCCCAAAGGGAAAGCTTCAGCCTCATCGAGAAACGCGTTAATCCATGTTCCCTGAATCAAACGAACTCGGCTCTGTTCAGCAGCGCTGGAAACAGGGTTCGAGCGGAGTTCCTTGTTGCCTGTGGCTTTGTTGCCTCTGAAATCGTAAGGGTAAAGCACGTTTCGGCTGTAATGGTCAACCAAACTTAAGCCTTCACTGCCCGGCTCAATCTCCATGTAAACAACACATTTGTTTCTACCATGCTCTATTTCGTCGAGTTGCGCGGTTTGCGCGATGATTTTCTCCACTTCGGCTGGGCGCTTGCGGAACCTCAAGATGTCTTCGATATAGAAGATGCCTTCTTTCACGCAGACTTTCGCGCCTGCAGTGTAGTCAGGATCCTTTCCTGTTTTGTCAGTGGTAGCGGCCATATCCCAATAACGCACGCGCGCCTCTGGATCTGCAGGAGCATTGTCGAGGATGACGAACCATTCACGTTTGAATTTGCTGCCTCCAAACTTAGCTGACCAGTCACCGTTGAGGTATTGCCTGCGTGTGATGGGATCCAAATGGCTGAGGCTTCTTATGTAAGTTTCAGCGTCCAAATGCGGGTTGTCCTGCAACTTTGCTTTTATGAATGGCCTGCCATATTTTTGGCCTTCCTCGATGAAACGTTGCTTCACCCAGTCGTGGCCAATGTTGCCCGGGTTGCTGGCTGCCCGCATGCGCAGGGGAACAGGGCTTGATTCGAGACGTCGCAGCCTGCTGAACATGTAACGGTAGGTCTGCTCAGGAAACTGTGTGAGTTCATCGAATCCTTCAAACTGGAAAGCACTGCTTTGATAACGATATTTGTCTTGTTCAGTGTCGAGGTAACCGAAGCAGAGTTTCGCGCCTGTGGGAAACGTCCATGAATGACTAATCGCGTTCCAACGCGCGTCTGAACCGCTGAGCCAACTGAACGCTCGGTCAATGAGGGCTTCAGGCAACGTTAAGTCTTGAAAGGTTTTGCGGAAGATGATGGCGCTATAGCCGGGTTGATCGACAAACTGCAATGCGGCCATAAGCAAAGCGTCGCTTTTGCCTCCGCCCGCAGCGCCTCCATACAAGCATTCTTCTCCGAGGAAACGTAGAAATTCAGTTTGTTTGGGAGTCGGCTTGTGCAGCAGATATTTGTTCTTCATCACTGTCTGCTGGAACACTTCTTCCCTCAATTCTTCGGATAACTGTTTCAATACTCTCGTATCGTTCAAGGATGAGTTTGGTTGTGTTGACATTTCTAATTTCAACCTGTTCAGGCATCTTCATAACAATGCCTACACTCTGGAAGATTTCAGCCATATCCCGGATTGTTGTGCGGAGTTCGCGGTACGCGCCAACTTGCACGCTTGTTCCGGGGGGCGCATTCAAATAGACGCTCCATGCATGCGCCACCAGCTCTTTCATGCTGGCAACGATTTCTTGGAGGCCTGTCTTAGTGTCTTCGTTGATGATGTCAGGTAACCAACGTTGTCTGCGTCGCCAATCCTGCTTAACGGCTAAGGGTTTCTGATCGAGGGCTTTTGCAACTTCTTCTGAGGCGGTCTTCTCTCGGACTCCCCGAATCATCAGAGCCAGCATCTGGAGGCGACGTTGCTTGATTGCTTCTTTCATTGGTCACCATCAAGGGGTAGGAATATACATTTTTGTCACAGCTTCTTTGGTTCTTGATTTGTTGTGTAAGTGTATCGGCGCAGGATTACGTCAACGTAGCGTGGTTCAGTTTCCATCATGAAGCATCGACGCTTGCTTTTTTCGCAGGCCACTAAGGTTGTGCCTGAGCCTCCGAAGGGATCGTAGACTGCCATGCCGAGGTCGCTTCCATCTTCTATGAGGGGCTGGATAAGTTCGACAGGCTTCATGGTTGGATGGGCTTTACTGCTAACTGGCCTGTTGACGAAGAAGGTGTCTCCGCTTTTTTTGCCGTAGAATTTATGTTTGCCTTTCCATCCGTACAAGCAGAGTTCATGCCTGCTCAAATAGTCGAGGTTTGTGAGGACACCAGCATTCTTGACCCAGACGAGGGCTTTGGCCGCGTACAATCCTGCGTCTTGAATGCCTTGCATTAGATTGAGCAGGTTCTTCTGGTTTATCCAGATGTAGAAAGTGTTGAGGTCGTTGAAGGGCACGTTTTTGAGCCATTTAAGCGTGAAGGCTTTGTAGTCTCCGGGAACGCTGTCGTTGAATTCGTCTCCTGCTTCTGACATGCTTCTGTGTCGCAGGCTTAGCCGCCAGTCTTTTCCATACACGCCGTAGGGAGGGTCGGTTTGGAGGCTGTCGACTTTAGTGTCTGCAAGCAGTCGATGCACGTCATCAGGATTGGCTGCGTCTCCGCAGAGGACACGGTGGTCTCCGCAGGCATAGAGGTCTCCTTTCTGCACGAGAGTTGTTTGGGGCGCGGGGGGAACGAAGTTTTGGTTGTTCGCGTTGAACAGTACGTCGCGTTGCATTAGCGCGCGGAGGTTGCGTTCGTCGATGCCTAACAACAGCTTAAGATCGTCTCGGTGGCCTGCATCCATGATTTTCTGGTATTCCTGAACGTCTAAGTTGAGTACGTGTTCGCCTTTGAGTTTGTTGAGGATTTGCCTGAGCAAACGTCTGTCGACATCTTCGACTGGCAGGCGCACGACAGGAACTGAAGTCATGCCGAGGCGTTTGGCAATGTCCCAGCGTTGCTCGCCGTCCGCGATAAGCAGGTCTTTGTTTGTGACTATGGGCAATAGGAATCCGTAGCGTTGGATCCCGACAAGTAAGCTTTGGGTTTGAGTTGCGGTCATGCGGTTTGGGTTTTGACCGTCCGATTTGAGAGCGTTGACTGGAACCTGCTCTACTGTTGGAATAAAGATTTTTTCTAATTTCTGTGTCACTAAGAATCCATTCCGTAGCCACGGTGGCCTATTAAGTCTGCTTGGGAAGGTTGCAGAGGCCTTTGGGAACATAATGCTTTTTCATGAGGGGATGCGACCTGAGCGCGCTTCCCAAACAGTTTGTGTTCCTTGCGGAACGTGTGATGGCAGTCTTTGCATTTGTAAATGATAAAAAGGTGGTTCTTAGTGGAATCCGCGTACTGCGCATACGCATTTCGTTTTCCACATCTCGGACATAAACTCATGTTAGGTCACTGATAATTGAATATCAGGCAAAACCACACTCGTAGCGGTTACTGAAACCGTTAGAACCAAGGAACCATTCGCCCATGTATTCGGCAATAAATTCAAGACTGTTGTTGGATTCGTTCCCATCCAAGTTTCTGTCCAGTCAGGGCTTTGCGTGACAGCGAATGTGATGTTGATAGGCACTGAACCAGTATTATTGATGCTTAATGGCACAGAATAGGTAGAGCCTGCTTCTATGTAGCCCCAAGAGAATCCAGAGGCCGAGTCATTGGCAATAAACGTATTGTTGAAGTAAGCAGCGCTTGAGCCAGTGGTGAAGGTCGAATTTTGATGATAAACGTAGGTATTGATGACTGCTGCGAAAGCGACAGTTGCCAAGATTGCGACCAATATAAGGAGAATCGCTGAGAGTTTGGTTACTGCTTTTGAATTTCTCGTTGAGATGCACCTCCTTTTCTATTCCGTCTTGGATGATTGATTACAACGATGAAGCCTAATAAAAGCACGATGAGAGGGAAAAACCACCAGTTTGTGAGACCAACATTCAGGAAGGCTCTAAGCAGGTCTTGATATACAGTAGTCCACGCGGCAAGCGCGCAAAGGATGAAGCCAAAGGGCGTGCCAACGAAGAAGACGCATTTGGCATAGTTTTTCCACAGATCTTTCAATGGCAGAGTTGTGGTTTGTGGCAGGTCGCGGATGTTCTCGTTCTGTGGCCTGTCGCTCAATGCACTTGCACAACCGTTTTCTGTTTTAGGTCACTGATAATGTTTTCCAATTCCTGAATTGTGCTGGCTTTCTGGTCAAGCTGAGCGCTTTGCTGGGTGATGAGTTGCTTGGCCTCTTCGAAGCTGGTATCACTCGTGTAGGTTTCGAGTTGTTTTTGCAAGTTCGCATGATCTACTTGAAGTTGAGCGTGCTGTTGGCTCACATCAATAAGTTGGCGTTGAGCCTCTGAGATTTTCTGGGCTGCGAGGGTTTCAGCTTGCATTCGTGCTCTATCTGAACGAATCTTGCTGATTATGCCGTAAACACCGCCTCCGACTGCGAGAACGCTTCCAACTGACTGAACAGGGTACGCATTGAAGTATTTCTGCAGTTGCACGCCTACAGGTTGGAGTGCGGCGAAGGCTGATTTGACTGCTGCGTTGACGTCTTGAACGATGACTGTGCAAGGCCAAACGTTCTGAGTGGCGAAATACATTATGGCAACGGCGATGCTGATTCCGATGAATATTGCCACGGCTGTCGTGCGGTCTGTATTCTTAACAACTTTGGCAGCGACATCTGTGGCAACTTCAGTCAACATGACACCTCGCAAGTTTGCAGGGGCGTTTTTACTGCTTCAGCCTCCTTCATGAATGGTGACACCGAGTTAGACATACCCAGTGCCCAATCTCGAAGGATCGGTTCAATGGGAATTATGATGCTGTGGTTCCAGATGCAAGTTCGTCCGAGCTCATCGAGTTGCGGTTTCAGGAAGCTTACTGCGAACATTCGGTCTTTCCATAGAAAGGTGGCTGCGATGGTTTCGGATTCTGCGCCGAGGCGCAGAAGCGTCTGGATGCTTTCATCACATAAAACCTGATTCAAATGGGGAGACTTGAGGACACGTAAACCGTATCCCCGGAAATAGCCTGTGAGCAACTGTTCGCATTGAACCATTATTTATGCAACTTCTGCTGGTCAAAGGTGGCTTCCATCTTGAATTCTTGGTCAAGAGCAAACTGGTCAAAAACGGCATCGTCCTCGCTTATTAAGACAAAGCTGCCTTTTATGCGTCCGTCGATGTCGATGAGTTTGAAGGTGACTTTGTAAAGGGGAAGTTTGCCCGATTTTTCCTTTGTATCGTGACTATTGACGCGAAGATGGAAGCTTTTAAAGCCCAATGTTTGAGTCGTTCCTTGCACCTCCTTTTTAGCGGGCGAATATGTCTTTGAGCCAATATATAAGTTGTCGGCAGGACTGTTCACTGTAGCGGGGCAGATTCCTGTCTGTGTCGGTAGCTATTTTGTAGCCATGACGACCTGAGTCTTCAGGCCACTTGGCAAATTCGATGCGTCCTGTGGCTTCGTTTTTGACGCGTTCAACTTGGACATGCATGGGGAAGAACTTGACTTTTTCGATTCCATAATGTTTTAGGCTTCCCATGGTCTGTCGGAAATAGGTGTCAAGGAAGGCTTTGGCACCCTGCGGGTTGTAGAGATCCATGCCTTTGTTTTTCAAGTAGGCGTCAACCATGTCGTATTTTGTGAGGACAACGGCGATGCCTTCAATCTTTGGGCTTCGACTTTTCATTTTGTAGCGGTAGATGGCACTGAGGATCCTGTGCAGATTTACGTCGGGGTCTTGAAGCAGGGCTTGCGGTTCCTCATCCATTTGGGGAACACCTTCAATATGCGCTCTGCTGACGGGCACAACTAAGACGTAGCCGTTGCTGTCGCAGATGTACCTGTTCAAGTTGTCAGCTTGCTGATAGTCGACGCTTTGTTTGTACACGCTTTTTTGGTAGGGACCGATAAGGTTCTGGATGTCTTCCCCAGCCGTCTCGCAGAAAGGCAACATCAACGTTTTTTCTGTCAGCGTGGTTTTCCAACTGAGGAACAGGTCGGCTTCGTAGATGAGGCTTGGAGGCGTGGGTTCAGGGAACATGCCTTGGCAGAGGTCGCTGGGAACTTGGCAGATTCCGCTTGTGCGTTCATCAATGAAATGTGTGAAGCCGGGTTCCTGTGTGCTGAGGATATCGCAGGTTAAAGCGATGAGACCCAGCGTGGTTGTTTTGCTTGAGCCCCTTGTGCCAACGAAGATGACTCGTTTTGGTGGTGCGGTTCCGCTTCCGAATACTGTTTTGGAAACTTCTCTTAGTATGCTTGCCATTCAAGTCACGAGCCTGCATTCTGTTGCTGGGTTTTCGTTGGATCCAACGGTGCGACTGGATTGCCTGAAGTGTCAAGTTGAGGTTGAGCCTGTGTGGGTTTCACGCCACTTGAGACAGGCTGTTGTGTGACGATGATTGTTTGCGGTGGACCCATGGCTGGAGGGTTCGTGTTTGTTTGGCCTCGGCGCAGAAGCGGAATCTTGCTTCGTTTATGTAAGCTGAGAACTAAGCCTGTGAAGACGATGCCTCCAATAAACCAGATGAGCATGTGGAATTGCTGGTAGGTTGGGTTTGAAGCGATCTGTGACCATGTGGATGCGATGCCGTTTGATGCGCCTCCTGTGGCCTGCGCGAGTCCATTGGAAACTGCGTCGCCCAGAGGCTTGTAGAGTAAAGCCACGATCAGGAAGATGAAAGCCATCAAGACCAGAATTGTGAGAACGTGTGTTCTTTTCATTTGGTTAAGTCACCTCCACGCTCATTCCGTTGCGAAGATTGAGTCGGGAGGGACTAAAAAATGCCTTTGATTTGTTCAGGACTTTCATTTGAGTCAAATACTCCTTTCCCATTAGGGTCGTGCAGAATCAAGCCATGGAAGATGTCGGGAATATCGCTGATTTTGAGGCTGGAAACTTTGACAGTCACGATAGTGATAACTTCGGTAACGCAGGTTCGGCAGACAGTTTCAGCTTTTTCTTTATCAACAAAAGCACTGCTGTAGATTTCATGTTTGATTAGTCGTCGGACTTCTGCTTCAGGTGAACGTTGGCCTCGATGCGCCATGCTGACACCGCGCACTTCCCCTCTTAGTGGGCAGGCGATTTTAAAGTACCGTGGGCGAAGTCAAGCAGAAAAAGCACGATAGGAGCGTGACCTTAACGCCGACTTCGTCCAACAGGCATGTATCCTTCCATTCGTCCTTATTTAAAAGGGCGATTGACAAGAAACTGTTAATGTTGATGTGTTGGACAGGTCAAGCACAACAGTTATATATCCTCGGAGGAGCTTCTGGGATATTAAGGAGCGTGACAAGAAATGAATGAAAATGAAATACGCGCGGCAATAGTCAAAAGCACTTTTGACCTGTTGCCTGTGGAAGACCAGATTAATTTGTTCTGCGCCCTAAACAGGAAAATATCAGCAAAGATCGCATGGGTCGAGAAGGTTCAATGATTGATGCAGTTGGATTTAGCGGGGAAGGTAGCGCCTGCTGAGAAGCCGTGGGCAGGCATTTGTTGCAAGGCCTGCTGGAATGCGAAAGGCGAACTTTGTCGGTGTCGCTGCCACAAAGCGAATCATGGCAAAGGACGCAAGCCCGCGATAACGGAGGAAGAAGCGAAAGAGCAAGCAGAAAAATTGAAGGAGTTGATGAAGGAATGAACACAATTATAGAGTTGAACAAAGGTCAGCGTATCGTGGTAACTAAAGGCGTATTCGTTCTGGGATGCCATCTTGAACAAATCAATAAAAATGGCAACTGGAATGGACGCGCTTGGTTTGCGTTATCGAAGGAAAATCTCAAGGAACTTGAGGAGCTGATCAAAGCATGAAGGTTTGCGGGATCCCTGTGCCAGCCGAAGTGTTAGCAATCATAACGCGCCAGCGCAAATGGACCCTGCGGTACAGAACGATGGGGGGAGAGGAGGAGGACACAGCCACTTTGGAGCGAGTGCCCTGCCGAGGAGGTGGGCATTAATGGATTTTGTGGTGGAGATGGCACTGTTCACGTTGGCCGCAGGCGCTTCGATACTTATGGTTCTCTGCGGGGTCGCTTTGTTGGCACGCGAATATTTCGGAAGCAGTATTGAAACCGACAATTTAACCATCAACACGGCAGGTGCCAAGAAGGAAAAGAAAGAGGAGGCGAAGAAAAACGACAAAAATTGAAGTGGATGACGGTTTGCTCGCGGAACTCAAAACTTATGGTCCCCGGCGCTACAAAACCGCGAGTGTTGCCAAGTACCTCGTGAAGGAGGCCTTAGAAGACTACATCGAAATACTCAAACAGAAGGAGTATCGTTCATGAAGCGCATCCAGCGAAAGAGATCTCGAGGTTGGCGCATGCCTCCAAACACAGTTTATGTGGGGAGGCCAACGCGATGGGGCAATCCATACAGTTTGGAAAGAAGCCAGTTCGAAAGCGATTTCATGGCACGTCAACAAGTGGTCTCAAGATACGAAGCGTGGATCCGCCAAGTTCTCAAAGAAGACCCAAGCTTTCTGGATCCTCTGCTGGGCAAAGACCTCGCTTGCTGGTGCCCCTTGAACAAGCTCTGCCACGCGGACGTTCTGCTGAAAATCTTGGAGGCCAAACATTGAGCAATACACGGTACAAGAAGGATGGTTGGTCAACAGCGGGTTTGCGTCACTGGCTGGCTCAGCGTTTAGACCCCGGCTCGCGGAAACGCGTGGATGCACGTCGCATTCAAATCAGTTATTGCCATTCAAGAAATGGGGACTCCTGTGAACACCTTGCCTTTCGCCCTATCATCAACAACGTGACGCGGTGCTTCCGTGTCTGCACAAACCAGCAGGAATGCAGTGCTAAACGGTGGGATCAAGCCCTTGATGATGGTAAGAAGGTGTGGCGGTGATCTGTAGATGTGTTGGACAGGCAATTCGCAAGCCATATATATCCGCGTAGGAGCTTATAGGATTCAAGGAGCGCGACCACGAATGAACCAGAAAGAGTTTGACGCGATGTATAAAGCCCTCATGGGCGATAGAAGCAACACCCCAAAAATGAAATATAAGGATCCAGACCGCTGGATGGATGCACGATGAGCGACAACAAAAAGCCCAGCAGAATGGAGCCCCCAGTCACCATCACAAACAAGCGTCATCGATATGCCGACCAGATGCTATATGGCAAAAAACGCCGAGTTGAGCATGGAGGAGTGGTTGAAGAATGAAGTACCTGCGCGGAGCTACAGTGGCTTGGAAACTTCAAGTCATCATTCTGCAAGCGAGGGGAAAAGCGTGAGCCAAAAAAGACTTGTCTGCCCAAACTGCCACAGCGAGATTGAGAAACAAGTCGAAATAGAAGTGCCCAGTTCATCTGAAACTGAGAGTACACATCACAATTTGGTGATGCGTGGCAACAAGTGGTTTTTGGTTCTTGAATCCGTAATCGTGTGCCCGCACTGTAAGATGCCTTTTGGTTTCGATTTATGGTTGCCTGTTTTAACTGAGGAAGAGCCAATAACGCGTGTAGGAGGCGAATAAGCATGGTTGAGAAACCGAATCCAGAGACGTGTGAGCATAGATGCGTCAACCGCGTCTTGAGTGGTTGGCAATGCAACAATTGCGGTGCACAGTTTCAACCAGTTAATCCAAAGCATAGAACGAAGTGGCTCGCATGAACGTTGAGCATGGCCTACACAGGGAAATTCACATTCACGTTCTCGACTTCCGAGCATACAGGATTATTGCACACGCTGAGTTGAGACGTCGGCAACACATGCCCAGATGCTTCATCTGCGGGGAAGAGTTCCTGCCCGGAAGCCTTGTGGTATCAAAGAATTATCGGAGCAGACGCCACAGTTACAGGTGCTTGGACTGCGCCATAAAAGTTTTGCTTTTGACTTCGAATTTCGTTCTTCTTGATTGAAAAATAGAAAAAGCACGCGCAACCTTAATGTGCGCGTTGTCTGGCTTCTGTGCAATGCTTGCATGGGCAGGGTTTCAAGGCCGTTGCTATTTCATCGTTGAGTTGCTCGCGCTTGATGCGTCGATGGGTCAAATACACGAAGGGTGCAAGGACGATTGTTGAGAGCAGAAACGTCCACATGCCTATCGTGACTGATGCAGTGAACAGTAATAGAAAGATTGCTTGAATCAAATAGAGCAATGCGGGCAACCAGAGCAGTTCATGGATTACCATGCAAAGTTTAGAAAGCACAGTTGGCCTCCGCAGCATAGCGTGGTGACCAGCATGGCCGCTGCGCTCACCACTGCTATCTTCAAAAAGGTCTTCGACATCAATTCTCCCACCTCCCTTCACAGTTTCCTTCTCCTTTAGGTTATGGCGCGTCCAGCCAAGGTTGAAAGGAAATGGAGCCAACAACTAATCGCCTAAGTTATTTGCCCCAAAGGAAAGCCTCGGTTGAACGCACCATAATCTTCTGATTGCACAAGTAATATTTAAAACCGTGTGGAACCGAGTTCTATACCAGTGTTCCATGCGGTTTTATAAAAGGGAACAGCAAATAATGCTTCGTGGATGAAATGACGAGGGTAGAAGGTCAAGTTGCGAGACAGACTCTTTTCTCCCGAAACAGTGGGGGCAGAGCCTATCCTAAACGGTCAACGAAGCGCGCATACCGTTGGCCTTGCCGCTGCGGGATAAGACCCCTCCGACATCCATGGACACCCACACCTAAACTTCCACTGGAACAGGGTTTTGGGTGTATGTATGTATGTATGTATGTGATCAAGTGATCACAACAACAACAACAACAACGCGAGGCCAACAGAGCAAGACCTTATCTTTACAAAGATATCTTTATAAAGATATAAATATGGAG
>Ga0209039_10003082_pt1 | contig 13376 bp, 12 predicted proteins | sample BogFormECP12_OM1_FD_188238 | JGI IMG/M metagenome (GOLD analysis project Ga0209039, IMG submission 188238) | Bog forest soil microbial communities from Calvert Island, British Columbia, Canada - ECP12_OM1 (SPAdes) (version 2) | ecosystem: Environmental > Aquatic > Freshwater > Wetlands > Bog ...
GTGACGCAAGTTCCAGTGTTGTATTCACTGCGGACTGAAAGCCCGTATTGCTTTCCATAATAGAGCTTGGTGCGTTGGTTGACGTTGCCAATACCAAAGCCGGTTTCCAACCTGATTTCGCCAGAATCATTATCCAGCTCCGCCTGAAGCTGAGCCAGTTTTTCGGAGGTAAAACCGATGCCGTCATCTTCTACTTCAATCAGAATCTCATTGACATTCTTTTGTTTTGCTCGCACGGTTATCGTGCCACCCTGTCTTTTATTTTTAATACCGTGATAAAGTGCATTTTCAACTAGCGGTTGAAGAATCAGCTTCAAAATTGTGTAATTTGCTACATCTTCATCCATTTCGATTTTAAAGTCCATAATATCGCAATAACGCATCCTTTGGATGGTCAAATAGCTGCGCGTTCTTTCAATTTCCTCGGCAATTGTGATCCAGTCTTTTCCTTTGCTCAGGCTGATCCTGAAGAAGCTCGACAATGCACTGACAATATCAATGACCTGGTCGGTCTTCTTCGATTCTGCCATCCAGATAATCGTATCCAGGGTGTTGTATAGAAAATGAGGATTGATTTGCGCTTGCAGTGCTCTTAGCTCAGCTTTTTTAAGATTTTCTTGTTCCTTGATTTTAGAATCGAGCAAATCCCTGATTTTCCCGATCATGATATTGAAGCTCATGCCCAGTTCTGTGATTTCATCGACATTCTCACTGGTCATAAGAGCTTGCAAATCATTCTTGGTAATAGTTTTGGTCACATCGTGCAACTTTTTAATGGGAGTATAGATACTTCTTGATAGACTGAAAGCCGTTAAGATCGAAAAGGCCACAGCGCAAATCATCAGAATAATAGACAAAGTCTCCCAGCGCATAAAACCCTCACGCATGACTTGATATTGCCCTTCCGTTTGGCGTGCTTCGAACAAGGTGTAATCCTGGACGACCCCCTCAACAACCGAAGAGGCAAACTGGATCTTTTCCAAAAGCGGCTCATTGTAAGTCGGGCTGCTATTGGTCTTGGTCTGCACTCCCATTTGATCGACATACTGTTTGAGGGTTAGCATAGTTTTTTGAATTCCAACCAGTTTTATTCTGGCTTTTTGCGAATCAGTATTCGCTATCATCACCGATAATTTATCATTTACATCTTGAATGATCTGGTACTGCTGTCCATGTTGGAAATCAACTTTACCAGACACAATTCTCCACATTTCAGTATCAATGGCAGGCTTAATCGTCCCACTGATACTGTCTGCTGTAGTAATGTTTGTAATGATGTCATCGTACTGGCGGCTGTAGTTCAGTATCTGCACCACCAGAAATACATTGGTTGCACCCATGATGAGCACCACAACACATAATGAAATCAGGATTTTTGCTCGGATGGAAAGATTAATTCCTGCAATAAAGTCAACTGGCGGTTTAATTATTTTGAAAAAGGGCTGACCCATCGAATTTTTATCCGGTTTGAGCCTGTTTACAAATTGCTTATAACCTGTTGAAAGAGAATTCCTGATCATTCCCATCTCCTATGATCCACTAGTCAAATTATTTTAACTGTGGAAAAGAACCTTATGCTGCTTTTGTTCTGGTTGAGCTTGATATCGAAATTCGGCCGGCGATAAACCGGTGTTCTTCTTAAAAACAAAACTGAAATAGTGCGGATCGCTGTAACCAATTTGATATGCAATTTCGACGGATTTCAGGGTGGTGGTACGCAGGAGTTCTTTAGCCTTCTTGATTCTTATCTCAGTCAGATATTCTTTAAAAGTCTGGTGGGTTTCCTGACTAAAGATGACACTGAAATAGCTGGGGCTAAGATTCACCTGGGCAGCCGCTTCGTTTAGCATCAGATTCGGATCGGTGTAGTGATGCTCGATATACTCTGTAGCCTGTTTGATGATATTCGCATACGGGTTGGCTGCTTTATTATCTCTAAATGCCAACGCACTGACAAGAATCTTGTATACCTGTTCTTTGAGCTGTTCTATTGTTTTAATATTCGCCAAGATTGTTTCAATGGAATTGAATTCTGAGAAGGCCTGGTCGATATTTCCTCCCAGCTCAACCAAAAACTTGGTTGTAGCCAAAACTACATCGACAAATATATAATTCTTGATCAGATATGACTTTAACGCAGTTTCACCGATTGGCCTGATAAAAGCGTCAAAGAACGCATCAAAATCCTCTTTTGCCCCAATCCTTAAATAATTTTCGACGGCAGACTTGTCTACCTTAAGTAAAGCTGTCTTATCAACAACATTTTTCGAGTCTGTTCGATTGCTATTCGCTGCATTTTGAATAGCTACTAAGGCTTCAACATAAGACTGGTAAATATAAGCGGTTCGATTTTTTGGTTCGCCGACTCCAATAACGAGCTGATACCTGGTACCCTTCACTTCTTGTTTAATCTGATCTAATAGCAGGTCTCGTTCTTCTTGCAAATATTCCAGCGTATTCCCCTTCATCAAAATGATAAGCTCTTCCCAGTCTTTTTTTAATAAAAAGACATCCGGATTTTTATCGACGATGTCGGAAATAATCTGCTGGACTTGTTTGTATTCATCGTAATCGAACTGCTCTGTCAGATCCGCAAATTCAGTTTTAATGATGGCTACCAGGTAATATCTGGCAATCAAATCAAGCCCAAAAACTTGACTTTTTTCGATTGCGTCTGTTGAAGGAACTGCCCCCAGTACTAACTTGAGCAAAAATCTTTCGGCAAGAACAGCTTGATTTTCTGCTACCTGGTCCTGTAACTTGCGTAGATTGTCTCTCTCTGTTTTTTCCTGATCAAGTTTAGTAGCAATTTTTTGGAGCACCTCATTCAGATTTTGCACCGTTACCGGCTTCAATAAATACTCGGTAACGCCCAATTTTATGGCAGCCTGAGCATATTCAAATTCGTCATGCCCGCTCAGGATAATAATTTCAACCGAAGGCATGCATTCTCGAACGATTTTACAAAGCTGTAGACCATCCATAAAAGGCATCTTGATATCGGTAATCAGCACATCCGGTTTGACGGTTTGCAGCAGTTGTAAAGCGATTTCCCCATCCGATGCCTCACCGCAAAACTCAAACCCATTGGCCTCCCAGTCGACATTATCTCGAATACCCTCTCGAGTCACAATTTCATCTTCGACGAAAAACACTTTGTACGACATGCCTGGCTCCCTTATAATCTTACTTATCCGGCTATTTATGGATGCTGGCGATAACGAAATTGATATAAAAATACAATTTATAATGAAAGGGATCAGTGACTAAAGATGAAACTTGTAATTCATTAAATATTATTTTATACCATTTAATAGGGGGGACACTGATTAATCCATAGCCCTCTGGTAATTCTGCTCCATTATACAGGTTGCGGATGTTTTTTTACATATATCAAAAATATTATTTGAAAATAAGGTCGCAATATGGTAATATATGAGTATATAGATCTTATATATTATATATATTGCTTTCTTTGTTTCAGCAAGAACGGCTTTAGGAGACAGGTATGACACCGAATCCGGTCCAAGGTAATGGTACACGTGAGCAGCCATGGCAGTTAACAACCCCAAGTGGTACATCCGAATATCAGATATATCGTGACGAGACTGCCAATCCACCTGCTCTAGTTTGCACAGTTGGAAAAACAGAACTGCGCTACCATCTGCGCTGCCTGGAAGATTTACACGCCATGCTGAAAGCACATGGCGATTGGATGCCGCTTGGCAGCGCCGATGAACAAAAACCGGCAGCCGAGGGAACTGTTGAAGCCTGGGCTCGATCGCCAGATAACCCGGTTGGCGGCTGGTACGGTTTAAAAAAAGGCCTGCGCGGTCGCATTGCCATGTATGTACCACCACTGATGGAAGTGCTGCAGCTTGCAGAGGTGGAGCACAACCCCAAAAATAACCGCATTCGAGCATTATAGGTTTCCTGGCACATTTAGGGTTTGACGGGCAGACAATCTCGTGCTAATCTTATGAATAATTAGGGATTAGGGAGATAGATATGTGCTGCCTCACCTCGATTTTTCTTGTGTTTGGCTCTCGGCTGGCCATTTTGATCTGGTGGCTGCTCGATCAGGTCCGTTTCAATCAGGCCTTTCAAACATCTTCGCTGCCTTTTAATCTCGGCATTCCAACCTGGTTGTGGACGCTTGCTGGGGGGCTTTTTCTACCCTGGACAACCCTGGTGTATCTATTGATTTTCCAGGGGGGCATAACAGGCGAAAAATGGCTTTTTCTCGGGATCGGATTCCTGGTCGATATGGCCTCTCACGGCAGCGGTTATCACCATCGCCATCGTATCCCCATCCTGAGATTTTAATTGGCCTATGGAATTGCAAAGCGCAGTTCCCAATGGCCGGCCGATAGCTGGTCCAAGGTAGAACTATTACCGATCAGAACGATCCAGGAGTTGCCCGGTTTCAACGTCATCAGTGCATGGTTTGCATCTAAAAACTGGATCGGACGATTATCATATGCCGTTCGCCAGAATCCATCGATCATTTCCCCGTCCCGAAAATAGACGGCGCGTTGGCCGTGGGTGTTTTCTGTTATCATCGTGTCGAAAAGGGTCGGCGCCATTTCGTTGTAGACCGTAAACAGAAGGATTACATTTGTAAAAGCCAGTTGTTTACCCGTCAACCGGTCGACCAGCGGCTCCATTGGAATATGGTTTTCATCTGTTCCGGTTGCACTTTCAATCCAGCGCAGGTAAGTCCCAGTTTTAGAGTTATAGCGCCATTCACCCCGGTCTACCAGGCCATATTCAACCCCAACCCGGCTGGCTGGCTGCCCGCCGGCAGGCTTTTTAGCATCAAAAAGCATGCCGCTTAAATCCTGGCGGCTGTTATCAACACCATTTTCAGTGGCAACTTTGCTTAATGCAGCGGTATTTGCAAAAACACCTGCTACGGAATGAGTATCCAGCCCGCACATGGCCGGGCAGGTCAGATTTTTATAGGCCATTGCCCGGTTGCCCAGATCCTTTACCAGAACTTTATCGACCTGGGGGTCAGCATTTCCGTATCCTAAAATACCCCCGTACATGTTGGTTAAAGGCCCATCGACCAGGCGACCCGAACGGACTGGGCCTACTTTCGACACGTTGTGGCCGTAGTATAAGGCTAGAAAGCGATTTTCCTCCAAACCGATGTAATACTCAAACACAATATCGGCATAAGACAACCCGGCATGCGGCCGCCCATAACGCGGATAATTAGATACTTTGACCAGCACTGGCCGACGGTTGAGGATAGCCGGATTTGAGACGATCAAACCCGTCAGCGGATTATATCCGTTCGGAGCTTCACCTGTGCTTGCGGGCAAGAGTACCGAAGATATGCTATTTTGTGTTGGCACATCCGTTCCCGAGGGAGTTCTGGTCTGGATTGCTTCAGCAGACCGGCAGGCCGCCAGTGAAAGTGTGATTAAAATAGGCAGCAGCCGGAGATTTCCAAGAAACATTGACTAATCAATGTCCTTGAATTCTGCATCAATGATATCTGGATCAGTACTGGCAACCTGACCCGTTATGGGCGGTAATTTAACCCATTTGTGCAAACCGGACCAGGCTAACAAGGGCACGCCAACCGCTGTTCCGGTCACCGGGAAAGGTACACCGGCGATGATCCCCATCACCAAACCCTTTGCGATCGATGGTCCCCATTCATCTTTAGCCAGATAATGTTGGACCAGCATTGTTGAAACTGTTCCGAGCACACCGACGGTAAAACTGGTCAGCACGATCATCAGCGGATCGAGGATCTCAAAAACACCAAACACATTATCCAGCACAATAGTTACCAGCGCCGCCAATGGATGGATTGGCGCAGGTGGTATTGGATGGCGCGACTCAATCTGATTGTTCATCGTTCACCTCAGTATATAATTGTTAAATACCGATAAATTGAATAAATTTTACGAGAAACCTTATAATAATTATACCCTCGAAATGAGCGAAAAATTTGAGAATATACATTAAAAAAGGAAGGGCACGCATGAACGTGCCCTTCCAACAGCCCCTGAACCGATAATCGACTTGCAAGGTAGGTTTTGATCCAATTACAATATGGTTTTAAATGTTGCTAAACCAATACCAGAATAAACTCCATCGATCTAAGCTTGAACGTTGAATTTCAATCTAAGGCTCAGTTTACGTTTATTCCCATCCTGGGAAATCTATCCGAAATTTCTATATTCCAAAAGATTGTCATTTTTCTTATAGAAATTCTCCTTTCCCGATCACTTAGTCATAAATAAGGAGTCGGACATCAAAAGAGCACATAAATGAATTCCCCCAAATATTGTTTCGTTGCTTAAAGTCAGATATTTTTTAAAGATCAGTTTCTTTATTAAAAACAGTATAGTGTGATGGAAGAAAAATGTCCGTAAAAATGGCGTTAAATCAAAAGGTAATGTGCGTGCTATAATTTGGTCAATAAAATCTTCTTCAATGGTATCTATTGATCTTGCCGGTCTTTCACAATTAACCTTAATAAGGAGTTGGCCGTGGTCGATCAAAATACCGTCCGGAAGGTAACCCTCGGGCAAACTTTCACCATCGACCTGGAAGCTATTCCAGGCGGGGGTTATCTCTGGAATATCGCTCAAAGTCCAACTGAGTTAGAATTAATCGACCTGGAAGTGCTATCTATTTCGAAAGAAATCGGGGGGAATTCGATACAGCGTTTTACATTTTTGGCGCATCGGGAGGGGATTTATTCGTTAACTTTTGAATTAAAACGAAGTTGGGAAAAACAACCGGCAAAAACTGCTGTATTTATGATTCAAGTTTCTTGAAGCGGAGGAAGAATGTCAATCACACACTCGCCTGAAATTGATTTGACCGAAGTCAGGCCTTCCAAGAAGACACAGGCTGAAAAGAAGCATCGCAGCTTGCAAGGGGAATTGGTCCAAAAGAATGCTCGCTGGCAGGCAAAACAAACCCCACAAAGCTATCTGACCTTGGCCCAAAAAAAGGCATTGTTGGGGATAACCGCGCCGGACAAAGAATTCAAAGCTCAAATTAAATCGGCCGGATTGGCGCCGCGGGCGTTTTTCCCCTCCTTTGACCCCGAGGTTGATTGGCGTACCAAAAATGGCGGCAAAATAAGCCCCGTCAAAGATCAGGGCACCTGCGGTTCTTGCGTTTCCTTCGGAACTATCGGCCTGTTGGAAGCGATGACATTAATCGAAAAGGGGATATTGTTAGACTTATCCGAAGCCGACTTGCATTTCTGTTCCAGTCATGGAGCAAGCTGCATCGGCTGGTATCCTGCCCAGGCCCTCCAGTCGATCCAGCAACGTGGCGTAACCGACGAGCTCCATTTTCCCTACAGTTCGGCCTTCAGCAATGGAGCGCCTCAATGTATCCTTGCACCAGACCGGGCCCAACACCTTTATAATATTCAATCAACTAGTTGGAACGTCATCGACCTGTTTCGTAAAGATTATCTGACCCACAACGGGCCAATGGTAGCCTGTATGGATGTCTATGATGATTTCTTCTCCTATGGCGGCGGCATTTACCACCATGTCTCCGGGCAGAAAGAAGGCGGGCATTGTATCCTGGTGGTTGGATACTCCGAATCTCAGAAATGTTGGATTTGCAAGAACTCCTGGGGAACTGCCTGGGGCGAAGCAGGGTTTTTCAATATTGCCTATCAGGAATGCAATATCGATAGCATCCTGGCGCCCTTCTTCGGCGCCCAGGGAGTGGTTTTGCCGGCTTGATCCACCCGCCAACCAGATCAAATCTGTATAGGCCCAATCTGAACCCTGCCCTTCGTGATTGAGCCGAAGGGCAGTTCTACTAACTCCGGTGGCAAAAAGCTGATCCCATATCTTTAAAAGAACTGCTCGAACTTGGAACGAATTGCCATTGATAGCTATTCGAGTACAGGGTCAGCTTTAAATAGCCATAGCTGGAAGCATCACGAACCACTTCACCAGCCGCAAATGATTTTATTTTTGTGTCTAAATGAGCGCCGCCTGTACCCACCACAAATTGGCGTAAACCATCTGCAACGGCAACCCCATAAGGATTCAGTGGTACGAACCTCTCAAACATGTGATTGTGCCCGTTCAAGATAATATCAGCTTTGTAGTTGTATAGGTCAAACCAAAAACTTTGCACCGCCAGGTAAGATTTTTGTCCACCCGATGTAAAAAGCGGCTGGTGCCAGAGGGCTATGATACATTTCTGCCGGGTTGCTGCCAGGTCTGCTCTCAACCACTTCTCTTGAGGAGAACCATAATAACAACCTTGAGCGCCAATTTCGCATTCAGCATTCAGGATGATGATGTGCCAGGCGCCTAAATCCAGGCTGTAATGTCCCCATACTCCGGTCATACCGGCGAAGTAAGAGAAATAAGCAGTCCCTTGCTTATCAGCGGACACATCATGATTGCCCATCACTGGATAGGTACGCTCCAATAAGCGACCCCAGCTTGGGTTATAGCAGTACTTATAATCGTTTTCCGTGCCCGCATCGTTTGAATTGTCACCCAGGGTAAATATTGGTCCGGATGTTTTAAGCAGAAGATTTGAAGTCGTCATCGCAGCGTTGCTTTGATCCAGAGGAGCGCCTTTGCATTCTGCAATATCCCCCACTGCATAAATCACAACCGGGGTAGTCTTTGATGCATCTTTGGCGGGCGCAACGCTTTTAGTGGATAACTGGCTGGTAGGAATGCGCGATGGCGTCATGGTAGGTGTTTGAGTAGCCAATATATTTGGTGTGAAGGAGAATGACATCGAAGCGGTGCCGGAGGGTAAAGGTGGCTGCGTAGGAGTGGCTATAATTGCAGATGTGGAAATCCGTAGCATTGAGATGGGATAGGTTGTATTGATGCTCAGAGCACTGATCATGAAAAGCATAATTCCAGCAGCCAGATAAACTTTTCTCAGCCTCATTTAACCCTCTAGACCTGGTTTACCCAATTCAGCGGATAAACATAATCCATCCAACCCCTTTACCTGCTGAAAGCCCGTGTTTTCCAACCTGATAAAGGAGTTAGATCGCGCTCACTAGATGAATCTATCGATCTAATCTTAAAAAAAGAGATAGTAAAATTCCATAAACTAACCTAATGCTATTATAGTTAAGAATTGTTTCCAGGATATATTTTTTTGGTCAGGTAGATTTATGGATTTAAAAGGTCATGTGCGTCCTCTTTATGTTTGGGAAAAGCTTGAGGCGCACAAAATCTTCGCCGACCGGTTGGATTATGAGCGAGTGCGCATCCATGAAGCAATTTCGCTGCCGGATACGATTGACCTTTTTTCGCGCAAATTGAGAGGAATGCCCGCTCTTGATCAGGGCAGGCACAATGCGATCACCATAGGCAATCACTGCTTTTTCCCATTATTCCTGCCGCAAGAGCTGCCATATCCGACTGATCCTGCCGATTATGCAATCGGTTGGCTGATCCATGAGCTGACCCATGCCTGGCAGTTTCAACAAACTGGCTGGCGATATTTTTTTCAAGCAATTTGGGTGCAACTTCGTCAAAAAAGTCGGGTCTATGATTTGCCAGATCCAGATTCATTGATCCAATTGCGCAGGGATGGCTGGACTTTTTTCAACTTCTCAGTTGAGCAGCAGGGCGATTTGACTCGCAGATACTACTATGTGCAACGAAACCCAAATCGGACTACAATCGAATTTGTAGCATACGCCCCCTATATTCAGGATCTCATTGATTCCGCCCGATCCCAGAAATGATATCCTTGAAAAGTTGTTAATGATGGAATTTTATACTATTGAATTTGAGACGCCATACCATGGTTACAAAAAATTTTAAAGCAGAGCTGGAAAACCTGGCAACCATCCGGCTATTTATAGAAGAAACGGCTAATGAGTTTCAAGCACAACGCAAAGCAACCTGCGATATGATCCAGGCCGTTGATGAAGCTGTCACCAATATTATCGTACACGGCTACTTGGACGGGCCTGGCCTGATTGAGCTGACAGTAGAGCGAGAAAATGACTTTCTGGTGGTCCGTATTCGAGACCAGGCCCCCATTTTTGATCCTACGGCTGTTCCGCCGCCCGATTTGAACCTGCCATTAGAAGAACGACCGACCGGTGGTCTGGGCGTTTATTTTATGCGAGCATTTGTAGATGAGATCCGTTATATCGCTCTTAGCCCGGGGGGCAATGAGCTCACCCTGTTCAAGCGAGCTTTTCTTTCTTAGAAAATCAATGATGATCCGTTTTTTTTACCAGATTTGATATTTACCTTCAGCCATCTCCAGTGTAAATTCATAGATAGTGGCCAGTTCATTATTAATAATTACCTCAATCTGAGGTTTGACATCAGCCAGGTCAACACCCTCCTTCAAACAAAGCTGAACTGATGTGGCCATCGGGTTATCGATGGGTTGGCCAATTTGGGAGCAAAGCCAGACGTAAACCTCTTCAATCCCCGGAACACGGGCATAAATATCACTGGCAATCCGGTTGGTCAACACTGAGTAAATTTTTCCCACATGGCTGATCGGGTTTTTACCTGCCACTGCTTCGTTGCTGATTGGCCGGTTTAAGGCAATCAGGCGGTTGACCCGGTTTCCACGCCCTACCTGACCTCCGTCCGCTCCTTCAGCCGATGTACCTAATACTGTCAGGTACATGCCCTGTTCACCGCGGCCTGGATCATCCAGGGTGTTTAGCATGACCTGAATTGAATCCAGGGTTTTTATTTGACTGGTTAGGTACTCTTGCAGGGCAAGCCGGATTTCCTCTTTACGGTCAAAGTAATATTGTTCATTGGTGATAAAACGGTCAACGTAAGCCATGGATACGGTTAAAAGCAATTTCCGGTTACGCCTGTAAGCCAATACCTTTACATCTTCACCGGTTTCAGGATATTTTTCTTTAATCTCGGCCGAATTTAGATAACGTGTGGCATCCAGAACTACCTGCTCGGTTTCTGTCAGGGGAGCATATCCCGCCGCAACAACAGTATCATTGGCTACAGGCACATCTCGATTAAAGATGCCTCTCAATTCCGGCGAACCTTCTTTTAATTGATTTTGGAAGAGAACGTGGCGATCAGGATTAACAAAACGAAGGTTTCGGCGGATCCAAACTTTGGCGGCTTGTTCCGCAATATCACCCACATCGATGCGTTTGCCTTCAAATCGAGAGGTGGCGCGGTCACCGAACAAGACCAGCATCATCTCCAAGACTTTCCCGCCGCCTATATGAGGCGCAGATCGCCCGGCGCTCAGCATACCTTTGTCAATATTGAAATGGAGAACGCGACCAAAAGAAGCCTGGTATTCTTTGCAAAGCGCTACGGAAACCTGTTCCATGATCGCATCACAGATGGTATCGGGGTGACCGATTCCCTTACGCTCCACCAGCTCCGTTTGCTGCTTATCCATCGGGGGCTGGCACATCTCTTCAAAATCAATATTCGCCATAGTAACCTCCCTTCAATCCTGTTAATAGAATACTGCAATTTCGGGGTTAGGGATGCTATGAATTTACCGAAAATATCGACTTGATGGATTTCCCCATATATTGATAGATTAGTATAAAATTAAAACCTTGAAGCCCTTTTCCATTGAACCATAAATATATCAAATCAGTTTGAATAGGAGCGCTATACAATGCCAGTAAATGAAAACAACCCTGCAACCAATCAGATCGAGGCAAATCTGCGAGAAAAAAGCACCGAGGAACTTTATACAATTTGGAAGGAACACGACGAAAGCGAGTGGACAGAAGAATCTTACAGGATAGCCCAGCAAATATTAAAAGAACGAATCGCTCAAGAACCATCCGGACAAGATAAAAAAGAAAGTGATTCAGAGGATACCGACACCTACACCAATCTCAATGCTGCCGTAAGGCTGGCATCCTGGTCTAATTATTTTTCCTGGTTTTTTGTTGCCTATGCTGCCTTTGCTCTGATCACAAATATCGTCAATCTGGTTTTGAATCGGACCTATAATGCCAGTACGCTAATTTCCTTTGGCAGCTCGCTGCTGATCCCCCTTCTGACCGGTTTCTTTGCCATTTTCCTCAAGGGCATCTCCCATTTCATTTACCTGTTGATGGATATCGAAGATAATACCCGCGGAAAGCAAAGGTGATTGAATAGTAATTTATAAACCAGCTTATAGCTGAAAAATAAAAAATGATCAAGCGTTCTGCTTGCTTGACCATCTCAATAAAAGATGTATAATTCGCATTGCTAATAATTAGAATAACTAAGCGTCTGTGATTCGTTCTGAAGTTTGACGCTTGGATCAAGTCCGAACAGGTCCCAGCTTTCTCAAAACGACCAGACCTGGCAAGCATCCATATGGTAGGATACCTGCAATGGCTTCTTCTCAATTTTGGGGAGGGCCATTGTCTTGCATTAAATACTTACACTTCTAGCAATACTTTTTTTGGAGTTGACTCTAAATGGAAACCGAGACTAGCCAGATAAATGATAAAAACACATCCGGTTTAAGATATCGGATCAGTCACGTTCCTTATAAATGGATAGCCCTTTCGAATACCACCCTGGGCGTTTTCATGGCTGCCTTGGATGGCAGCATTGTGCTCATCTCACTGCCGGCCATCTTCCACGGCATCGGGATTAACCCCCTGGCGCCCGAAGAGACCAACTATTTGCTGTGGACCCTGATGGGCTACATGGTCGTCACGGCAACTCTGCTGGTAGCCTTCGGGCGCATTTCCGATATTTTCGGACGAGTTCGCCTTTACAACCTGGGTTTTGCCATCTTTGCAGTTGGATCGATCCTGCTCTATTTAGTAACTGGCACCGGAAATACGGCTGCCGTCGAAATTATTGTTTTCCGTCTGATCCAGGCCGTGGGCGGCGCCTTTCTTTTTTCGAATTCAGCCGCTATCCTGACCGATGCTTTTCCGGCCAATCAGCGCGGCACTGCCATGGGTATCAATCAAATCGCGGCCCTGGCTGGCCAGTTCATCGGGTTGATTCTGGGCGGTATTCTGGCAGCGATCAATTGGAGATTAGTATTTTTGGTCAGCGTGCCGTTTTCGGTGGGAGGCACCATTTGGGCTTATGTTGCCCTGCATGAAACATCCATCGTTCGCAAGAAACAGCATCTTGACATCCCCGGCAATCTTCTTTTTGCTTATGGTTTATTGGCTTTGCTGATCAGCATGACTTATGGCTTACAACCCTACGGCAATTCCAGCATGGGCTGGAGCAATCCCTGGGTGATTGCCGGTATCGTAAGCGGTTTGCTGGCCCTGGTAGCATTTCTATTTGTTGAAAACCACGTCCCCGAGCCCATGTTTCGTCTGGATTTGTTCAAAATCCGCATGTTCGCCGCCGGCAATATCGCCGGCTTCCTATCGTCGCTGGCACGCGGCGGTCTGAGCT
>Ga0209039_10003083_pt1 | contig 13374 bp, 9 predicted proteins | sample BogFormECP12_OM1_FD_188238 | JGI IMG/M metagenome (GOLD analysis project Ga0209039, IMG submission 188238) | Bog forest soil microbial communities from Calvert Island, British Columbia, Canada - ECP12_OM1 (SPAdes) (version 2) | ecosystem: Environmental > Aquatic > Freshwater > Wetlands > Bog ...
GGTGCCGGTGATTTCCGTCTGCGCCGTTCGCACCGGCTGCGGCAAAAGCCCGGTCTCACGCCGCATCGCAACCGACTTGCGTGTGATGGGCTGGAATCCCGTCGTGGTACGGCATCCCATGCCTTATGGAGACCTTGTGGCGCAGAGCGCGCAACGCTTCGCCTCACTCGCCGATCTTGACCGCTACGATTGCACCATTGAGGAGCGCGAAGAATACGAACCCCACATCATTGAGGGGACCACCGTTTACGCCGGTGTCGATTACGAGATGATCCTGCGTCAGGCGGAAGAGGAGGGCGACGTCATCCTGTGGGATGGCGGCAACAACGATACGCCGTTCTATCGCCCTGATCTCGACATCGTTGTGCTCGATCCACATCGACCGGGACATGAGCTGGCCTACTATCCCGGCGAGGTGAACTTTCGCACAGCCGATGTGCTCATCATCAACAAGGTGGACACGGCCGACCCTGACGGCGTAAAGACGGTGCGGCAGAACATCGCGCTGCACAACCCCAGGGCCCAGGTCATTGAGACGGCCTGCAAGGTGAAGGTTGCCGACCCCGAAGCGATCCGCGGCAAACGTGTGCTCGTCATAGAGGACGGCCCCACGCTCACCCACGGCGACATGCCGTACGGCGCAGGCGTGGTTGCAGCCAACCGTTACAATGCGGCGGCGCTGGTTGATCCGCGGCCGTTCGCTGTTGGCTCCATCCAGAAGACATTCGAGAAGTTCCCGCACCTGTGGAGGGTCCTGCCCGCCATGGGATACAACGACCGCCAGCGGCACGAGCTGGAAGAGACCATCAAGCGCGTTCCTTGCGACTTGGTAATCGTGGCCACGCCGATCGATCTCGCCCGCACCATCAAGCTGGACAAGCCCAGTGTGCGGGTGACCTACGAGGTTGAGGAGATCGGAAAGCGCGGCATCACCGAAATGCTGGAGGAGTTTACGCACACGCGCAAACCAGCGTTTGCAGAAGCCGGGAGGTAGCATGATTGCAAAAGACTTTCTTTCGATTCGCGACTTCTCGCCGCAGCAGATCCGCCACTTTCTCCATGTGGCGTGCGAGGTCAAGGCCAATCCCAGCGGTTACTGCACTGCTCTGAGAGGCAAGACGCTGGCCATGATTTTCGAGAAGCCGTCGTTACGCACGCGGGTTACGTTCGATGTTGGCATGGAGGAACTAGGCGGCCATCCGTTGTATCTCTCCCCGGCCGAGATCAGCCTTGGCAAACGGGAGTCGGTGTACGACGTCGCCAAGAACCTGGAGCGCATGGTGCACGGCATCATGATTCGCACCTTCGACCACGAAATCGTGGTCGAGATGGCCCGATGCGCGAGCATTCCGGTCATCAACGGCCTTACCGATTACAGCCATCCCTGCCAGGCCATGGCGGATTACTTGACCATGCTGGAGGTGAAGGGACGCATCGCCGGGCTGAAGATTGCGTACATCGGCGACGGTAACAATGTGGCGCACTCGCTGATGTTTGCGGGCGTGCAACTCGGTGCGGACGTCTGGATCGCAACCCCTAGCGGTTACGAGCCTGACGAAAAAGCTGTGGCCTGGGCGATGGAACACTGCGCAAGGACCGATGCAAGCTGCAACATCACCAATGATGCGCAGCTGGCGGCCTTCGGTGCGGACGTGATGTACACCGATGTGTGGACGAGCATGGGCCAGGAAGCGGAGGCAAGGGCTCGGCGCGAGATATTTAAGCCGTACCAGGTCGATGCCAGGCTCTTCGCATGCGCGAAACCCGATGCCATCTTTATGCATTGTCTGCCGGCGCACCGCGGCGACGAAGTTACCGATGAGGTGATTGATTCGCCACGGTCGTTCGTGTTTGTGCAGGCCGAGAACCGGCTGCACGCGCAGAAGGCCATCATGCTGGAACTGATGAGCGCCAGCGCAGCCGAGCGCGAAGACATCCACGAGCCGATGATGGAGTCGGTGAAGTAGGCTGCGAGTTCGGTTGGGCAGGCAAGAGGCGGTTTTCCTCACTCTCTCCTTCGCCGGCTCCTGTCTGCCAGCCGTTTGTTCGCTGTTGGCTTTTCGCTCTTCGCTTTTCGCCAAAAGCGCACGTGGAAGCGATTGCCAAGAGCTAAGAGCGAAACGCCAAAAGCGAAAAGCCAAAGGCGAACAGCGAGCAGCGAATAGCGATTGGCGATTTTATGTCCAAAACTGCGCTAGTTGCGGTTGGCGGTAACTCACTCATCCGCGCGGGTGAGACGGGGACCATTGCCGAGCAACTGGCGAACGCTCGGCGTACTGCCCAGGCGATCGTCGGTCTGGTCCGGCTCGGATATCGCCTGGTTATCACCCACGGCAACGGACCTCAGGTGGGAGCGCAGTTGCTCCGCTCCGAGCGCGCCGCCGATGTCGTTTACGGGCAGACCCTCGACGTATGCGGCGCGTGCAGCCAGGGCGAAATTGGATACTTGCTTACGCAGTCGCTGGAGAATGAACTGGCAGCGGCGGGAATTGATATGCCGGTCGCCAGCCTGGTGACACAAACCGTAGTGTCGGTGGACGACCCGGCAATGCAACATCCGTCGAAACCCATAGGCCCGTTTTACTCGCGTGCCGAGGCCGAGGAGAGGAGGCGGCTTCTCGGCTGGCAGATCGTCGAAGACGCAGCACGCGGCTATCGGCGCGTGGTTCCGTCGCCTGATCCCATCAAAATTTTGGAGCTGGATGTCATCCGGTCGCTGGTCAATCGTGGAGTGCTGGTCGTCTCGACTGGCGGTGGCGGGATTCCCGTCATGCATGTGGCGGGTCATCTGCAAGGTGTGGAGGCGGTAATCGACAAAGACCGCGCCTCCGCGCTGCTGGCCACGCAACTTGCAGTGGACCTGTTCGCTATTACGACCGATACGGACTACGTTTACCTGAACTACAGAAAGCCTGCTCAGGTTCCCCTGACGCAGGTGACCGTTTCGCAACTGGAAGAACATTATCGGGCCGGCCACTTTCCCCCGGGAAATATGGGCCCGAAAGTGGAGTCGGTGCTGCGATTCCTGCGTGGCGGCGGCAAGGAAGCGGTGATTACGTCCTATCAGCTTTTGTGTGAAGCGGTGATGGGGCGGGCCGGTACGCACATCGTCCCCGACACCGAAGAGAGTGAAGCCGCGAATCTTGAGGAAGCACTGGAGGCGCCGGTTGCCCGGTGAAAGCCATGCTAACCATAGAGCAAGCTCGCCGTAGCGGGCTGAAACAGAAAACGGGACCCGCCGGGATGGTTCTGAAGCACGTCGTCGAGTCGCAGCAGTTCACAGTTCCTTTGCTGATGGAGCTGTTCGACCGTTCGCGGCTCATGGAGCGAATTGTGGCGCGAGGCGGGACGCTGGATTATCAGAACCGCATTCTCGCCAGCCTGTTCTACCAACCGTCCACGCGGACGCGGTTCTCCTTCGAAGCCGCAATGCATCGGCTGGGTGGCCGTGTGCTTTCCACCGAGCATGCGCGCGCATTCTCGTCGGAGATCGAAGCCGAGCAGGTGGAAGACTCCATCCGCATCATTGGCAGCTACTGCGATGTCATCGTGATCCGCCACCACGAGGCAGGAGGAGCGGCCCGTGCAGCGAAGTTTTCTCCCGTGCCGGTCATCAACGCCGGCGACGGAGACGGCGGCCAGCATCCGACCCAGGCCTTGCTGGATCTCTATACCATCTATCGCGAGCGGCCGCTCGACGGCCTGAGCCTGGCGTTTATCGGCGAGCTTGACCGCGGCCGCACGGTGCGCTCACTGGCTTATCTGCTGGCCAAATTCGAGCGCGTCAAAGTGTTTTTCGTCAGCCCGCCCGAACTGCAGATGAAGGCCGACATTCTGCAATATCTTGATCGCCACGGTGTCCGTTATGAGATTGAGTCGGACATCGATCGGGTGGTCGCAGAGGTGGACGTGGTGTACCAGACGCGCATCCGCCCAGACCGCCTGTCTCGGGTCGCGGGCTCGCAACGCTATGCCATTAATTCCAGCGTGCTGCAGCGCATGAGGCCTGATGCCATGATCCTTCACCCGCTGCCACGAACGGTTGAGCTGGATAAAACGGTTGATGACGATCCGCGTGCGCTGTACTTCCGCCAGGCGGCGAATGGGCTATACGTGCGAATGGCGCTGTTGACAATGTTGTTGGAATAGCGATGAGCAACTGGAAGCTATCTCATAAATAGGTTTTGAAAGGGCACGGCTTCAGCCGTGCCATCCAGGCCCAGTAAAGAAGCGGGCTTTAGCCCCTGAGGGGACTGGTTGCTAACCCGAGGACCCTATGCCTGTCATTGAGCAGTTGCGAAGCACCGAATTAATCGACCTCGAAAACCTTTACGGGGCGCATAACTACCATCCTCTCGACGTCGTCATTGAACGCGCGGAGGGCGTTTGGGTGTATGACGTCGAAGGCAAATGTTATCTCGATTGTCTCGCCTCTTATTCCGCCGTCAACCAGGGTCACTGCCATCCAGAAATTTTGCGGGCCATGATTGAGCAAGCGAGCAGGGTCACGCTGACCTCGCGTGCGTTTCGCAACGACCAGCTTCCCCTTCTGCTGCAGGAGCTGCACGAACTGACTGGCTTCGACATGGCTCTGCCCATGAACTCTGGGGCGGAGGCGGTCGAAACCGCTATCAAAGCCGCGCGAAAGTGGGGCTACACGGTCAAGGGCATTCCCGACGGCCAGGCTGAAATCATCGTTTGCGCCAACAACTTCCATGGGCGCACGGTGACTGTCGTCAGCTTCTCGACCGACGAGCAGTACCGCGATGGCTTCGGGCCGTTCACGCGGGGGTTCAAGGTCGTTCCTTTCGGCGATGCTAACGCGCTGCGCGACGCGATTAAGCCCAACACCTGCGCCTTTCTGGTAGAACCGATTCAGGGCGAGGCTGGAATCATCATCCCGCCAGAAGGATTTCTAAAGCAGGCAGCCGCGGTTTGCCGTGCGAACAATGTCCTCTTGATGACCGACGAAATTCAGTCCGGTCTTGGCCGCACTGGAAAACTCTTCGCGTTCATGCACGAAGGTGTCCACCCGGATGTGGTGATCATCGGCAAAGCGCTGTCCGGCGGTTTCTATCCCGTATCCGCGGTGCTGGCCTCCAAGGAAGTGCTGGGTGTCTTCCATCCGGGCGACCACGGCAGCACCTTCGGTGGCAACCCTCTGGCGTGCGCGGTAGCTCGCGCCGCGCTCCGGGTGCTCGTCGAAGAGCAGCTCATTCAACGCTCGGCCGAGCTTGGCGACTACTTCCTTAAGAAGCTTCGGACCTTGCGCAGCCCGCACCTTCGCGAGGTGCGCGGACAGGGTTTGTGGCTGGCGATAGAACTGAACGTACCTGCGCGGCCATACTGCGAAGCGCTCAAAGCACTCGGCGTACTCTGCAAAGAGACGCACGATTACGTGATTCGCGTCGCTCCTCCGCTGGTCATCACTGCCGAAGAGATCGATTGGGCTTTCCAGCGGATCAAGAAGGTGGTCGAAGAATTGCCGTGAGCCGTCAGTAGCGATGCGATTGCTAAGAGCTGTAAGCTAAGGGCTGATTGCTGCTTAGTACTTGCGCATGTGGATTTCGGTGCCGTTGCGCTCGAACTTCACCTCATCCATGAGCTGGTTAATCAGGTAGATTCCCCGGCCGTGATTGGAGAAGACATTTTCGCCGGTGCAGGGGTCAGGCACGGCGAGAGGGTCGAAGCCGGGGCCCGGATCACGGACTACGATGAGCATGCCCCGTTCATCGTCGCATCCTACGCAACACTGAACTTTCTTGGTGGGGTCCTTCTTGGCGCCATGCACAATGGCATTGGCGAGCGCTTCGCGCAGCGCGGTTTCGATCTCGAATTCCTTGCCGGCGGCGCACTCCAGCTTGCGGGCTATCTCCATGATCCCTTCCACCACCGGATTGATCGCGGTGGGGTCGGCGTTGAGTGTGACCTCAATCTTCATCATCAGTTTGCTGCGATCGAACTCTACCGTAGGTAACTCGCCGGGCTCCATGGCCAAGCCCCCACATACACCGCGCTTGGTTACTGTTACAGAAAAACTTGTGTGGGGTCAAGCGAGAAGTAACAAAATCGTGACAAGGAAATGGCATGTTCGTGGGGTGTGAGAGGAGTAGTCCCCCAGCCAGGTTAACAGTCGCGATGTAAGACGATGTTTTGCAAACCATCGCGCTCGTAATACGCTTTAGTGACTCAAACGATAGAATCGTGGAGATTCGTCTACAATTGGCGGATTATTCCGTACCTGTAACGAAGCGTGAACCACTTGCGCGTTGCTATGAAAAAATTCGTAGTTGCATTGCTGTTCGTAGGCCTCCTCGTAAGCTGCGCCTTGGCTCAAGAGGTCACGGTTGCGGCTGCGGCTGATCTCAATTACGCACTGAAGGACCTCGCTGCGCGATTCGAGCAGAAGACCGGCGACAAAGCGACTCTCTCGTTCGGTTCGTCGGGAAACCTGTTCTCGCAAATCCAGAGCGGCGCGCCTTTCGATCTGTTTTTTTCGGCCGACGAGCAGTATCCGCAAAAGCTGGTAGCTGCCGGTTTGATGGATCCCGCCTCGCTGCGAAATTATGCGGTTGGACATCTTGTGCTGTGGGCACCGAACGCAACTGGCCTCGATCCGCAAACGCTGAAAATGGATTTGCTGCTTCAACCTTCAGTTAAGCGCATTGCGATAGCCAATCCGCAACATGCTCCGTATGGCCGCGCGGCGATGGCTGCGATCGAACATTACGGACTGAAGGCCAAGCTGACGAGCAAACTTGTCTTCGGCGAGAACATCAGCCAGGCCGCCCAGTTCGTGCAATCCGGCAATGCGCAGGCCGGGCTTATCGCGCTGTCGCTGGCGATGTCACCGGCGATGAAGAATGCGGGCAAGTATTGGGAGCTGCCATCTGATTCCTATCCCGAGATGCGCCAGGCCGCCGGAATTGTTTCCTCGTCGAAGCACAAGTCAACAGCGCAGGCCTTCCTGAGTTACATCAGTTCTCCGGACGGCACAGCTGTGCTTGGGCAGTACGGCTTCGCGGTACCGGCGGGAAAATGATCACTCAAGCCCTCACGCTGACGCTGCGGTTAGCTGTCGTCGTCTCAGCCATCCTGCTCGCTCTTGGCTTGCCGCTGGCTTACTGGCTTGCGTTCTCGCGGCCGCGCTGGAAGTTCTTCGTCGAAGCGGCTGTCTCACTGCCCATCGTGTTACCTCCCACAGTGCTGGGCTTCTACGTTCTCGTCGCCATCGGCCCGCTGAGCCCGTTTGGACGCTGGTATCAGACGCTGACTGGGCACAGCTTGGCGTTCACCTTTGAAGGTCTCGTCATCGGTTCGGTGCTCTACAGCCTGCCGTTTGCGGTACAACCGATGGCGGCGTCGTTCTCTTCGGTCGATCGCAAACTGCTCGACGCATCGGCACTGCTGGGCGCTTCGCCCTGGCGGACGTTCTGGCGCATCGTACTGCCGCTGGGATTGCCGGGCGTGGTCACTGGTTTCGTTCTGAGCTTCGCACACACCCTCGGAGAGTTCGGAGTGGTGCTCATGATCGGTGGCAACATTCCCGGCGCGACCCAAACGGTTTCCATCCTCATCTACGATCAGGTGCAGGCGCTTGATTACGCCGCCGCCAATCGCACCGCTCTGCTCCTGCTGGCCCTCTGCTTTGCGTTGTTAACGGTTTTGTACGGATTGAGCCGTCGCGGCGCATGGAACGTCTGGGACTGGAAATGAGTGCATCCACACCAACGGCCGAACAGCGTCTGGCTGTCCGCCTGCGGAAGCGCTTTCCGAGCAACCAAGGCACCTCGTTCACGCTCGAGGTGAGCTTTGCGGTTCCAGCAGGATTCAGCATCTTGTTCGGGGCTTCCGGCGCGGGCAAGACGACGCTGCTCGACTGCATTGCCGGTCTGCAAACCCCCGACGAAGGTGATATCGCGATCGGCGAGACCGTGCTGTTTGACGCGCAAGCGCGTAAGAACCTGCCACCAAACCGTCGCTCCGTGGGATATCTTCTGCAATCGCTTGCGCTCTTTCCGCACATGACGGTCGAGCAGAACGTGGATTATGGTCTGGCCGCGCTGAAGAACTCAGAGCGCGAGGCTCGCTGCCGCGAGATCCTGGAGTCGTTTCGGATCGCCGCTTTGGTTCAGCGGCGTCCCGGCGAAATCTCAGGCGGAGAGCGCCAGCGCGTTGCCCTGGCTCGCGCACTCGTCGCAAGGCCGCGTGTTCTGCTCCTGGACGAACCCCTTACCGCTCTCGATGCCGTCACCAAAGCGCGCATCGTGAATGATTTGCGCGCCTGGAACCAGCGCCATCAGATTCCTGTCCTGTATGTCACCCACGATCGCGAGGAGGTATTTGCTTTCGCCGATACCGTCATCGTGATGGAAGGGGGACGGGTCGTAGCTCAGGGACCGCCGCACGACGTACTAAATCGGCCGCAGTCTGAAACGGTGGCGCAGCTCGCCGGATTCGAAAACATCTTCGACTGTTCGGCGGTCGCCTCGCACCCTGAGCAGGGAACAATGACCTGCCGAATTACCGGCTCGGCGTTGCAAATCGAAGTTCCCCTGACGCGCGTCGATCCCTCGCAGCCACTACAGGTCGGAATCCGGGCCGGCGATATCCTGCTGGCTTCCGTCGCGCCGCAGGGACTGAGCGCTCGCAATGTGCTGTATGGATCTATCACTTCTGTGGAGCAGCGTGACATGACTGTGATCGCGAAGGTAGATTGCGGGGCCGAATTCGAGGTGCATCTCACGCCCGGCGCCTGTCAGTCGCTTCGCCTGCAGCCGGGCGCAAAGGTGTGGGTGGTGGTCAAGACCTACTCCTGCCATGCGCTGCAAAAGAGTCGATAGTGCATGGCGGATAACTTCGCGGAGCAGGCATGAGCTCCACCATGTAGCTGTGTCATCCTGAGCGGAGGTTCGTCCGTTTGCGGACGAACCGCAGTCGAAGGACCCCTATTCCGTGCCTAGAGCGGTTCCCGAGTAGGTGTGTCCGGGTAGAGCGGACCTTCAGGTCCGCGTCTAGCCGGCCGCCAAAGATTCAAGCTTTCAACCCACTGCACCGCAGCGGGTTGAAAGCCCCACTAATAAAAAACCGGCGTTGACGCGGCGCTGAAGCGCCGCTCTACCCGAGCTTCGCGGATACACCAATTGGGAAACCGCTCTAAGGTCTAATTCGCTGGAGTGGACCACTGTCCACTGTCTAGGTTCACTCCTCACATTGTCCAGTGATGCCGCTCACTGCGCGTTGGCACGCAAGGTCCATACTGGAAATGTTAGGCTGCCGTGAGCCCGGCGTGGGATCAATCCACTCCGCAACCTAAGCCCGGCTTCCTCGGTATCGAGGCTGGCTGTGGATTTTGTGCTCGCGGCATGCCCACAGAGGTGAGACAATGCCGACCGTTATGGAACCCAACGTCAATGAGGAAGCCAAGTCAAAACCCGCAACTCCCGCCAGTACAGAACCCGAACTCTTCGCTGCTGAAATTGAAATGGAGCGCAAGTCGGGCAACTTTATGCCCGTGCTGCTGATCCTGGGGCTGGTGCTTGTCGTGGGAGGGACCATCTTCTACTTTGTGAAGGGCGCTCGCGATGTGTTGACCGTTCCCGTTGCGACCACATCCATCAACAACATCCTGAAGGCACAGGGTCCATCTACCGTCCGGTTCACCACCGGCACTGTGGTATCAAGTCTGAATGAGAAGCCCATGGATCCTCACTATAAGCTACTCGCCAAGGCTGGGATCATAACCACAAAGCCGAAGGGATACACCTCGCTGATCGTTGCTCTCAACCCTGCTGGCGAGAAGGTCTTCAGCGAAATCCAAGGCGTGCAAAAGACCACCAATCCAGACAAGACCGTTACATACGTGGTTCCGCTCGCCGAGCGCAAACTGGTGGAAGTGACCAAAGTCACGATGATCAAGCCGCACCTGGCTCAAGTGGCGTACACATGGAAGTGGGTGCCCAACCGGCTGGGCAAAGAGTTCGACGCGTCCGCGGAGCTGGTGAAGAGCTTCAGCACCTGGGACCGCTCGACCCTGATCAAGTCCTACGGCGCCGATTTTTACAACGCCGCTCCGACCAAGGCCACCATTGTTCTGATGGAGAAAGACGGTAACTGGAAGCCGTACACGGAATAGTGGTCGGTAGTTGGCAATTAGCGCTTGGCGCAGGCGTTGCGTCGAATGCTCCCAAGTCCGTTGCCGTTCGGTTATCGTACATGATTCGAAGGGAGAAGCGTCCAGCTTCTCCCTTTCGCCTGCAGATGAGACTTTCTCGTCTCGCACAGCTTTTCCTCAGCAAACTGGCGTTCCCCAGGCGCTGTCTGGACTTTGCGCTTGCCGAGCCGGCGCCATCGGCGCATAATGGTATCTTCGCTTTTTCTTCGTAATTCTAGAACCATGAGCAGTAACGGACATCACGCTTTCACGCCAACGCCGCGCCAGCGGCAAGCCATCGAGCATGTACATGGCCCCATGCTGGTGGTCGCGGGCGCTGGTACCGGCAAGACTGCCGTCCTCTCGCGACGCATCGCGCATCTCATCAACACCGGAGAGGCAAAGCCGGACGAAATTCTCGCCGTCACCTACACCCGTAATGGCGCCGCCGAATTGATTACTCGCGCTGCCGGCGTTCTTTACCCTGACCTGGGGCCGCAACGCGCTGCCGCCCGGCTGCTCCAAGCCGGTTTGCAGGCCAACACGTTTCACACCTATTGCTTTTCGCTTCTGCGCGACGCCGGAATCAAGTTTGCTCTGCTCGATGACCAGGACCTGTTCGTTCTGTTGCGCCGCCGCATTGGCGAGATGGGGCTTGATCGCTTCATCAAGGCCGCCGACCCGGGCAAATTTCTGCGCGACCTGATGGATTTCTTCCGCCGCTGCCATGACGAGCTGCGCACGCCGGAGGATTACGATGCGTACCTTGCGCAGGTCGAGCGCAACGAAATTCCGCTGCAGCGCGTCACCAAGGCGAAAGACGCCGAAGCCATGCCTCGCGAGGAAGTGCTGGGCCGCTGCCATGAGATCGCACGCGCCTTCCGCTATGTCGAAGATCTGCTGAAGCAAGAGGGCCTCGGTACCTTCGGGCACATCATCACTCGCGCGGTCGAGATGCTGGGCCGACGGCAATCCGTTCTGCAAGCCGCGCAGAAACGCGCGCGCTTCATCCTGATCGACGAGTTCCAGGACTCCAACGTCGCGCAGATCCAGCTCGCGAAATTGCTCGGAGGAGAGAACGCCAACGTCTTCGCCGTCGGCGACCCCGACCAGGCAATCTATCGCTTTCGCGGCGCCACCAGCGGCGCCTTCGACCAGTTCCTGAAAACTTTCGGCGCCGGCCGCGTGCAGCGCGTGACCATGTCGGAAAACCGGCGCTCCACACCGCCTATTCTGAGCTGCGCCTACCATGCCATCCGCTGCAATCCCGAGGTCGGCAGCGTCGAACTGGAAGACCGCGGCTGGCCACGCGAGCCGCTCACCTGCGCGCGCCAGGAGCGCGAGAAGAACCTGGCCAAAGCTCCCGCGGTCCATGCCATCGTGCACAACAAGGGCGGAGATGCCGCCTTCATCGCCGACACTATCGAAACCACGCTCCGGCGCAAACCCGCAATGAAGTACCGCGATTTTGCCGTGCTGTACCGGCAGCACATTCATCGCGGGGAAGTGGCCGATGAATTACGTCGCCGCGGAATTCCGGTGCAGGTCTGCGGCGCCGACTTGTTCGACGCTCCTCAAGTGCGCGACGCAATGGCGGCGTTGCGCATAATCGACGGCCCCGATCCCGTGGCCCTGTTTCGTGTCGCGGCATTGCCGCAGTTTTGTGTCGATGCTGAGTGCTTTCGCACCGAACTTGCGCTGGCGGGCAGGAACCCCGCCATTGAATCCGTACTGGAAAAAGTTCCGGGCGGCTTCCAGGTGATGGAGGTGGTCCGCGAGGCGCGGCACGATATGGCCAACGCCAACGGCATGCTGCCCGCGGCAATCAGAATCATGCGCAGCACGTTCCAGATCGGCGACAGCTTTCCTTTGCAGCGCCTGCAGGAATTCGCCGCCGACTGGAGCAACAAGCCGCAGCAGATCACTCGTTTCGGAACGCTGAGCGAATTCCTGGAATACGTCACACTCTTTCAGGAGGCAGGTGGCGTGCTGTCGGAGGACAGCGCCGATGAAGATCCCGTGGCTGCGCTCGCTCCGAAGGATGTTACCAGCGAGCCGCAGGATGCCGTGCAATTGATGACTGTGCACGCCGCTAAGGGTCTGGAGTTTCCCTGCGTCTTCGTTTTGCGCGTCGTCTCGCAGTCGTTTCCCGGTCAGTACAAGGAATCGCTGGTGGAGTTTCCGCAGGAGCTTCGCAGCAAGGACACCGCTGCCGAGGGCGAGCCCAAGACGCTTCATGCAGAGGAAGAGCGCCGCCTGTTCTACGTGGCCCTCACTCGCGCCATGGACGAGCTGTACATCTGCGGACAATTCGGACGCAGCACGAAGGACCCGACCTCGGTCCCTCCAGGCTACATGCGTGAACTGCTGGACAAGAAGCACACCGTGCTTCAAGGCGCTATCGATTGCCGTAAGCTATCGCAGGGTACACTCATCGAGAAATTGCATGCCGCTGCCGAGCCAGTGCCGCTGGTTTCGGAATGGGTGCAATTGCCGCCCCGAGCCGACGCACGACTCAGCGAGTTGAGTGCCAGCGCCATCGATCAATACGAACGCTGCCCGCTGGCCTACAAGCTGAGTCGCGACTGGCGAATTCCTGAAGGCCCGGCGGCCCGCATGCAGTTCGGCGCCGCCATGCATCTCGCCCTCAAGGCCTACTTCGATGGAGTGCACGCCGGACGCCCGCCCGATGAAGAGACCGTCATCGCCTGCTTCCTCGATGAGTTCTCCAAGACGAAGATCGAGGAAGAGATTCAGCGCGATCTCTACGAAAAAGAGGGGCGCGAGCAGCTCATACGCTTCCTGCGGTCAGAGCTGGCGAGGCCCCATGGTGAAATCCTGAACACCGAACGCAACTTTTCTTTCGCAATCGGCGAGACCAACGTCCGGGCGAAGATGGACCGCCTCGACCAAACCGCCAGCGGCGAGGTCGTGATTGTGGATTACAAGACTGGCAAGCCGAAGACGCAGGAAGATGCCGACAAGAGTCTTCAACTTTCCATCTATGCGCTGGCGGCCAGGGACAAGCGGCTGACTGCGTCCTCACTTGTGTTCATCAACCTGGAGAATTGCACAGCGGTGCAGTCATCGCGCTCGCCGCAGGAGCTTATCGGGACCGAGCGGAAGGTTGTCGAGGTCGCCCGCAAGATTGCGGCCGGCGAGTTCGATCCCAATCCCGGCTTCGGATGCAACAGTTGTTCCTACCACAGCATCTGCCCGGC
>Ga0209039_10003085_pt1 | contig 13371 bp, 9 predicted proteins | sample BogFormECP12_OM1_FD_188238 | JGI IMG/M metagenome (GOLD analysis project Ga0209039, IMG submission 188238) | Bog forest soil microbial communities from Calvert Island, British Columbia, Canada - ECP12_OM1 (SPAdes) (version 2) | ecosystem: Environmental > Aquatic > Freshwater > Wetlands > Bog ...
TTACCGAGTCACGATCCAGGCCAAGGGATTTGCAGATTGGACCTCGCCCTCCTTTACGCTCGAACCAGGCCAGTACAAAATCCTGACTGGCTGCAAACTTCGGCTTGAAAGCGTACAAACCAGCGTTAATGTAGGTTACTCGCCGGTAGAGGTCGCCACCCAACAGGTCGCAGTGGAGGAAAAGCAGCGCGTCCTGGGCTTCATCCCCAATTTTTATGTTACTTACGATCGCGATCCCGCGCCGCTCACGACAAAACTCAAGTTCCAACTCGCTATGAAAATCTCCACTGATCCAGTCACCGCCCTGGGCATAGGCTTCGTTGCCGGCATACGCCAGGCGGCAGACAGCCCAAACTTCCAGCAGGGCGCGAAGGGATACGGCCAGCGATTTGGAGTCGTCGCTGCCAACGGCCTTACCGACATTATGATTGGCGGGGCGATCCTGCCATCGCTTCTGCACCAGGATCCGCGTTACTTCTACCAAGGCACGGGGACAACGAAATCTCGCCTTTTCCACGCACTCTCTAACCCATTTGTCTGCCGGGGAGACAACGGACGTCTGCAGCCAAATTACTCAAGCCTGGGCGGCGACTTGGCATCGGCCGCCATTTCGAATGCCTATTATCCCCAGTCGAATCGCGGGGTAGGCCTGGTGTTCGGGAACTTTGCCCTTGGCACCGCCGAACGCTTGGTCAGCAGCCTGGCCCAGGAATTTCTTTTCCGCAGGCTTACAACGAAAACCCAAAAATAAGCCCACGAAATCAATCCAGCGCGGGGGGCCCCGGTGGCCAGGGTTCGCCCCGGGGAAATGCGCGAAGCATTCAACTCTTGCCCGATGGTGCGAGTTCCTTTTCCGGCCACACCCACGCGAATAGCAGCGCGACCCCGATTCCGACAGACACTTCGGCGAACCGATGAAAGGCGAATTGCCATGCGGGACCCGTGCGCGGCAGCAACAGCACAAGGGCCACCGTAACGCCGCCAAACCGAAATGCGGTTCGATCCGAATGCGCCACGGCGCAAAGCAGTCCCAGGATGAACACGCAAGCGCCGAATACAAGCACGTGTGGCGCGAAGTAGCTCGCCACAATCGCGCCAACTGCCGCTCCCAGCGCCGTTCCGACGAATCGCTGCCAGGAAACGGAAAGCGCCGCGCCCAGCGATGACTGTGTGATCACCAGAGTTGTAATCGGAGCCCAATATGCCTCCGGGAGCCGGAATAGCCTCGCTACCAGCACCGAAGCTACGGCCGCCACGGCCGTCCGTGCGGAATGGACCACAATCGGCCACCCCATCCACTCGACTCGACGGGCTTGCACAACCAGATTGGGATTTGCCATCAGGAGATCTTCCTTATCGACTGATGATAATAGTGATCGGCACAGCGCTGGGAAGCAGGTACCCGGCTCAGTTCATAGCACCTGCTTCAGATCTCGAATGTTGGATGCTACGGTGTCCAGCACCTCTGCCGTGTTGCCTTCAAACACCAACCTGCCCATGCTCAGCGCATAACCGCGCATCTGTTCGAACGTGATTTTCGGTGGCATGGATAGGGCGCGTGGATCGGTGACGAAATCGATGAGTGCCGGCCCTTTGTGATCCAGCGCGCGCTTGATCGCCGGCTCGATACCTTCGGGCTTCTCGACACGTTCGCCGAAGATTCCTACCGCACGTGCAAGAGCACCGAAATCCGGGTTCTTCACGTCGGTACCCCAGGGTACGTAGCCCTGGACCTCCATCTCGGCGCGCACCATGCCCCGGGTGGAGTTATTAAACACCATCAGCTTGACCGGTAAATCAAGCTCAGCCGCGGTGAGGATCTCCCCCATCAGCATGGTGAAGCCGCCATCGCCACAGAAAGCGATGCTCTGGCGCCCCGTTCCAAGGGCCGCGCCGATTGCCTGTGGCATGGCGTTGGCCATCGATCCGTGGCCGAACGAGCCCAATATCCGCTGGCCCGGACGCATTTGGAGGTAACGTGCTCCCCATACGACACACATGCCGGTGTCCAGGGTAAACACTGCGTCGTCGGCAGCCAGGTTGCCGATGGCGGTCGCCACCATCTCCGGCCGCAGGCCGTGCCCGCCACCCGGATGGGTTGCGTAAGTCTGCAAATTGCCCGCGGCCTGCTTGCGTGCTGCGAGCATCTTGTCGAGGAAGTCTCGCTCCGTACGCTGAGTGAGCCGCGGCAGCAGCGCTTTCAGCGTCTCGGCCACGTCGCCGACCAGGCCAAGGTGGACCTTTGCGCGCCGGCCAAGATGGCTCGGCTGCTCGTCGATTTGCACGATCGTCGAGTCCTCCGGCATGTACGGGTGATAAGGGAAGTCGGTACCCAACATGAGCAGCAGATCGCAGTCATCAATCGCCACGTGCGCTGAACCCCAGCCGAGCAGTCCCGTCATGCCAACGGCGTTGGGATTATTGGCCTCGAGGATGTCCTTTCCGCGAAATGTGTAGCCGACCGGAGCCTTCAGCGCTTCCGAGAGCTTAAGCACCTCATCGCGCGCATCCATGCAGCCCGCGCCGCCGAATATGGCAATGCGCTTGGCCTTAGCGATCAAAGCGGCGACGCGATCGAGGTCGGCATCGAGCGGCCGCACCAGCGGGCGCTCCTTGCAAAGGGGATGCTCCAACATCGGGTGTTCCATTGTCCCTGCGGAAATATCTCCAGGCAGGATGATCATGCCCACACCCCGTTCCAGGATTGCTGCCTGCATCGCCAGCTCCGCCAAACGCGGCAACTGCAGTGGCGAAAAGACATAGCCGATGTACTTGCAGCAGTCGAGAAAGATCTGGTCAGGGCGCGTTTCCTGGAAGTACTGCGTGCCGATTTCCGCCGTGGGTATGTGAGTGGCGATCGCGAAGACCGATGCCTGATTGCGGGCGCAGTCGTACAGGCCGTTAACGAGGTGGAGCGAGCCAGGGCCACAAGACCCTATCACTGCTGTCGGCCGTCCGGAGACCTGCGAGTCGGCGCCGGCGGCGAAGGCGCCAGCCTCTTCGTTGCGCACGTTGACGAAGTTAATCTTGCCGTCGCTGCGACGGATTGCATCAGTGATTGGATTTGCGGAGTCGCCGACGATGCCATAAACATTGCGCACTCCGGCTTCGATCATCATCTCCACGAGATAAGAACCGACTGTCTTTGCCATTTCTTTTCTCCGTTTCTGTGAGGTTAGGTCATCCGCGGACCGGAAGTTTATCTTTGGCCTCGAAAACGCTGGTTCCTGTTCGAGGCGAGCCGTCACGGGGATTTCACCGGCATTGAAACGTCGTACCACCATTTGATGCGCGGCCTGGTCCTAACTCTCGGCCGCAGCAAACCGGTGCTGCAACCCGGGTTTTACTTCGGCGCTGGTTGTGGATGCGCCGCGCGACCTGTCTCACGAAGAAAGAAGCTCACCACAATCGCAGCCGCACAGCAAGCAATCCAAAACAGTCCTCCCTTCTGAAAATTCGATGTCAGGTCTGGCTCGATCCCAACGCCTTTCCCGACATGATTTGCGTAAACTGGGCCCATGAACGCTGTAATCGCGAAAACCAGGAAATTGATCCCGCCAGCCGCGCTCCCCTTGACATTATCCGGGTTGACTTCCTTGATGATGCTGTAAGGAATCATCGCGGCGCCAGATGCGACACCAAATATGAACATTGCGATCTTCGCTGGAATCGGGAACGGCCTGAACGCGATTTGGACGCCAGCGAGGATCATGATCGCCGCGCTCCCCATGATTACCGGTTTTCGCCGTCCGATACGGTCGGAGACCCAACCGAGTAGCGGGCATCCGAAAACCCAGCCGAGGGGAACCATGGAAACGATGAGCACTGCGTCGTGGTAGGACAGTTGGAGGTCCTTTTGAAATCTCGCAACTCCCCAGATCATGTCTCCGATCGTGGTGGGTGCGAATAGCAGTCCTGCAACGGCTCCGCAGAGATACGACTGAGGGTTCGAGAATACAACTTTGTATGGCATCAGGAGCGAGCCGAGGCTTCCTTCTTGGAGGTGCGGTTCGATCTGTTCCTTCGGTGTCGCGAAATAGAGAACCGCCGCATTCACGAGGATTATGGCTCCCATTCCGACCCAAAAAGCATGAACACTTACACCGTGCTCAATGATCGGTCCGACAACAAACTGACCAGCCGAGCCGCCGAGCATTCCGACGCATTGCGTGGCGCCAATAGCAGTTGCGAGGTAGCGCGGGGGGAATCCGCGCGCTGCAAGATAAACCCCGCCCGTGAACGCGAACGCTGAGCCAGCGCCCTGCAGCAAGCGACCGGCATTCCCCGCGAGTACCGCCGATGCGCTGAACAGCAAACAGCCGATTCCCAGGACCAAAACTCCGAAGGGAACTGTGCGTTTTGCTCCCAAGTGGTCAAGAGCCGCCCCAGCGACCAGGCTCATGCAGGAATAGGTGTAGTAATAGATGCCCAGAATCGTGGCGATGCCTAGCGCCGTCGTGTGAAACGACGCTTCCAACTCCGGGATCATTACGGATGGAGATGACCTCACCGCATACTCGAGGAAATAGAAAATTACGGTGAAAAACCAGGCGATGACAAACGCTCGCGTTTGAGCCTCGTGCTGCTTCTGGTCCGGTTGAGGTGTGCTCGTGGATACAGAAACCGGACCTTGCGATTTAGCATCGGTGGTCGTTATTGGAAGCTTATTGCCGACCATTCTCATCTCCCTTATTTCTTTGCACGAATTACCTCTGTGATGCCGTTGAACAAGTCGTCGGAAACAGCGTAAATTCGCCGGACTCCAGCTCGCAAAAGCTGCGTCTTTAGACGCTGCGAGGGATTCGAGCGCACCATTTTTTTCTTGTCGAAACGAGCGCAGGTGTTCTGTAAAACGGCGTAATCGGCAATCCCCGCTCGGCGTCAATTTCTCGGCCGACCGGCAAGACGGTGCGAACAAATTGGCCCCGAATGTTGTTGGCTGCTGGGCGAGTGCCGCTCCTGTATGTAAAGCTATCGCGAGAAAGCCGCTAATTTCTCGTAAAAGCATGTGACCGTTGGCAAGCGCGTCTTGGCCCATTGTGAGCTTAACGACCGCGGGAATTCCCATGGAAGGTATTAGGGCAACTCATTCGCCACTTGCAAGCCACTGAGAGGTTTAAGTTTATCGCTCCGCCACAGTGCCAACTAATCGGCACCTGGCGGGCCCCCAGCAGACTGCAAGTGCCAATCTGGAGGAGGCAGCAAGACTCAAGTATAGGCATCCACCCTATTTGCGGGAGGGCCGGCTCCTGTTAGCGCTTGGCCTCTTGCTTGCACGTCATAAGTGCGTCCCGGGCCGGGTTAGTCGGAGTAATCAGGAATTTATCCCTGGAGGGCTGAAAATGGCACATACGCTGAGAACCGGACTCAACCGAACTTTGGATCCCACGCAACGCAGCAACGACGCGCAGGAGTTTGAGGCCGCCCTTCGGCGCAGGGTCGTAGGACAGGATCCCGCTATCAAGAAGGTCACCGAAATCCATCAGATGTTCCTTGCGGGATTGAACCCTCCCCGCCGGCCGGTCGGAAATCTCCTTTTCCTGGGACCGACGGGGTCCGGCAAGACTCGCGTCGTCGAGGCCATGGCGGAGTCGCTGTTTGGTGATGCGCGCGCCTGCATCAAGATTGACTGCGCTGAGTTCCAGCATTCGCATGAGATCGCAAAGCTGATCGGCTCGCCTCCCGGTTATCTGGGTCATCGTGAAACCCATCCTCTGCTGACGCAGGAGGCGCTAAGCCAGTGGCATACGGAAACACTCAAGCTGTCGATTCTGCTGTTCGACGAGATCGAAAAGGCCTCCGACTCCCTATGGCAACTGCTGCTCGGCATTCTGGACAAGGCCACCTTGACCCTCGGTGACAATCGCAGAGTCGATTTTTCGCAATGCGTTATCATCATGACCTCCAACCTGGGTGCAACCGAGATGAGTGAGCTCATCAACGGCAGCATGGGATTCGTCCAAAAGCCGGCCCACCTGGACTCCAGACTCGACAACAAGATCGATAGCACCGCGGTGGACGCCGCCCGCCGCAAGTTTTCCCCCGAGTTCATGAACCGCATCGACAAGGTCGTGGTCTTTCGCACGTTGCACGCCGAACACCTGGAACAGATCCTCGAAATTGAACTGGGAATGTTGCAGCAGCGAATTCTTCAAACCACCGGCAATAGCCAGTTCGTATTTAGTTGCACGGCTGCGGTAAAGCAATTCCTGATCAGCGAGGGGACCGACATGAAGTATGGCGCTCGTCATCTGAAGCGGGCCATCGAGCGGCATATTGTTTTTCCTCTGGCGGACCTGGTCGCGACCGGGCAGGTAAAGCTGGGAGATTTCATCCGGATCGACCGCGATAGTGGCGGCAGAATGACCTTCGTCAAGGAAGCAGAAGGAGCGCTGGTGCCGGTCCTGCTGGCGCGGTACGGGCTGGAGGCGAGCGCGCATGTCGCGGCGGGCAATTCCAGCAAAGCACATGCGGCGGGTTTACATTAGAAGTAATCTAAGATGTCCCGTAGTTGGTTTTGTATCAGGGCACTCGGTCAACCAAGAACTTGGGCTTTTTCCCCGGATGGAGCAGGTTGAAAGAAATACTCCAACATCTCGCCCGGCATGGCTATCCGGTGGTGTTTGCTACCGTTTTTGCACGGCAGCTTTGTCTGCCGGTACCTGCGATTCTTTTCTTGCTGGCAGCCGGGGCCATGGCAGGCAACGGGAAATTGAACTTGGCGCTGGTTATCGGTCTCGGTGTAGTAGGGTGCGTGCTGGCCGACCTGGTCTGGTTCGAAGCCGGCCGGCTGCGTGGCGACGATGTCGTGCACTTCATTCATCGGTTTTCGTCAGCCTCGGACTCCAACGCTTTGCGTACCAAGAAGCTCTTTGCCCGGTACGGCACAAAAGCCCTGGTCGTTGCCAAGTTCGTGATTGGACTCGACGCAATTGCGCCTCCTCTTGCCGGCATGTCGGGCACCAGCCTGCGGCGTTTCGTGTCCTTTGATGGTGCCGGAGCGACGCTCTGGGCGGGCTTCTATGCCGGACTCGGTTACCTCTTCTACCAACAACTGGACAAGGCGGTTGATTACGCCAAGAGGATGGGAACATCCCTGACGGTGCTTGTGCTCCTGCTGGTAGCTGTCTTCCTTGGTCGCAGGTTGGTTTACTGGTACCGTCTTATGCAAGAGCTTCGCCTGGCCAGAATTACTCCCGAGCAGCTTAAGCGAAAGTTAGACCACGGGGAAAAGCCGGTCATCGTAGATGTCCAGGGTTGCGTCTTCCATCGGGCTTCGCGCGCGGCAGGCATTCCGGGCGCGATTCATCTGGATGGCCGCCGACTCGGACAATACAAGGAGACGCCCATACCGGATGATTGGCGAAGCCGCGAGGTTGTGCTTTATTGCTCCTGCCCAAGTGAAATCACCAGCGCGCGGGTGGCTCGTTTACTTATAAGCAAGGGAATAAACCATGTCCACCCGCTGGCCGGAGGGCTTCAGGGCTGGCGCGCGCGCGGCTATCCCGTCAGTTCACCCATTGCCGTCACGCCCGCGACCAAAGCCGCCAAGGCAAACTAAGATCTCGAGCGTCGGAGGCGCGGAGTCATGATAGCCCAGCACGGAGCGAAGCGGAGTGCTGGGTAGAGTGGAAAATCCAGACGAGTCCCTTCAGGGACGGCACAGTTCCCACACACACCCGTAGGGGCGGCAGATGTTTCCACACATTTTCGTAAGAGCCCCTCAAACCCCGAGACATTTTAGGAGGCGGCACCGGTGGTGTGGCGCTAGATGCGGAACTGGAGACGTTATATAGTTTCACCCATTGCTCCCGGGTCTTGTGCTCAGCTCCGATTTGCCTATAAATATCTTTCAGGCTACCGGGATTGATGTGCGTCGCCTACCATTTATCCGACAATTTATACTCTTTTTCCAATCGTCCATGAGCCTTGCTGGTTGCATATTTTAGATTAGTTAGATAGTAGGTTGACTGGTCTGCAAGCCTTGGATTATCGATTATGGCGATTATCCTTTTGAGTTGTCATCCCGAGGGAGGGCCGCACGACAAATTGACATTCGTGGGCTCGATGAATAATTCATGCTGCACAGACGTTTTGCCGCCCCACCCTATTCCGGTGTGCGGCCCATGGCATGAATGATCTCGTCGTTCGCCTGCGTGTAGTCCAACTGCGACTGGAGCAGCAACGTCTTCGCGTCGAGCTCCTGGGCACTGGCCAGGTCGGCCTGCGAGCTGAGGGCCGTTCCTTGCAGCAGTTGTTGTTGCAGCACCCGGTTGGATTCGCTGCGCAGCGCCAGCAACTCTTCCGACACCTTTAGCATTTGTTGGGTCCGTTCCACCTTGTTGTATGCGGTCTGCACTGCCACCTCAACCTCATCCGTGACCCGGGCAAGGTTTTCTTGCGCTTGCGAAAGCTGGGCCTCGCGCTCGCGCAGGATCGCGCGCTTGCGTCCTGAGTCGAATAAGTCGTAACCAAAGTGAATGCCGAAACTCCCGAAATTGCGAGCTAGAAAGGGAACATTGTCCTGGTAGCTGTAGCGAGCGAAGGCCTCAGTATCCGGCACCCTGATATCGGCTTTTGCCAGGCGGACTGCGGCATTTGCTTTCTCGACTTCGTTGCGCGCTGCGATGATCTCGGGATGCGATTGGAGCGCAAGAGTCACGCAGGTTGCGCGCTGGCAGGTTTCCTGGAACTCCACCGTGTTGGGATCGAGCTCCAGGGCGGTCGTGAGCGGCAGCCCCATGGCATCGTTGAGTTGCAACGTAAGGTCGGAAAGCTGCAGCTCGGTGGTCAGCAGTTCCTGTTTTGCCTCCAGCACTTGCGCGCGGCTTTCAATCAGCTCCTCTTCCAGCGTGCTACCGAATTTCACCTGCTCGACGCGTTCCTTCTGCAAGTCTTGCGACGCTTTTATCCTGGCTTCGGTTGCGGTCCGGTGGACTTGCGCGATCAAGACCTTGTAATAGAGCTGGTGAACGGTAAGGGCGACATCGTTCTCCGTCTGTTGCGCCCGCTCGCGGGAGGCTTTCAGCTCCGCTTGCGCCATGTCATTGGCGGGCTTGATTTTCAGCAATGTGGTCAGGGGTTGTGTGAGCTGGGTCCCACTGGTCGTCAAGTTACGCCCGCCCTGGTTAATGATCGAATTTACCGGAGGAACCGGGCTGCCTGCGACCGTGCCGAGACCACCCGCATAGATTTGTATCAACTGCGTGTCCGTCAGATGTACGAAAGTGCTGTCATTTCGTATGGTGGGAAAATATCCGCTTTTCGCAACTTCTTTCACGTGCTGCTGCTCCTCGACTTTGTAGCTGGCGATACGGACGTTGTGATTGTGCTTCAGCGCCAACTCGATGGCATCGTGCAAGCTGATGCGGCGAGGGGGAGCACTATCGCCCGGCTCTCCGGCAAAGGCGAAAGTTCCAGAGACGACCGCCAGAGCGGCCAGCACGAGCTGTATTTTGTGTTTCATGATTTCGTCTCCTTAACCGGCTGCATGGTGCTAAGGTCGCGGTAGTTCAAAGGCGACTTTCGGAGCAGGGCGACTAGAAGAAGTGCGATGGCGCAAGTCCACGCCACCAACAGGAACCCGTCAATGAGGCTCAAGCTGTACGCCTGAAGGCGCAGCCGGGCCGCGACAAGATCGACCGCACGGCCGCCTGCTGCGGTCATACCAGACGATTTGCCATAGACTCCCGCGGTCATGGCTCGAATGTTCCAGTCTGTAATCCAGCTTCCCTGGGTCACGTGCAGCCCCAGAAGATTGGAGTGCAACTTCTCGCGCTCGGCGAGGAAATGGCCCATATAGATGGCCCCGGCGGTTCCACCAAATAAGCGAATGGTGTGAAAGAACGCAGAAAATGTCAGGATCCACTGAGGTTTCGCCAGGCCCCCGGTGAAGATTCCCTGCAGGATGATGCACCCCACCAGCCCGATGAGAGAAAACGATTGTCCGACGCCCACGAGCAGCTCAGTGCGATAGTAGTTTTCAGCCGCCCACGCACTCGTGTATTGAGCGCCTAAGATAGCCGCAATGGCGGTGCATGTCAGCCCGGTAGCGAAGATCAGCCGAGGATCGAGCCCGCGAAGCATGAGAAGCCCCGCGATAAGCGCGACCGGCACGAGCGGAAGAGCGCTCCAGATGATGGCCGGCCCAATCTGATCCGCTTCGAAACCATGGATGGCCAGCGACTGCGGAATCAGGATGATGGTTAAGGTGAGAGTAAACCGAAACCAGAACAGCAGGCTTCCCAGCAGGACAGTGTTCCATTTCCAGAGATAAGGGAGCGCCACCAGCCAGTTGGGACCGCGCATTCGCCGTATGAGCGCGCACACTAGGAAGAACGCTCCCGACCAAAACAACGCGTTGAATACCCCGGAGCGCCACCAGTCGAGCCTCTCGCCTTGCTGAAGGGCAGCGAATATCAGGGCCAATCCAGCGCTCAGGTACAGGAATCCGGCGAAGCTGGGCGGCGCAGGGCCGTTCTTCTCCCGAACCGGAGCGGGAGGTATCCCGTAGTAAATACAGACGAACATCAGCGGCGCGATGACGGCCGAATTCCAGAACATCCAATGCCAGGAAAGATGTTCGCGGTACCAGCCATAGAGTGACGGCGCTATATTGACTGCCCCATCGATAAACGTTGCATAGAACGCCATCGTGATAGGCAGGTATCGCAGGGGACTAATGCGAAGTGCAAAGGTCAGGGTCAGCGGATAAAAGGTGCCTGATGTTAGCCCGGCGACAATCAATGCCGCAACCAGCAGACTATAACTGTGTATGAGCGGAAGGAAGGCGCAGGTCACGGTAAATACTGCTGCCGTAAAAAGAAGGACCCGGCGCGGTCCGAGCAAACCTCCGACATAGACAGTAAAGGGCCCGATAAACATGAGGGCCGCGTTGTAGGCGCTGTCGAGCCATGCACCCTGGTCGTAACTAATGCCGACGTGGCCCCTCAGATCTGTAAGCCCCAGCGAAAGCATGCGACCGGTGAGGGTGACGAGTCCGGCTCCGATGAGGACGCCGATTATTCCCAACAGAGGCCGTGTGGAAATCTGATAGGGAATCGCCAGAGCCGTGGCCCGAGCGATCTGTGCCGGCGTTGGCGGACGAGATATGACGGTAGCTGCAGCCATATTATTTTCTCGTCCGGACAGTAGCGACAACCGAAAGGCCCGGACGTAACTTGGTGGCGAGTTCGGTATCGTCGAAAGCGATCTTGACGGGAATTCGTTGTACGACCTTGGTATAGTTGCCGGTCGCATTGTCCGGAGGCAATAGCGCGAACTGCGATCCGCTGGCGGGGGCAATCTCAATGACTTTGCCTTTGATGACCTGTCCAGGGTATTCGTCGATACGGATCTCGGCAGCATCTCCTACCTTGACATTGGTCAACTGTGTCTCGCGGTAATTCGCCTGCACCCACTTCGTCTTATCGATGAAAGCAATTACCTGTGTCCCCGGAGAGACCAACTGTCCGGGACGGACTTGCCGTTCTCCAACTGTGCCATCTCCTGGGGCATAGATCTTGGTATAGCCAAGGTTTACCTGCGCTACGACAAGATTGGCCTCCCTAGCTCGGAGGTCAGCAGAGAGTTGGACTTCCTGAGACTCTAATACCGTCTTGGTACGCCTCTCCGCCTCTGCTGACAGTTCACTACTACGGAGCATTGTCCTGGCTTGAGCCAAGTCAGCTTCGCGACTGGCAAGCTGCGCAGCGAGACGCTCCTCGTCAGCAACAGCTACTTCTACCTTCTGCTGTGTCGTTGAGTGAGTCTGGAACAGCCCTTCCTGGCGCTTGCGTTCGGAGCGCGCGCGCACTAGGTCGGCTTGTATAGCTTCTTTACCAGCTTGGGCTGCTGCTATCTGCGCCTTAGCCTGGTCGATTCCTGCTAATGCCCTGTCTATGCGGGCATCTTGAAGCTGGCGCTGGCGAACGTTGTTCTCGATGGCAGCTCTGCCGGCTTCTACTGCAGCGTTGGCCTGAGCAACTTGTGCCTGGAAGTCGCTGTCTTCCAGCTCAACCAGAAGCTCTCCTTTGTATACCTGTTGGTAATCGGAGATAGGTACATTTCGGACAATGCCGGCAACCTTGGTGCTGAGTGGGGTAAGGTCGCCGCGAACATAGGCGTCATCGGTGACTTGGTCAACCTTGCCGCCCTCCCAGGCATTCCAGTTTCGAGTAACGGTAACAATGACAGCGATAGCGAGCAGCACTATCAGAATGGGAGTCAGGTATTTTAGCCACTTAGGCGTACTCTTCGCTGCGGCGTGCCCATCGTCTGTCGGCGTTTCCGCGGGCGGCGCAGGTTTAGGCGCTGGAACCGGCGTTGGCGTAGATATGGGAGAAGCTGACATCTCAGGCTCCTGTATTTTCGGGGACGTCATTTCATTCTTACGATTGTCGAACTCGGCACTCGGATTCGTCATTGCTGCGAACCAATGCTGGCACAGCCAGGGAGCACTTGTCACTAGGATCGCCTGTGACAATGCAGAAGTATTCGCCCTCCCACATAACTGACGGCGAGGAGCAAATGCAGCGCGGCTCGATCCTTGCCTCACATTCCAGTTTCGGTAACGAGCCGCCGTCACGGACCGCCAGTTGTAGGCGTCTCTGCCATCTTGCCAACAACCGGGCTCGCTTAGCTATCTTCTGCACTGCCGTCTCCTCACATGCGGTTCCTTAGCGCTGCCTTGCCTGCTGCAAACGAGATACCGAAGTGGCACCGCCTCGGCGCGATTCGCAAGTAGCTCAGGGGAAATAAGATAGCTTATGGAATGCAGCGCAACGCTTCGCGATTCTGCTCGGTTCGCTAACTCGTGCCAGCCGGTTGGCACTCGCCTCTAAGAGCATGAGTCATGGAGCTTTAGGAGGGAAATGACAAGTCGGCTGTTGCCGTCAGCCGCCAGCAGAAGCTGCGTGGACGGGTAGTGAAAATGCTTCCCAATTCGGGAAATCGACGCTAGTTGCCTTAGCGGGCCATCCGAGCGATTTTATGCCGCTGGACAGACCCTAAAATACCATCCGATGCCTTAGCGTCGATTCTATGGCATCCCAGAGCGTTTTAACCGGCACTTTAGGAAGCATTCTGATAGCAAAATCAGGGTTCACAAAAATGGCACCTAGGTAAAATTACTTCGCCGAGGATCTCCGGTATGCGATCTGTGCCTAGTCGGCAGAGTCACCTTCACTCGCTGTAACTTCCCACCTGATCAGTAGGATATGGCATGAGATCAGTAGGACAATCCTATCTCAGTCTAAGATGAGTCATAATTAAAGCCTTCATCCCACTTGGTTCGTAACTCAACTCTATCCTCTAGGCGGCATCTAAGTGCTATTAGTTGATTCTGCTTCCAACGCGGTCGCGGACCTCATC
>Ga0209039_10003086_pt1 | contig 13371 bp, 8 predicted proteins | sample BogFormECP12_OM1_FD_188238 | JGI IMG/M metagenome (GOLD analysis project Ga0209039, IMG submission 188238) | Bog forest soil microbial communities from Calvert Island, British Columbia, Canada - ECP12_OM1 (SPAdes) (version 2) | ecosystem: Environmental > Aquatic > Freshwater > Wetlands > Bog ...
TTCGGCTTCTGGCCCGTGCCCATCGGCGCCGACGGCGGCTACGATCCCAGGGCGCAGCTGCTTCCCCGCGGTCTGCTGCGGCTCGCGCCGAACCGCGGCCACAACCTCGAGTTCACCTGGCGCGGCCTGGAACTGATAGCAGGTAACTATTACGTCGTCGTGCTGCTCGTTCTTGTCGCAGCTACCGCGGGCGCCATGGTGATCACGCGCCGCCGCCGGCCCGCGGCGGACGAGCCGACCGCAGCGCCCTCTGCCGCCCGCATGACGTAGTCACCAGGAACTGTCCGGTGACGCTCGGCGCTCCCGGGAGCGGGGCCAGCGGGCTGGGTGGGCTGGGTGGGAGGTTCGTGCATACCCGAGCGATTAGCGTGGCTGCGGCCCTATTGTAGGGTGGTACCCGACCCGTCCATGTACCCGCAGCTCGTTCTGTCTGTGTTCTGCGTGCGCTGAAGCAGGGGAGACAGTCGCATGACCGCGGCAGGCACTTCGCCGGATCGCGCCCCGTCACGTTCTCGTGATCCGGAGCCCGGTGCTTCTCCGCGCAGGCCGGCTCTGAGCGACCGGCTGCCGCGGGCCTGGCTCTTTCCCCTGCTCGTCTTCGCGGCCACCTGGGTGCTGATCCTGGCGACCTGGTACATCTCAGACGCCGTCTACGGTCAGAGCCATCCGTGGACCTTCCACTTCCTGTTCAAGGACGCCGACTACTACCTGGGCATCGCCCAGCACGGCTACCCGGCCCGGCTGCCTTCCCCGTGGCGTGACTCCCCGGTCAACGCCCGGGTCGCCTTCTTCCCGCTCTTCCCGGCGCTGATCAGGCTGGCCAGCTACCTGACCGGGGGCAACTACCCGGTCGCGGGACTCATTGCCCAGATCACCGCCGGGGCCGCGTCCGCGGTGGGCGTCTGGGCCGTGGCGGCCCGGCTGCGCGGCCACCGGGTCGCCGACCGGGCGGTCATGCTGTACTGCCTGTTCCCGGGCGCGATGACCTTCTCGCTGCTGTACTCCGAGCCGCTCGCCGTGGCGGTCAGCGCGGCGGCGATCCTGGCTATGCTGGACCGGCGGTGGCTGCTGGCCGGGATCGCCGGCGCCGCCGCCACCGCCGAGCGGCCCACCTTGATCGTCCTGGTCGTGGTCTTCGGGGTCGCCGCGATTCAGGCGATCTGGACCCGCCGCGAATGGTCGGCGCTGCTCGCGCCAGCGCTCACCCCCCTTGGGGTGCTGGCCTTCTTCGCCTATCTCGGCCACCGGTATCACGACTACAAGTTCTGGTTCCGGGTCGAAACGGACGTCTGGCATCAGCACCTCGGCTGGGGCGAGCACACGCTGCGGGTCGTGCTCTGGATGGACCCGGCCACCGAGAGGGCCCACGTCTTCAACGCGGTGCTGATCATCATGTTCGCGGTCGCAGCGGTCGGCATCGCGTTGATGGTGGCCGACCGGCTGCCGTTTCCGGTGATCTTGTTCGGCGTTCTTCTGGTGCTGCTGACGGTCATCTCCCCGGCGCAGAGCACCCGGCCTCGCTTCGTCTGGACCGCGTTCCCGATATTTGTCGCCGCGGCCGCGAAGCTGCCGCGGGCCCTGTACTGGCCGGTGCTCGTCGTGTCGGCCGCGGGTCTGGTCTTCCTCATCGCGTGGTGGCCGAATCACCGCATCGGGCCCGCGCCGTAGCGGGATCGCCTCCCCGGCCGTCGTATCAGGACGATCCGGCGTATGGTGGCTGCCCTGGTTGCCCCGCGAATGGAGGTGGCGGTGAGCGTCGCACGAACGGCGGTCGACCCGTCCCGGGGCTCCGAACGCGTCCGGTCCCGGGCCGTGGCCGGAGCGCCATGGCTGGTCGTGTGCTGCTACCTGCTAGGTGCCCTGGTCCTGACCTGGCGGTTGTGGGCCGACCCCGCGTCGCGCGCGCAGGTCGGCGACACCGAAGACGTCGACCTGTACAGCTGGTTCCTGCGCTACGCGGCGACGGCGGTTGCGCACGGACACCTGCCGGCGCTGGTGACGACCGCGATGAACGCGCCGCGGGGCATCAACGTGATGGGGAATACGTCGTTCCTGCTCCCGGGCATGCTGCTGACCCCGGTAACGCTGCTGGCCGGCCCGCAGGTCAGCCTCGTGATCGTGCTGACGCTGGGCTTCGCGGCCTCGGCGGCCAGCCTCTTCTGGGTCTTGCGCCGGTGGGGAGCCAGTGTCGCCGCGGCGGGCCTGGGCGGCGCGGTCTACGGGTTCTCCCCGGCGCTGCTGGACTCCGGGATCGGCCACCCCCACATGCAGTTCGCGGTGCTGCCGCCCTTGATCATCGACGCGCTGCTGCGGATCGTCACCGGCCGCGGCCCGGCCGGCCCGGGGGGACACGGTGCACCCTGGGGGCACCCCAGACCCCGATGGCCCGTAGCCCCCCGCGGCAAGGTCGTCCGCGCCGGTATCTGGCTGGGCCTGTTGAGTGCCGCTCAGCTGTTCACCGGCGAAGAGCTGCTGGCTCAGACGGCCATCGCCGGCCTGGTGCTCGTGATCGCGCTCGCGGCCAGTCATCCGCGGGCCGTGCGCGCCCGGGCTCGTGACGCCGCCATCGGGCTCGGGATCGGGGCCGGGATCGCACTGCTGATCTGCGGCCGCGCCCTCTGGGTGCAGCTTCGCGGGCCGCTCAGCTCGCATGGCGGCTGGGAGCCGCTGAGCGACCCCTGGTACACCAGCCACCTCGGCGCGTTCGTGACTCCGCCCGGTGGCCTGCTCTTCCACACGCAAGCCAGCGTGGCCGCCGTCGCCACGGGCCACTATTTCCTCACGGAGTATCTCGCGTACCTGGGCTGGCCGCTGCTCGTGGTCCTCATCGTCGCCGCGGTCCGCTTCTGGCGGGATCCCCGGGTCCGCGCCGCGGCGGTGACCTGGGCCGTGCTGGAGGTGTTCAGCCTCGGCGCCCAGAGCCGGACGTTCCTCGGAGTCCACGTCCCCGGAGGGCTCATGCCGTGGCACTGGCTGCAGGGCCTGCCGCTCATCGCCGCGATGCTGCCGGCCCGGTTCCCCATCCTCGCCGACGGCGCGGCCGCCGTCGTGCTCGCCTTCTCGCTGGACCTGGCGGGCTCGGCGCCGGAGGCCGCGGACTGGCGGCGAAGAAGCCTCCCGTTCGCCGTCGCGGTCCTGGCGCTGCTACCCCTGATTCCGCTGCCCTACCAGGCGAGCGCGATGCCGCCGGTCCCGGCTGGCTGGCAGGCGGCCTTCGCCGGGCTGCGGCTGGCGCCGGGCGCCCGCGTGCTCGTCGTCCCCGTGCCGTACTCGCATCAGCCCGAGACGTTGCGCTGGCAGGCGGACACGGGCCAGCCCGGATCGCTCATGGGCGGCTGGTTCGTCGGCCCCAACCAGGCCGGCCACGCATCCGTTATGTACTTTGGCCCGCACGGGATCGCCGACTTCTTCGTGTACCTCGATGCGCTGTGGACCGGATCATCGCGGGCCCGTGCCCCGTCCCGCGCGCAGATCCGGGCCGATCTCGCGTACCTGCGGCCTGCAGCCGTCGTCGCGGTCACCAGCCGGGGCTCGCCGCTCGGGCACTTCCTGATCAGGCTCTTCGGCCAGCCTGCCGTCCAGGTCGGCAGGATGCTCGGGTGGCGGCGCTAGAAGGCGGGCCCTGCTGGGGAGCGGTTCGCGGCCGTCGCGCCTGAGCTCCCCGGGTCACCGCCATGTGGTTCCTCCGCGAGCATATCAGTGACTGCCTGCGGCCCGTTGGGGCAGGCTGGAAGGCGCCCGAAGCCATTCGAGCAGGTTCGTCTTGTAGATCAGGATTTCACGACCCGCCACTTGGTACGTCTCGGCTGGTCGCCCGAAGTACCGCTCGACTTGCGCGGCTGTGAGGGTCGTAGAGTCGGGGTAGACGCCGTTGGCGATCACGAACGTCGCGTCGTGGCGGGACGCGTCGTACCAGTCGGCTTTCGTTTCCCAGTCGTAGGGTGCGATGTAGTAGCCAGCGATTCGGTCGGAATATCTGACGACCGCGCGGACCTGAACCTGGTTGCCGGACTGCAGGGTGACCGCCGAGGCATTCCAGTACCCGGCGATGCCGTAGGTGAGTCCGCGGGCTTTGAGCCACGCAGCGAGGGGAACCGCAGCCGGCGTCACAGGGGGCAGGGTGGCCGCGGCAGCCAACGGCAGCAACGCGACAAGGGCGGCCGCGGCGAGGCCTGCGCGGGCACGCCTCGCGCCGACGATGCGGCTGGGCACGCAGGCCCGTGCCGCCAGGACCGCCCCGCACGGCAGCACCGAGGCGATCTCGCGCGAGCTGAACGTCGACGGCAACGTGGACGCCACGTAGGCGGCGAGGTTGACCACGATCGCGACGCACAGCAGTTGCTCGCCACGGCTCGCGGATCTCCAGGTCCCTACGACCCTCGCGAAGCCGAACGCGGCGGCCAGCAGACAGGCCAGCCCGAACACGGCTGCTCCGCCGCTCAGCGGAGCGTGCGCATCGACGACCGTCGCTCCGAATGCGCTGTATAGCGTGCGGATGGCCCGCCAGGTCAGCACCAGGTGCTCGGGCCATTGCCCGATCGGCGAGATCGCGGTTCTCGGAGCGACCTGAGAGTATCCGCCGAAGTGCAGCATCACCGCGCGGGTCAGTGACGCCAGCGGCACCGACGCGGCGGCGGCCACCGCGATCGCCGTGTCGCCCGTCCGGATCTTCCGGGCGGCCAGGATGCGATAAGCGGATACCAGCAGGACCGCCGGCACGGCGACGGCCAAGACCGTGGCGTCGCCGAGCTGACCGGCGCAGAGGATAACCGCGAGCAGCGGCGGCGTGAAACGCCGGGCCGGTGCCCGCTCGATCAGGAGGAAGGAGCCCAGCAGGAACACTGAGGTCCCGATGTGGTCGGGAGCCGCCAGCAGGATCGACACGCCTTGCTGCGTGACAATCGGCGCGGCCAGCACCCCGACCACGACGCCGCAGCGGGCCGCCACGGCCGGGCCGTGGCTGTTCGTGCAGGCCAGGGCCACGCTGAAGGCCACGACGATCAGGTACGTGAGCGCGGCGGCAATATGGAAGATCACGCCGGTAAGCCCGAAGAAGAACTCGATGATCGCGTACAGCGGCAGTTCGAACGTGTAAATCGACGCGTCGCCGATGATCCAGCCGGGCAAGAGGAGGTGGCCATGGAGCATGTCCCATGCCTGCAATGCATTGTTTGCCCCGTCCGAGTTCATCGGCCAGCTGAGCGAGATCCGCAGCAAGACGGCGAACAGCGCCAAACTGCCGCCGATCCACGCCGCCGCGGCCCAGAGGCGGCGCTCCGCCGGACGTTGATCGCGCAGGCCAGCGGGTCGGGGCCGCTGGCCGGACGGCCCCCCCGCCTCGGTCGAAGCCGCTGGATCGAGGGGACCCGAATGCTGCTCGTTAACGTGCATACCAAGACCCTACGGCGGCCACGCTGGCGGCGACGGCCGCGATGCGTTTCTCGCCGCTGGCGTATGCCAGCTGCCCTAGACGTCCCGCGAAAGAGGCGGCGGTGAGTTCATGATCATGCAGACGCTAGGTCAAAAACCCAGACTTGCCGCACCTGGCATACCTGACAGGTCGTACTATCGTGACGCGAGCCCAGTGAGCTAGGGAGCCCAGAATAGTGAGCGGCAACGATCCGGCCCGCCCCCGTATCGGCATCCTTGTGGTTGCCTACAACGCTGAGTCAACCCTGGCCGCGACGCTGGATCGCGTTCCGGCCGGCTTCTGGGAGCGGATCGCCGAGGTGATCGTGCTCGACGACGCGAGCCACGACGACACCTTCGCCCGCGGTCAGGCCTGGGCGCAGCGGCCGGACACGCCGCCGACCCTGGTGGTGCGGCATACCAAGAACCTCGGCTACGGCGGCAACCAGAAGGCGGCCTACAAGCTGGCGATCGAGCGCGGGCTCGACATCGTGGTCCTGCTGCACGGGGACGGCCAGTACGCGCCGGAGATGCTGCCGGAGATGGTGGCCCCGCTGGAGCGTGGCGAATGCGATGCCGTGATGGGATCGCGCATGATGGAAAAGGGGGCCGCCCGCCGCGGCGGGATGCCGCTATACAAGCTGGTCGGCAACCGGATCCTCACCCGGGCCGAGAATGCGATTCTCGGTGCCCGGTTTACCGAGTTCCATTCCGGGTACCGCGTGTACAGCACCAGCGCGCTGAAGGATATCCCGTTCGAGCACAACACCGATGATTTCGACTTCGACACCCAGATCATCGTCCAGCTTCTCGACGCCGGAAAGCGGATCCTGGAAATCCCGGTTCCCACGTACTACGGCGACGAGATCTGCTACGTCAACGGCATGCGCTACGCCAGGGACGTCATCAAGGATGTCCTGGAGTACCGCCTGGTGACCATGGGGTTCGGTACCTCGGAGTGGGTACCCAAGCCCCAGGAGTACGCGTTCAAAGATGGTGACGGGTCCTCGCACGCGGTGATCCTGGAGATGATGGGCGGCCTGCCCGGGAGCCGGGTCCTCGACCTCGGCTGCTCGGGCGGGCTGTTCGCGGCCCACGCCCGGGCGGCCGGCCATCACGTGACCGGCGTCGACTACCTGGAGATCCCGGGCGTGCGGGAGCGCACCGACCACTTCGTCCGGGCCAGCCTCGAAGACGGCATCCCGGCCGAGGCGGGTGACGGCTTTGACGTCATCGTCGCCGCAGACGTCATCGAGCACCTGTCGCGGCCGGGCCAGGTGCTCCGCGACATGTACCGGGTGCTGCGGCCGGGCGGCCAGGTGCTGCTGTCGGTCCCGAACTTCGCGCACTGGTACCCCCGGATACGGACCGCCGCTGGCCTGTTCGGCTACGACCGCCGGGGCATCCTGGACGAGACGCACCTGCGGTTCTTCACCCGGGCGACGCTGCGCCGGCTGGTCCGCGCCAGCGGATTCGACATCCTGGAGGAGCAGGCCACCGGGCTGCCGCTGCGGGCGATCTCGGAATCGGATGGCCAGAAACTTCGCATCACGCGCACAATCGACAAGGCCCTCGTCCGCGCCCGGCCCACCCTGTTCGGCTACCAGTACATCCTGCGGCTCACCCCGCACGCGCAGGAAGCGGTCCATGTCGAAGTCATCTGACTCGCGTGGCTCGTACCGTCCGGGTACGAGCCCGGCCATGCTGCCCCCGGTTCCCGCGCCGTCGCGGGACGCCCGCGAGGCGGATCGGCGGGGCCCTGAGGACATTTCCGGGAGGCATCACATGACTATCGGGAACCTGGCCCTGGTGCTGTTCGCCGTGAGCACCGCGGCCGTCGGGCAGGTCATGCTCAAGCACGGCATGCAGGCCGCAACGTCCAGGGCGTCGCATTCCCATGGGTCGCTGGTCATCAGCGCGGCCACCTCGCCGTGGGTGCTGCTCGGGCTCCTGGTGTTCGGTGTCTCCGCGGTCGCCTGGCTGGCCGCGCTGTCCCGGGTGCCGCTGAGCGTCGCCTATCCGTTCAACGCCCTGGGCTATCTCGGCATCCTGACCGCGAGCGTCGTGATCCTGCATGAACGCGCAAACATATTTACCTGGCTGGGCTCGGTCCTGGTCGTGTCGGGCCTGGTCATCGTCGTCCTGGCCAGAGCGTAGTCGATGTCGAGCGCGTCCATGGAGCAACCGTAGACGGCGGGTACTCTACCCGCTGCGATTTGTCCCGCGCAGAGGCATGGCCAGCCGAGGGCCAGCAAGTCCCCGACAGACGGTCGGGCCATCGGCAAGGTCGTTGCATCTTGCCAGGTGCGTGACGACTATTGTCGTCACATGGCCGATATCGGCAGGTTGTCCGCGTCGATGGACGAGCGGATCCGGTGGATGTGATGCCCTCCATGCGGGAGCCTGAGCGCGTCGCGGAAGACGGTTCGTCCGTCCCGGCAGGCCGGCGCCACGTTGTCAAGCGCATCGGCTGCGCCGTGATCGCCTCCGCTGCTGCTGTGACATTGGGATTGAGCGTGCATCATGACGTGCAGACCACCGCTGCGGTCCTGAGCCCGGCGTCGATCAAGCACGCCACCGCTGCCGACCAGCAGGAAGAGTGCATCTATCACGCCATCCGGTCGGAGTTGCCGAGCGGCGCTGCCGTCTACATCAATGATCCTGTTGTGCAATGGGGGAACTTTCAGCGACTGGCCGAGCTGTCGACCCTGTGGGCCGTGCCGCAGCCGAGCCCCGCTACCGCGCAATGGACGCTCTCACTTGTTCGGAGGACCTCCCTTGTTCCCGGGCACTGCTCCGGGCTAGCGCTGGAGATTCGGCGCAGGTGAGCGCACTGTTGCTGGTGATCGTGGGCCTAGGCGCTCCCGGCTTCTTGCCGGCCTTGGCGGTGGCGGGCCGGGCCCCGGTGCTGGTCTTTCTCGCCCCGCTCATCGGGGCGGGCATGGCCGCGGTGGCGGCTGAGCTCGAACTCGGCGTGGGCGGCTCGCTGCCCACGTGTTATGCGGTGGTGGCGGTGGCCGCTAACGTCGCGGTGATCGCGTGGTGGCTGGCGGCCGGACGCTTCCGGCTGCGGGCGGGTCCGCCGTGGGGGTGGTCCATCGTCACCGTGGTCGCCGTGCTCGGTGCCCTGATTATCCCCCTGTCCGCCCTGCGCGCGCCGATCATCGGGTGGGACGCCAACTCAATCTGGCTGACCCACGCCCTGATGGTGTCCGGCGGACATCACGAACTGCTCGCGGGCCTGCAGAACGCGGTCTACCGGTTCTCGAACCCCGATTACCCGCCGCTCGTGCCCGCCGCCGGTGCTCTGGCGTTCGCGCTCTTCGGACGAGGCGACCTGCATGTTGCGATCGACGTGACGGTTTTGCTGAATGCGTGTGCCCTCGGGATCGTCGGCACGGGCGTCGCGGCCGTGGGGAGCAGGAGGCGTCAGGTAACGCGCCTGGTCGCAATCGCCGCCGCCGGAGCCATCTGCCTGGTGGGCTTCGCGGTCTCAGGCGGCTACGGCGTCGATGGCTATGCCGACTTGCTGTGGGCGGCGGCCGCAGTGGGCGCGATCATCTGGGGACTGGTCCTGCCCCGGAGCACTCAAACGTTGGTCGTTGCCTCGATCTGTGCCGCCGTGGCCAGCCTGACCAAGAACGAGGGGCTCACCACGGCCCTCATCGTGCTCATCCTGATCGCCCTCCGGTACCGGCCACTGACGCTGCCAGGGCTGCGGCGGCTTCGCGCGCACCCCGAAAATCGGGGCCTCCCTGACGCGGCGGCATCTCAGATGGCACGAAAGTGGACCGAGCGTGCTGCGTTCGTCGTGGTGCCCGCCCTGCCCGGACTGGCCTGGGCCGTGATGGCTCGTCTCATCGGCCTCCAGAACGCATTCTTCGTGTCGTCATCGACGGAATCACTGCTCAGTCGGGCCGATGCCACTATCGCCGGCATGGCCGCGCACCTCGCTGTCGCGCCTGTCGCCGTCGCTGTGCTCGTCGCCGGATGCTGCTTCTTGCGCAGGGACCGGGAGCGCGCTCGCCTCGGGAATCCGGCGTGGCTGTGGACGGCGTGTCTGGTCTCGCTGGCGATCATCTTCGCCACGTACCTGTTCGGTGCGTTTGAGATTCACGGGTGGCTGGCGAACAGCGTGAATCGGACGACCATCTTCGCCCAGGTGCTGCTGTACGCCGATCTCGCCATCTGGCTGGTGCTCGCGTTCGACGGGGTTTCCGCCCATGAGGGCAGCGAGCAGCGAGAAGCTTCCCCAGCGGCAGTCTCTGCGGCGGGCGACGCTGGTCATGATCGCGAGGCGGGATCGCTGGCGTTAGCCGAGGGGCCTGGACGACTCACTGGGCTAGCAGGGGCGGGACGGAGTCGCCCAGCTGGGCCTGGAACCCCACAAGCCGAGAGTAAGTACTGACCACAGGCTTACCCGCCCGAGCGCCTGAGGGACCTGGCTCGCAGCGCCGCCTTCCAGGCCACGCCTGGCGGCTCGGCCGCGCCGGGCGCGGGCCACCAGCGGTCCTGGGCGAAGGTGAACGGGTACCAGCGGTCGTCGGGGCCGAGCCGGATCCGCACGCCGGCGCCGGGATCGGCGATTGTCCCGGGGCTGACCTCCAGCTCGCCGATGGCGAGCGCGCGCTGCCTGCGGACCTCGCGCACGGCGTCCGCCATCTGATCGGCCGGGCATTCGGACGCCCCGACCGCGGCTGTTACCCCGCCGGTCCGGCCGTGCCGGTAGGCGAGCACCAGCCCCCGCAGCTCATCCTCGGGAAGGCCGGTCAGGCGCGCCGCCCGCCCGGCGTGCGGCGATCCCTCGGGGGCGGCGAGGAGCCGGACCGCGTCAACGAGCGGATCTTCGTCGTCCGCCGCGGGGTCCGCGCCCGCGAGCATCGCCGCCGCCCGCCCGGCCGCGTCGTTTACAAGGAAATTCAAATACAGGAGATCCGGAACGGACCGTGGTGTCTCTTCCCGCCCCCATTCCTCCGCATTCACGCGGCACCCCCTGCCCCCTGGCTGAGGCTGACTAGGGCGCGCAGCTCGCCGTCGTCGAGCTCGGTCAGCGCGGTCTCTCCGCCCGCGAGCACGGCTTCGGTCAGCCCGCGCTTGCGGGCGAGCAGCTCGGCGATACGGTCTTCCACCGTTCCCTCGGCAATCAGGTGGTGGACGTTCACGGTGCGGTGCTGCCCGATCCGGTGCGCCCGGTCGGTGGCCTGGTCCTCGACGGCTGGGTTCCACGGCCGGTCGAAGTGGATCACGTGGCCGGCCCTGGTCAGGTTCAGCCCGGTCCCTGCCGCGCGGACCGAGAGGATGAGCGCCACGCCGTCGCCGGACTGGAACCGGTCGACGATCTCCTGCCGTTTCACGGCCGGGACGCCGCCGTGCAGGAACTCGGCGGGCATGCCCCGCGTGCACAGGTGCGCCTGGATCAGGTGCCCCATCGACACGTACCCGGTGAAGATCAGCGCGGCGTCCCCGGCGGCGGCCACCGAGTCCATCAGCTCCTCAAGTGCCTGGAGCTTGCCGGACCTGGCCGCCTGGGCGCCGGCGTCCCACCCGTCCGCTGACTCCCGCAGGAAATGCGCGGGCGAGTTGCAGATCTGCCGCAGCGACTGGAGCAGGCGGAGCACCTGGCCACGGCGGGCGATGCCCGTGCTGGCGCCTATCCGCGCCAGCGTGTCCGCGGTCGCCGCCTCGTACAGCGCGGCCTGCTCGCGGGTCAGCGCCACGTAGCGGTCGCTGACCACCTTCTCCGGCAGCTCGGGCGCGACGTCCGGGTCGGTCTTGCGGCGGCGCATGAGGAACGGGGAGACCAGCCGGCCGAGCCGCCGCGCCGCGCCGCCGCCGGCCTCCCGTTCGGCTGCCCGGCCGTACCGCTCCCTGAACGCCGCCAGCGTCCCGAACAGCCCAGGGTTCGTCCAGTCCAGGATCGCCCACAACTCCGACAGCGAGTTCTCGACCGGGGTGCCGGTCACCGCGATCCGCGCCCCGGCAGGCAGCGACCGAAGCGCCTGAGCCGCCTGCGAGCGGTGGTTCTTCACCTGCTGGGCCTCGTCGGCCACGATGATGCCCCAGGGGACTTCCGCCAGCCGACCAGCGTCGCGGAGCAGGGTGCCGTACGTGGTGACGACGACCTGCCCTTCTGGCGGGGCGAGCCCGTCGAGCGATCGGCTGGCCGCGTGGTAGCGGCGCACCGGGGCGTCCGGCGCGAATCGCGCGAACTCCCGCTCCCAGTTGGCCAGCAGCGATGCCGGGCAGACCACGAGCGTCGGACCCGCTGCGCGGTCTGGGCGAATACGGTGCAGGTGGAAGGCGATGACCGTCAGCGTCTTGCCCAGCCCCATGTCGTCGGCGAGCAGCGCGCCAAAGCCGAGCTCGGTCGTCCGCGCGAGCCAGCGCAGGGCCCGGTGCTGGTAGCCGCGCAGAGCCGCGCGCAGCCCGCTGGGAACATCGACCGGATCGCCGGAATCGTTTCCGGCGTCACGCAGCGCGGCGACGAGGCCGGCGAGCCGTCCGGCGCCGACGCAGGCGACGTCCTGCCCGTCGACGGTGATCTGCCCGGTCAGGGCGGCGCTGAGCGCCTGGGCGCCGGTGAGCTCGCCCAGGTGGCGCTCGCGTGCGCGCCGCGCGGTGTCCGGGTCGATCAGCACCCACCGGCCGCGCAGTCGCGCCACGCCGTCCGCGGCGGCGACCGCGTCCGCCTCGGCTTCGGAGAGCGGTTCGCCGTCCAGGGCCAGCTGCCAGGCCAGGTCGGTGACACCGCCGAGCGAGAACACGCTGTCCGCGCTCCGTGGCCGCGCGATCGTGCTCGCGCCGAGGCCCCGGACCAGGCCGGCCGGCCATTCGACCTTGATGCCGTGCGCCGCGAGCCGGTCCCCCGCCGGGCCGAGCAGCTCGGCGGCGTCCCCGCCGCCGAGCGTGCCGTCGCGGCGGATCCAGTCGAGCGGCGGCCAGTCGCGGGCCGCGCGCCGCAGCACGCGGTGCTCGGGGTGACCCAGGCGAGGTGCGTGCAGCTCGGCGGTCAGCGGCGACGTGGCGGACACGGGCGGCTGGACCCGCAGGGACATGGGGGCCGCCGACGTCAGCTCGGCGGCCTCGGCGCAGCGGTCGGCCCATTCCGCGGCGTCGCCGTCGAGCACGCGGGCGCGGCCCGCGTAGGGCAGGTCCCCGATCACCAGCCGCGCCCCCGGCGGCCGCAGCAGCGCCTCGGCGACCGCGTCCGTGAAGCCGTCGTCCGCTGCTGACCCCGCCAGGCGCCAGCAGTCGCGGCCTTCGGCGTCTAGCGCCGGGTATACGCGCCGCGCGGCGACCGCTTCCAGGGCGGACCGGGCGGCGCGCGCCCAGGCCCTCGCCGACTCGTGCGGCAAGGCGGCACTGCCGTCAGCCGCCGGGCCGTCGAGCGTGGCGAGGACGGGCAGCGCCTCAGGCAGCGGCACCGTGAAATCCGCGAGCGGTCCCTCAAGCGCCGCGCCCGCCGGGCCGGTGACCTCGAACCGCCGGTCACGGAAGTCCAGCGCGCAGCCGACCCGCAGCAGCCGCCCGAAGATGCCCCGCGTGCTGCGCACCTCCGCTTCCGCCGCCCTGGCGAGCTGCGCGGCGGCGGACCGCTCATGTTCGGTGATCTGGTCCAGCAGCCCGGCGGCGGCCGCCGTCTTCGCCTCGGTCTTGGTGCGGCCCTCGGCGGCGCATGTGTAGCTTCCCGTCGCGTCCGCGCAACTGGCCGTGCAGGTGAACACCGGCGCGTGCGGCGGGCCGCTGGCGTCGTGCTGGTAAGACAGGTCCGAGATGACACCGGTCTGCGCCCGCTCGTTGAGAACGGTGACGGGACTGCGGTCAGCCGTGGTCCGTTCGGAATCTCTGGTTTGTGACCGTGCGGGAGGAGCGAGATCACGCAGCAGCGCCAGGGCCGCGCCTGCCCGCGCGGCCTTCGCGGTGGCAGCGCGGCTGGGGGCGCCGACGACCAGCCCGTCCGGT
>Ga0209039_10003089_pt1 | contig 13348 bp, 14 predicted proteins | sample BogFormECP12_OM1_FD_188238 | JGI IMG/M metagenome (GOLD analysis project Ga0209039, IMG submission 188238) | Bog forest soil microbial communities from Calvert Island, British Columbia, Canada - ECP12_OM1 (SPAdes) (version 2) | ecosystem: Environmental > Aquatic > Freshwater > Wetlands > Bog ...
CGGTAAAGGCCACACGCAAGATCGAAGAGAGGTAAACGCACTTGTCCAGCGAAGTCAAAGCTGCTGAAAGCTATGTAGAAAAGCCGAAAACACTGGCGGAGTTGCGCGCCGGGATTGCTGAGGGCCGCACTAAGGCGACGGAACTTGCAGCCAGCTATTACGAGCGGATTGAGAGGAAAAATCCGCGGCTGAACGCCTATCTATGGCTGACCAAGGAGCGCGCGCTGGCGCAGGCTGCGAAGGTGGATGACGCGGCTGCCAAGGGCGAGCCGTTGCCACCGCTGGCGGGGATTCCGGTGGGCATCAAGGACGTTCTGATCATGAAGGGCGCTCCGGCCACGGCAGGGTCGAAGATTCTCCAAGGATATCGGCCGCCCTACGACGCCACGGCGGTGGGCAAATTGGAATCGGCGGGTGCGGTGCTGCTGGGCAAACTGAACTGCGACGAGTTCGCCATGGGCAGCTCGACTGAGAACTCAGCATACGGGCCGGTGCGCAATCCGGTGGACACGGAGCGGGTTCCGGGCGGGTCGAGCGGGGGCTCGGCGGCGGCTGTGGCGGCCAACCTGGCTGTGGCTACGCTGGGCTCCGACACCGGCGGCTCGATTCGCCAGCCAGCCAGCTTTTGCGGGGTGGTGGGCGTGCTGCCGACGTATGGCCGCGTCTCGCGCTACGGGTTGATCGCCTTTGCTTCTTCTCTGGACCGCGTAGGGCCCTTTGCCGCCAATGTGCGCGATGCCGCCACGCTGCTGTCGGTGATTGCCGGCCACGACGAGCGGGACGCGACCAGCTCGCCTGCTCCCGTGCCGGACTACGCTGCCGAGAGCGACAAGCCGGCCGAGGGTCTGCGCATCGGCGTTCCGGCGGAGTACTTTGCCGAGGGGCTTGACGCGGAGGTGCGCGCGGCCATTGAAAAGGGCATTGCCGCGCTCCAGGCCGCCGGCTGCGCCATCAAGCCGGTCGCGCTGCCGCACACCCGCTACGCCGTGCCTGTTTATTATTTGATTGCCACGGCCGAGGCCAGCGCCAACCTGGCGCGCTTTGACGGTGTGCGCTACGGACCCCGCTCGAAGGATTCGGCGACTCTGGCGGATATGTACCGGCACTCGCGCGAGGAGGGCTTCGGCGCCGAGGTCAAGCGGCGCATTCTGCTGGGGACTTATGCGCTGAGCGCGGGCTACTACGACGCGTACTACTTGAAGGCGCAGCAGGTGCGGCGGTTGCTGGCCGAGGAGTACCTGCGCGCCTTCGCCGAGGTGGACGCCATCGTCACTCCCACCGCGCCCACCGCGGCCTTCAAGCTGGGCGAGAAGACCGGCGACCCGCTGGCCATGTATCTGGCCGACATCTACACGGTGACGGCCAGCCTGGCGGGCATCTGCGGCGTCACCGTGCCGTGCGGCGCGACCAAGGCCGGTTTGCCGGTGGGGATGCAGATTCTGGCCGCGCATTTGAACGAGGGAACAGCCTTCCGCGTGGCGCGGGCGGTGGAGGCGGCACAGTAGGGGTCAGCGATCAGGGATCAGGGGTCAGGCAAGTGCTAAACCACCGAATGTGATTCGTGGTTTCCCACCCTTCGCAACAAGCGCGAAGGATGGAAAACCCAGCGTACTTTACTTTTGACATTGTTCGCATTATTGCGTACATTTAATATATGAAGAGCAGTGAGTTCAAGCGCTGGCTGGAGAGGCAGGGAGCGACCTTCACGAGCGGCAGGGGATCGCACCTGAAGATCGAACTCAACGGCAAGTCCTCAGTCATGCCGATGCACAAGAGCAAGGAAATTGGAACCGGGCTTGTTGCGAAAATCAAAAAAGACTTAGGTCTCAAATAGGAGGAATCATGTTGGCTTACCCTGTCGAACTCACACCGGACGGCAAATTCTTGATGGTGACCTTTCCCGATATTCCCGAAGCCAACTCGCAGGGCGATAGCGTTGAGGACGCCTTGGAGATGGCGAAGGATGCGCTGGAAACTGCACTCGATTTCTATTTTGACGCCGGGCGCGCTGTTCCGGCCCCTTCTAAGCCCAAGCGCGGGCAGCACGTGGTAGCTCTACGAGCCAGCGTAGCAGCCAAGGTTCTGCTGCTGAACGAGATGGCGGCGCAGAAGGTGCGCCCATCGGAACTGGCGCGGCGGCTGCAAATGACGCGCTCTGAGGTAACGCGACTGGTAAACATCCGCCATGCATCGAAAATTGACGCCGTGGCCGCTGCGCTGAAGGTTCTGGGTAAGACGCTGGAGATGCGGACGGTCTAACAATGTGGCCGCGGCGTCCCGGTGGCGCGCGTGGTGGAGGCGGCGGAGATATAGGGCATTTGCAGTCCGCAGGATGTGAAGAAATTTCGATTGGGGTGATCATGGGTGATACGAAATTCGAGTTTAGCCGATTTTCAAATGCACCTGTTTCGAGTGCAGAATTGCTGGCCGACATTCAGCGCGCTTCAAGAGCCGTCGGGCCGAGCATTCTTTCTCAAAAGCTGTATTCGGAATTCGGAAGATACGACACTCGAACAGTGACTCGGCGCTTCGGCTCGTGGAATAAAGCTCTTGTTGCGGCTGGATTAGAGACCACCTTTGAAACCAACTACTCAGACGTGCGACTATTCGAGAACGTAATGCTCCTATGGGAGCACTATGGGCGACAACCCCGCCAGACAGAAGTGGAGTGTCCGCCATCGTTGATTTCTATGGGGCCTTATAAACGGCGATTCAGCACCTGGAAGGAAGCACTTGAGCAATTTGTAGTCTACGCAAACTCTCAAGATAAAACCCCTCCAAGTCCAATCGAAGTGGCCAGCGGTCACCGAACGAGTCGTTTCCCCTCTTTGCGTCTTCAATATCAAATCAAGCAACGAGATCACTTCTCGTGCCGTGCGTGTGGAGCAAGTCCGGCACTAACGCTGGGTGTTCAGCTATAGGTTGATCACATAATCGCTTGGAGTGTTGGCGGCGAGACTGTAGAAGAGAATCTCCAAACGCTATGTGAAAAGTGCAACCTCGGAAAAAGCAACGTGTTTTAGTTTTTTCGATTGGTTGAAGGAGTGAACGGAATGAACAAAGGCACAAGGATTTGTTTTGTGGTTCTGGCGGCGCTGTTTGCCGCTCTTCCGGCGTTTTCAGCTACCCCGCAGCATAAGGGACACGTGGTGGTGCTGGGCGCGGCGCGGAAGGTGCCCTACTCCAAGGCCGGTGACCCGGCCGGAGCGGCTGCTGGCGAGACTGAACTGAAGGTGCGCGCCCTGCTGGTGGATGGTGTTGTGAAGGAGTGGACCACCGGCGACGCGCATGACGTGACCGACCGCAGCTTCGTGGTGCGGCGGGTGATCAAGCTCAACGACACCTTGCCCAGTAACATGTCTGCGCCCGGCGACAAATCCAGCGTGAAGATCGCCCCGGCGGCCAGCCACTGGGTCTGGCAGCGGGGTCCGTGGCTGCTGGTGGACCGGCAGACCGGCCGCGTTGTTGTCGTGAAACTGCCTCACTACGACCCCGGAACGAGCCAGGTTGTCTGGTTCCGCGATTACGGCGCTTATTGCGGCGTGACGGCCAGCGGCAAGAGCCTCTACGCCATGGTGGCCCAGGTGGCGGCGCGCAAAGCGCTATTGGCCAGAAAATTGTCAGCCTACGATTCTGAAAACCACCCGGAGCCGGCCTGCGCACCCGCGGAGTGGCAGCGCGAGCCGCTGCGCGTCACTTTCCATCCCATGGGCAAGGAGCCGGTGAGCTTTGATATCGTTCCCGGCTCGGCGGTGCTGGTGGAGGATGCAGACGATGAAGCGGAGACGCCGGCGGCAGCACCGAAGTAGGGAACTGGCAACAGGGAACAGGGAACAGGGACTAGAACAAGCGACCCTTGCCAGCCTGGATCAAAGCGGCTGACTGCGGGCATCTGAAAACTGACTACTGACGAGCAATAAACTACCGATCGCGCTCTGCCTTGTGGAAATGCCACAGAGCCCAGAGCATAAATGCCACGGCAAGAGCCATAGGAATGGAAACGAACAAATCGCGATAAGTGCTGTCCATCTGAGGTGTCCTTTCCCGCTTATTGGTATGCGAAACGCGCCATGGGAAGGTACGCCTCAGCCGATAAGCATCTCAACTCCAGAAGAAATCAGCGGACGTAAGAATGGAGTAGACGACTTGTAAAGGCTTTATAAGCAGGGAACAGGGAAAAGAAACTAGAAACCAGGGACTAGGGACGGGACTAGGGACTAGAACAAGCGATCCTTACCAGCGTGGATCAAATTCAGATGTGAGCGGCAACTGATCACTGAAAACTGGCCATTGAAACTGACTACTGAAAACGGAAAACGGGCTCCTGACCCCTGATCTCTGGCCGCTGAACCCCGGTCTCCCGCCTTGACAGGCCCCCGTCGGCACGTATCTTATCTATTAAGGCACTCCTTTGGAATCCGGGCAGGGAGAACGCGCAAGAACACGGCGCGCCCCTGGGATACGGCTTCCTGGGGATTGCTGTGTCGAACAGGAAGCAGACGGCAATTGGGTCGCAGGCAGGGTTCCGGTCGCGGGAGAGAGATTCAAACCACGGCGAGAGGAAACCGGACCGGTGATCTCGATCTTTGGCCGCGTGTCTGGGCATGGAGCAGTGATTGGCCCGGACCAGTCTGGAAGATTCCCGGAGACAAAATTTTTTACGGGCGCCCGGCAGGTGGCTGGGTGTGCCTGTGCCCTGAAAGCGGAGCGTTTTTACACGTCCAGGGCGGGCAGGAATGGGATTGGGGATGAGCGTGGCAACGAGTTTAGCTTGGTGGGTGTTCCAGCAGCCGTCCGGAAGCGGCTATACGATGCTTCCCATCCTGCTGGTCATACCGGTGCTGTACCTGTTGATGATCCGGCCGCAGCAGAAGCGGCAGAAGCAGTGGCAGCAAATGCTGGCCGCAATCAAGACCGGCGACCGGGTGACCACGGCGGGCGGCATTCGCGGCGTCATCCTCTCCATCAAGGACGATACGATCGTGATTCGCGTGGCGCCGGACGGCATCAAGCTGGAAGTGGCCAAGAACGCGATTGCCTCGGTGACCACGCAGGACCCGGCTTCGTAAACTTGATTCCGGCCCTGCGGGCTTCCAACTTTTAGACTGGTACTTAGCGTTTGAAGTAGAGAAACGGGACGATGAAGAAGAATCTGCAAAACAAAATTCTCCTGATTATTGCGGTCATGGTGCTCTGTATCCTGGGTATCGTTGGGGTGTCCTGGATTCCCATGCCAGGTGCTAAGCCTAAGCCTCTCCTGCAGGCGATGACCGATCGCATTCATCTTGGCCTGGATCTGCGCGGTGGCGCTCACCTGATCCTGCAGGTCAAGGTCGAGGAAGCGGTCAACGCCGATACGGATAATGCCGTGGCGCTCATCAAGCAGGAATTGAATACGGCCAACATTAGCTATTCACAGGTCTACAAGCCCGATCCGGCCAAAGCCTCGCTAATCCGCGTGGAGGGCACGCCGGCAGACAAGTCCAACGATGCGCGCGTGCTGCTGGAGGCAAAGTACGGCAACGCATATGACGTGGCCGCGGGCGACGAGCCGGGCAGCTTCTCGTTGACTATGAAACCGGCGATCAGGACAGCGCTGGAGAAGAAGACCGTTTCGCAGGCCATTGAGGCTATCCGCGACCGGGTGGACGCGCTGGGCATCAGCGAACCGCAGATTCAGGAGTACGGCCTGGGCGAAAATCAGATTCTGGTGGACCTGCCGGGCGTGGAAAACGAGAGTCAGATCGAGCAAATTATCCAGGGCACCAACCGGCTGGAGGTTCACGCGGTAGTCGGCGGGCCCTACAAGGACGAGCAGGAAGCGGCGGCCAGTGTGGGCGGCAGCGTTCCAGCGGACGATGAACTGAGGAGTTTTACCGGGGTGATGCAGGGCGGTTCGGGCATATATGTGCTGCAACGCGCCTCGGTAGTGGCGGGCAACGACTTCCGCACCGCCGATCCGAGTATCAATCCCAACACTGGACAAAGGGAGGTCAGTTTTACGCTGACCACGGATGCCGGCGACAGGTTCTACGACTACACCAGCAAGAATGTGGGCCGCAACATGGCGGTGGTCATGAACGACAGTATCCGCGAGGTGGCCGTCATCAAGAACGCCATTCGCGACCGGGGCGAGATCGAGGGCGCCTTTACGCCGGATGAAGTAGCGGCGCTTTCCAAGCTGCTGCGCACCGGCGCCCTGCCTGCCTCGCTGCATCAGCTGGAGAAGCGATTTGTGGGTGCGTCTCTGGGCGCGGACTCGATTCGCCAGGGAATTACGGCGGCCATTGTAGGCATCCTGGTGGTTATGGCCTTCATGCTCTTTTATTACCGCGGCTCGGGCATCAACGCCGATCTGGCGCTGATTCTGAACCTGATAGTTCTGCTGGGGTTCATGGGGGCATCCGGAGCCACGCTGACGCTGCCGGGCATTGCCGGAGTGATTCTGACCATCGGCATGGGCGTGGACTCCAACGTGCTGATTTTCGAGCGCATCCGTGAAGAGGTGCGCGCCGGCAAGGCGCCCGCGTCGGCCGTGGAACAGGGCTTTGCCCATGCCTGGGTCACTATTGTGGATACCCACGTGACCACCATCGTTTCGGCGGCCATCCTGTTTGTCTTTGGCACCGGCCCGGTGAAGGGTTTTGCAACCACCCTGACCGTCGGCCTGGCGGCTAATCTGTTCACGGCGGTTTTTGTTTCACGGGTCATATTCGATGCCCATTTGAACAAGCTGAAGCCCGGTCAACTGGTGTCTATTTGACGAGGGAACAGGGACGAGGGACCAGGGATTAGTGGAATTACATTGAGCGCAGGAGCCGGCACAGGTTCCAGCCTCTAAGGAAGCGGAGAGAAGCGAGTGGAATTATTTCGCGGCGTGAATGTGGATTGGCTGAGGTTGAAGTGGTATTTTCTCAGCTTTTCATTGATCTTCAGCGTGGCAGGCCTCATCTCGATGGGCATGCATATGCGCACCATTGGCAGTCCCGTGCCGTTGGGCGTGGACTTCAAGGGCGGCACGCAGGTGCAGGTGCAGTTTGACCAGACCCCGGATACCAACCGGATTCGCCAAGCCATGGCGGCAGCGAGCATCAAGGATGCCAGCATCCAGACCATCAAGGCCGTTGATCAGTCCAGCGGGAACGAGGTGCTCATCAGCCTGCCGGAGCAGCAGGACGAGAGCGCGCTGGACACCGGCCGCCAGCAGATTATGGATGCGCTGCAGAAGCACTACGACAGCACTATCGGCCCCCGCAACGTGCGCAACACGCAGGTGGTCGGTCCCACGGTGGGCAAACAGCTCGAAAGCAAGGCTTTCTGGGCAACGATGTACTCCATGGCGGGGATGCTGGTCTATCTCTGGTTCCGCTTTGAGTTTATCTTTGGCGTGGCTGCTGTGGTGGCCTGCTTCCACGACACGCTGATCACCGTGGGAGCCTTCGCGCTGCTGAACAAGGAAATCAGCCTGACGGTGATTGCGGCCATCCTGACGCTGGTGGGCTATTCGATGAACGACACCATCGTAGTCTTTGACCGCATCCGGGAGAACCTGCGCCTGAGCCGCCGGGAGGCGCTGCCCGACGTGGTCAATCGCAGCATCAACCAGACGCTGAGCCGGACCGTTCTTACATCGGGCCTGACCTTCCTGACCGTCCTTTCTTTGTACATTTTTGGGGGTCAGGTGCTGAACGGCTTTTCTTTTGCGCTGGTGGTAGGTATTCTTATCGGGACGTACTCCTCGATTGCCATAGCCGCACCGATGCTGGTGGCCTGGCAAACCAAGAATAAGGTTGGCGCAGTAGTAATCGCGGTCTTGTTTGGTTTATGGACCTGGAGCTACACTTACGAGAAAGACGCCAAGAAGTTCTGGATCAGCTTCGCCTGTGGCATTTTTTTGCTTGGTCCTTTGCAGTTTTTCGGCACGGTAGGGGCAATAGTTTCGGGCCTCGGTGCGTTGGTTATATGGGTTTGGGCTATCGTTGATGCAGTGCGTCGTCCAGAAGAATTCTACGTTGGTCTCCATCAATCGGTACTTGGCAGGACCAGTAGTTCATCAAAGGCAAAGGGAGCGTTCAGGGGGTAGGCCATGCGGGTTCGTGGCAGGTATTCTTATCGGGACGTACTCCTCGATTGCCATAGCCGCAGCGATGCTGGTGGCCTGGCAGGAGTAGCGCACCCGGCGGGGCTAGACGGCGGTACTTCCGGCCGCAAAAAGCCCTAAAAAGTAAGCGGGGCGGCAGTTTTGCCCCCTTTTTTCAGTGTTTTTTCAGGGAACGCGCTGTTCATTTCGAGATGGGCCGCGCTTTTGTGATAAGGTTTTGATGCCGGGAACAATTTAGCTTTCCCCGGTGTCTAAGTAGAAGTAAGCAAACACTCGATTCGAGGCTGGCCATGTTTGAAGATTCCACGTTTGAATCCGGAGGCAGGATCAAGAGCAAGACCGGAAAGTACATGATTCCGTTGTTTATCGCCGAATTAGTAATCCTGATTCTGATCGTTCTGCTTCCGCTGATATATCCCGAGGCGCTGCCCAGGGCCGTAATGCAGATGGCTCTGACAGCCCCGCCGCCGCCGCCCCCACCCCCGCCGCCGCCGCCGGAAGTGCACCAGGCTCCGGTGAAGTCTGAAATGATGAACAATCAGCTCACGGCACCCACTAAGATTCCGCACGAAATCAGGATGGTCAACGAGAAGGAGCCGTCCCTGGCTTCCTTTGGCGTGGCCGGATCTGACTTTGGCGGCGGCGGAAACGACATGAGCAAACTCTTCGCCGACAACGGGCCCAAGGTAAATGCTGCCCCGGTGAAGAAGCTGGTCATCTCCAGCGGCGTCATGTCGGGTATGTTGCTGCAGAAGACCCAGCCAGTCTACCCGCCCATTGCCAAGGCCGCGCGCGTTTCCGGCACGGTGGTGTTGCAGGCGACCATCTCCAAGACAGGCTCCATCGAAGGTCTGCACGTCATCAGCGGCAATCAAATGCTGACGCAAGCTGCGTTGGACGCTGTTAAAACCTGGCGCTACAGGCCCTATCTGCTCAATAACGAGCCGGTAGAAGTGGAGACCACGATAAACGTGATCTTCACCCTGGGCGGATGAGGAATGTAATAGGCGCTTTCCGCCGGCATGGGGAAGAGCATTTCTTTTTACCTGAATGCGAATCCGTAAGGAGTTGCATTCACAGCTGCCGCAAGGCAAATGCAGTACACAAGAAAACTCCTTAGGAGGAATGATTCAGTGATTCTCGCTCAGCTTACACACTTCGCTTCGCACACGGCCGCCAATCTGGCCTTCATTTTCGATGAAGGTGAGGGAACAGTCAGCTTCACCGCCCAGGGTCTCTGGGAACACATGGGAATACTGGCCAAGATCATCGCCTTTATTCTCTTCATCGAGTCGATCTGGTCGCTGGCCGTCATGATCGACCGCTACCTGTACTTCTCGGCAGCCCGCAAGCAGTCGCGCGAATTCGCGCCCAAGGTTGCCGGCGCACTGAAGGACAGCAAGCTCGAGGAAGCGATCAAGATTGCCGATCGCAACAAGAAGTCCCACCTGGCCGAGGTAGTGACGGCCGGCCTGCAGGAGTTTCGTTCTTCCGGCGGCGCGCCCACCGAGCAGACCATCGCCAGCTCCGGCCGCGCGCTGGAGAGGGCTGAGGCCATTGTCCACGCCAAGCTGAAGAGGGGCCTGGCTGTTCTGGCCACCATCGGCGCGACCGCTCCGTTCGTTGGCCTGCTGGGCACCGTCATCGGCATTTTGAACGCCTTCAACCAGATCGCGCATGCCAAGTCATCGGGTATCGCCACGGTTGCCGGCGGCATTTCGGAAGCCCTTGTTACCACCGCCGCCGGCCTGTTCGTGGCCATCCCGGCCGTTATGGCTTTCAACTACTTCACCGGGCGTGTCGAAGCTTTCGACGTGGAGATGGATAACTCCTCCAGCGAACTGATCGACTACTTCATCAAGCAGAGCCACAAGCGCTAAGCGAAGCGCCCGTCGGCGAAAGCGGGAATTTGCGGAGGGCGGGAGAGTGAGAACTCTCTCCTGCCCTCCGATTTGAAGCGCGCGCCAGTTGGACAATTCGCAAGGCATGCCGGACGCCTTCCGGAATAAAAATTTTCAGGCAACGGAGCCCTAACAATGGCACAAGCAATTCGCGACGAAGGCAGAAAGGTCAACTCAAATATCAACGTCACCCCCATGGTGGATGTGATGCTGGTGCTATTGATCATCTTTATGGTCATTACCCCCATGCTCCAGAACAAGGTGGTGATCGATATGGCGTCGGTGGTCAATCCAATCGCCATGCCGGACGCCGACAAGGAAGACGCTATCGTGGTGGCCATCAACCGCGACGGCCAGGTATTCCTCGGACAAAATCACGTTCCATACGATGAGGAATACAGAGACCCCAGGACTAATCAACCGGATCCGCTTCACTTTCTTACCAGTAAAGTTGAAGAGATGATGGTCGCTAATCCTGGAAACAAGACGATCTTTGTTCGCGCTGATGCCCGCGCGGGGTATCTGGCAGTGGAAAACGCCATCGATGCAGTGCGCAGCACGGGCATAGATAGCGTAGGCTTGCTGACACAGAAGCGCGAAGGCAATCCAGCGGGCGGCAATTAACGGTTGACGTACGCTGACCATTTAACGATTTTCAAGTAAACGAGGAGTTTTAAGCCATGGCAATGACAATGGGAGGCGGGGGAGGCTACTCGTCCGACATCAATGTTACCCCGATGATCGACATTCTTCTGGTGCTGCTGATCATCTTTATGGTCATCGTGCCGGTAACACCCAAGGGGTTGAATGCGCTGGTGCCTCAGCCGCCCAAGGATCCAACACACAAGCCAGACCCCGAACGCACCATCGTGGTGCAGATCTTTCCTACCATGTCCGGCGAATGCGCTACGTCGGCGGCTTCAGCGCCGCCGTGTTATAAGATCAACGAATCAAGTGTGCTCAATGGTGCTGGCGGACAGGCAGCTAAGACTGAGTTACTTACTCGCTTGACCGAAATCTACGCCAATCGCGCCGAGCGCATCATGTTCGTCAACGTGGAGGCAAAGTACGCCGCAAGGCTGGACTTCCACTATGTGGCCGAGGTTATCGATATCGGGCGCGCCGCGAGCGTGGATAACATCGGGTTGATGACGCCCAAGGTAATCCAGCAGAGCCAGTAGCAGGCAGCTCTATGGCCGCTTCCCTGAATAGGGAGGCTGCAGGCTATGGCGGTCAGCCTCAGGGCTGAGTGGATAGCAGTTGTGGCGGCCAGGGTGCATTGAGTTTTGGCTGGCCAACCAGGCGCCGGGGAGATTAGGGGGCTCCGGCAAATTACAAGGTTGCCAGCACCGTTCGGAGGCGGTTCCTCCGGCGGGATAGTGGAGTACAATTTTTCCATCCTGGTTTCGGCTCCTCCCAGCCGCAGCCAGTTGCAGCATAGATTCCAGGCGCGCGACCGACAGGCACTCGTCTGAAGGAGAAGGATACGAACATGAATGGACCCGTACGTATTACGGCGCTCGCGGTAGCCTTGGCCGGCATGGTGATTTCCCTTAGCGGGTGCAACAAGCTTGCCGCCCGCTCCGAGTTGAACAAGGGAGTGGACGCCTACAAGAGTGCTCACTATGAAGACGCGATCAACCACTTTCAGAGGGCCATACAACTAGATCCCAAACTGCCCATGGCGAAAGGCTACCTGGCTACCGCGCTGGGCCAGAACGTGGTGCCTGGGCTGCTTACGCCGGACAACCTGAAGACCGCACAGCAGGCCATAGACATCTTCCAGGAGGTTCTGGCCACGGATCCGGACGATATCAACAGCATGAAGCAGCTCGCGGGCATTGAATTCAGCATCAAGCGGCTGGATGAGGCTAAGGAGTGGCAGAAGAAGATTCTGGAAAAGGATCCCAATGATCCCGAGGCAGCCTACACTATAGGCGCGATAGACTGGGCGCAGGCGCACCAGAACACCCTCAACGCGCTGGCGCCGGCAGGGTTGAACGACGACGGCGAGGGCAATACCAAGGCGCCCAAGAAAACCATGGACTCGCTCAAGGAGCAGAACACCCCTCTAGTCGACGAGGCTCTGCATTATCTGCAACAGGCGCTGGAGAAACGGCCCACCTACGACGATGCCATGTCGTATATGAACCTGGTTTTCAGGGCCAAGGCGAACCTGGACTACGGCAACGCGCAGGCAGTCAAGGCCGATTTGGATACGGCAAAGGATTGGTCCTCTAGAGCGATGGGACAACGCAAGATCAACGAAGCCAAGAAGAGCCAGGGCCCTGGCGGTATTACCATGGGCGACAACGGCGAATTAAAGTAAACTTCAGCTTGCAAGCGCATGATGATTACGGCCTCCAGCACTAGCGGAGGCCGTTTCATTTTGCGCGAATTTTGGATTACACGCGAAATTGATATCACAGACAGGAGATGCCATGTTCAAGTCGAATCGAATCCGGAAATATCTTTATTTCTCCTTTTGCCAGGCCGAGATGGCGTTTCTATTCTTCACGTTTTCTGCCGCAGGTCAAGCGCCTGGTCAGGCATTCAGCGGAGAAGTTCCTGTTCCCACCGCGATGGAGGCGGCGCAAACGCCCAACGGACTGACGGCCAGCAACAATCGCGAAGTGCTTGAAGTGACAGTCTGCGGCGATTCGCTGATCCACGTAACGGCCCGCCCACTGGATGCGCCCACCTCGTCAGCCGCGCGGCCCTGGATGCTGGACCCGGCCGTGTTCTGCCCCGGCGCCACCTTCCAGTTCAACCAGACCGGAGACAAGGCCACGCTCATTACCGCGCGCATGGCGATCTCCTTGTCGCTGAAGAGAGGCAACTTGAGCTTTGGCCTCCCCCAGGGCGAGAGTTTTCTGCGGGAGAATGGCAATCTGCCGCGCACTTACTATCCCGCGCCCGGCCAGCGCGGCTCTCTTTACCGGATTCAGAACCGTTTCTCGCCTGACAGCTCCGAGGCCATCTACGGGCTTGGCCAGCACCAGAGCGGGCTGTTCAACTATCGCGGTTCGACTGTTGAGCTGGGGCAAAATAACACCGATGTCGCCATCCCGCTGCTGGTCTCGAGCAAGGGCTACGCAATTCTTTGGAACACGGCCTCCTTCAGCTACATGGACAACCGCTTCCCCCTTGAACTTTCTTTCGAGTCGATGGCCGCCGACCAGGTGGACTATTACGTTCTCTTCGGCCCGGAGATGGACAAGATTATTCACCAGTACCGCTCCATGACCGGCCACACGCCGCTGCTGCCGCAATGGGCCTACGGCCTGTTCCAGTCCAGGGACCGCTATAATTCGCAAGCCGAGATTCTGGAGATTGCCAGCCAATA
>Ga0209039_10003090_pt1 | contig 13347 bp, 14 predicted proteins | sample BogFormECP12_OM1_FD_188238 | JGI IMG/M metagenome (GOLD analysis project Ga0209039, IMG submission 188238) | Bog forest soil microbial communities from Calvert Island, British Columbia, Canada - ECP12_OM1 (SPAdes) (version 2) | ecosystem: Environmental > Aquatic > Freshwater > Wetlands > Bog ...
AGAGCGTCTCGAAGTTTCCGGCGGTGGAGCGTGACTTCTCCTTCGTCTTTGACGATTCCGTCACCTTTGAGCGCATTAAGTCGGCAGTCGAAGAGTTGGTTATCGCCGAGCTGCAGACCTTTGTTCCGGCGGAAATTTATCGCGGCGAGAAGGTTGGAGCGGGCAAGTACTCAGTGCTGCTCCACGCGGAGTTTCAGTCGAAGGAGCGAACGCTGCGCGACGATGAGGTAGCGCAGTGGTCGTCGCAGATTATTGCAAAACTGGAATCTCTGGGCGGGGTGCTGCGAGCGTGACAGGCAAGCAACTCCCAACAGCTTTGCCCGAGGAGGATGACCTTATTGCAAGAAATTGTCATTCCGAGCGTCAGGGAAGGGATCTGCTTGTCTCCGCCCTCGCGGAACAGCAGATTCCTCGCGCCCAAATCGGGCGCTCGTAATGACAATCATTAACAGTTCTTCGAACCCCGCGGAGCACGCTTTTTCCTGCTGGTGTGCTTCCCCGACGGTTTCTTCTCTTCCGGTAACTCGCGGGCCACGCTGTCGAGCACTCCATTGATAAACGTTACCGACTCCGGAGTGGAGAAGCGCCGGGCAATTTCCAGCGCCTCGTTGATCACGATGGGGCGAGCTGTTCCCGGAAAGCCTAGGAACTCCGCCACTCCCGTGCGCAGCAGATTCCGGTCAACTGCCGCCATACGTTCCATCCGCCAGCGCTGCGCGTTGCGCTCGATAATCTCATTGATCTCCGCCGCGTGTTCGCAGGCAGTGCCGAACAGCGCATCGGCGAAGGTCCGCACGTTCTCGTCGAGGTCCGGGCGCTCACTCCAGAAAGATCGCCGTACCTCTTCCAGGCCCTGCTTTCCCATGTCCAACTGAAAAAGCATCTGCAGCGCCAGTTCACGCGACTTACGGCGACTTGTGGCCTTGCTCATCGTTTGCCGCCTGGGGCTTGTCCAGCAACTTTTTCGCGCAGCGACGCCATTTCCACTGCGGTCAGGCCGGCCTCGAATCCCTTGTTTCCCGCTTTCAGTCCGGCGCGATCGATGGCCTGCTCCAGCGTGTCGCAGGTGAGAACCCCGAAAGAGTGCGGAACGCCGGTCTCCTGCGCCGATTGGCCGATGCCGCGCGCCACTTCGTTGGCGATGACCTCGTAGTGCAGCGTGCCGCCTCGCAGCAGGCATCCTATGCAGACGATAGCGTCATATCGCTTCGTCTCCGCAAGCTGGCGCGCCGTCGCCGGAATCTCGAAGGCGCCCGGCACGTGAACGACAGTAATGTCATCCGGCTTGGTTCCGCATTGGCGCAGTGCTTGTAGCGCGCCGTCCAGCAGGCGCTCGGTGATGAACGAGTTGAAGCGGCTCACCACGATCGCGAAGCGTTTGCCTGCCGCATTCAACGGCGCTTCCAGGCCGCGAGTCTCGCCGGCCTTCTTCGCGTAGGTCAGGAAGCCGATGCGCAATCCGCTTACTTCCACCTCGAACAGGCGGGCGCCATAGGGCGTGTCGGCAATCTCTTTGCGAATCTTGACGCCGGGTGCTCCGCCCAAGCCGGTTTTGCTTGGGTGGGGGTTTTCTGCGAGCTTCTTGACGATTTGGTAAGCGGCGTCCGCGTCGGAGACCTCGACCATCACATCAACGCTGGGAGCATCCGGAGCCGCGATGAACTCGATGCCTCCGCTAGGAGCGAGCATCTCGAGGCCGTAATTGCCGCCCTCATGCCACTCGTTGCCGGGAGCAAAACCGAGCGCGCGAAACAGTTCCAGCGACGGCTGGAGATCCTCCAGGGACTTGCCGAGCACGCGAGGAAAGACGATCGAACGAAACATGTTCCCATTGTAGCGGGACGAAGGATTCTGGCTATGAACCTAGTGATTTTGCTTGTCACTGAATCGCTTACCCAATGCCGGATAGAATCTGAGAACAGAAGGCGTCAGACGGAGGTGAATTATGTACAAGCTTCTGGCTTTGTCCTCAGTTGTATGGGCAGCGCTTTTGACGTCCGCCGTAGCACAGACGCAGCATCATTCGAATGCAGAAAAAGCTAGATGGTTATGGGTCAAGGACTACATCACCGGTATTGGGGTTCCGACCGCGTCGGTCGATATAGGGCCTGGCGACAAATGCCTCGGACAGACAGGTCTCACCGATGTGAACTGGACTGCTCACTACACCACGAATGCCGCTGGTCGCGTCCTCGTTCGTGGTTTGCCGCAAAAACTCTCATGCCGGGTGACTGTCGACGGCCGTCCACTTTATGTGCTTACTTACGGCTTCGAGATCGCCCGAGCGCAAAATCTTCCAACTTGGATCAGCTTACGCAATGACTATACAACTACCATTTTTGTGAGCTCCCAAGCTCGCGATGACCGAACTCTGCCACCCGATTACTGGGAGACAAACGACCCGACGAAGTTCCGTTCTTACATCCGGGATCCAGATACTGCTCAGTTGATCCCAGGAGTCGGGGTCACTGCCGTTCCCAGTGGCGTCAGTACCACAACTGATGCCAACGGTCTGTTCACTTTGGAGGTCGCGGCAAGTTATCGCAAGGGCAAGTTTCCATCCATGGCTACGCAGACTCTAGTGTTCTCCAAGCCGAGCTACAAGACATTCGAGTATCGCCAGTTAGTTTTACGTCCCGGTCTCGTACAGATCGACGTCTTTCTGCCGAAGGGGACCGGTACCCTGGTGCGCACGAATGGTTCGATCTATCCAGGAGACCCGTACGACGACCAGTTCGAGGCCTATCCCGGTGAGGCCTCGGAGCATCTGCCTAGCGGGCGCGGCGAGATTCTTTCATTTGAGATCAGGCCATTTACCTACGATGGCGGGTGGATTACCTGTGGTAAAGGAGCCAAGGCCATCCTCAAAGCGCACAATCTGACAAAAGTGGGCATAGGCTGGACTCCCACCGGAACCGGAGTTACGGAGTCTGTGGGCCTTGACATGTTGAAAATAAGCACCTCTCCCGAAGGTGATACCTGGGAGGTAGCCCTATCCGACATCATGAGTACTAGGTTTGCCGCCGGAGGAGTCGACAACAGCGGCAAGACCGTTCGTAGTATGGATCTCAGTAACGTTTATTGCGAGTGAGCGAGCCCGCCGCTCGCTGCTCTACTTCCCCTTAAATTGCGCCGGACGCTTCTCCAGGAACGCCTTCGTGCCTTCGTTTTTATCCTCGGTGGCGCAGCAGACAGCGAACAGCGTGGCCTCGAGATACAGCCCGTCGGCCAGAGGCATATCGTACCCGCGATTCACGGCCTCCATGGCGTACTGAATCGCCAGCGGCGAGTTGGCGATGATCTTAGCCGCAATGGCCTCGGCGCGAGCAATCAGTTCGGCCTGCGGCACAACTTCGTTCACCAGCCCAATGCGATGCGCTTCCTGCGCGCTGATCATTTCGCCGGTCAGGACCTGCTGCATGGCGAGGCCTTTGCCAACCAAGCGCGGCAGGCGCTGCGTGCCGCCATAGCCGGGGATGAGTCCCAGCTTCACCTCGGGCTGGCCGAATTTCGCGTTCTCGCTTGCGATGCGCATGGTGCAGGCCATGGCCAGCTCGCAACCTCCGCCGAGCGCGAAGCCATTGACGCAGCCGATGACCGGCTTGCCTAGGTTCTCGATGGCGTCCACGATGGCCTGCCCACGATGGGTGTATTCCTTCGCCGAAACCGGCGTCTGCTGCGACAGCTCGTTGATGTCGGCGCCGGCGACGAACGCCTTCTCGCCCCCGCCAGTGAGGATGACCACGCGAACGTCCGCATCGTCTTTCAGGTCGGCGAAGGCGGTCTTCAGCTCCTGCATGGTGGCCATGTTCAGCGCGTTCAGCACCTTGGGCCGGTCAATGGTGATGTAGGCGATGTGGCTTTTCTTTTCGAACTTGATGTTCTGAAACTCGCTCATTGGGGTTTGCCTTTCAGCTTGCAACAGCTCGGGTAGTGCGGGCCTTCAGGACCGCGTTGACGTCCTAGATCCGTGCAGGGTTTCAGCCCCGGAATACTTCGATCTGCGAAAACGTTTTGAGGCACAAGGGCTAAAGCCCGTTTCTATCTTAATCGGCCTGGCCGCGGGCCTGAAGGCCCGCACTACCGTCACACAAACTTTCCCGGCACCGGCTTGTTGGGGTCGGCGTAATCGTAGAAGCCCTTGCCCGACTTGCGGCCGTACCAACCCGCCAGCACCAGCCGCCTCAGCAACGGCGGTGAGGCAAAGCGCGGCTCCTTGAATTCGTCATACATCACGTGGGTGATGTAGTACGTGGTGTCGAGCCCCACGAAGTCCAGCAGCGCAAACGGCCCCATGGGATGGCCGCAGCCCAGCTTCATAGCTTCGTCAATGTCGGTAATGGAACCGACGCCTTCCTCGTACGCACGAATCGCATCGAGCAAGTACGGCACCAGCAGCCGGTTCACGATGAACCCCGTCTTGTCGCTGGTGCGCACCGGCACTTTGTCCAGCTTCGTGCCGAACTCCACCGCGGTCTCGTATACATCCAGAGCCGTGGCGATGGTCTTCACCACTTCCACCAGCTTCATCATCGGTACGGGATTGAAGAAGTGCAGGCCGATGAAGCGCTCAGGCCGCTTGGTGGCCGTCATCAACTCGGTGATCGAGATGGACGAAGTGTTACTTGCAAAGATCGCGTCTTTCTTGACGATGGCGTCGAGCTGCGCGTACGTTTTGCGCTTCTCTGCAACGTTTTCGATGATGGCCTCAATGACGATGTCGCAGTCGGCGAGGTCCTGCATGTTGGTGGTGCCCTTCAGCCGCGACTGCGCCTCCTTCTTCTGTTCCGCGGTCAGCCCACCCTTTTCCGGACCGCGTTCCACCAGCCGGGTCAGCGATTTCTCGATCCCCGCGAAGCCTTTGTCGAGAAATTTCTGCTCCTGCTCCAGCACCACAACGTCGAAGCCCGCGGTAGCCGCGACCTGCGCGATACCCGAGCCCATTAGTCCACAACCCAGTACGCCAACTTTTTTGATGTTCATGTCTGCGTCTTCTTTCTGATGAATGTACGAGTCCCGACTTAGGGAGGCTTTGAAAAAGTCAGTCTTCCAACGCCTCCGGGGCTAAAGCCCCTCAATATATAAAAGTGCCCTAGACGCTGGTCTGAAGGCCAGCTCTACCGCAGAATCGTCTTTTCACCTAGGCGGCGCGCCTGCTTCCGTGATCCTGGTGTTTTGCAAGTTCACAATCTGCCACTTCCCGTCGCGCTTTTCGGCGAGGATGGTCGGCCGCGCTTCCAGGTCGGTCGCAGCTCCGCCTTCGTGAAACTGCAGGTATTGGCGCAGCGAAACGATTGCGACATCGGGACGAATGAAACGAATTTTCTCCACGCTGTACCGTACCGTGCTGCCCTTGTAGATGGTGCCGAAAATCATGCGATGTCCAGCCTCGATGGCAGCCCGCCCGGTGTAGTATCCGCCAAGAATGTGGATGAAGTCCGCGTCCTCCGCGAAAGCTTCGGCAAAGCTCTGGCCGTCAGCGGCGTTCCATGCCGCTTCCAGGTTATAGGCCATCTCGTGCAGGGATTTTTCGTCGTTGGTCATTTTCAGTGTTCGCCAGTCGGCCGAACCGAGCGGCCCTACCGTTGCAGGTTCTCGATGATGACCGCAATGCCCTGCCCGCCACCAATACATGCGGTCGAGAGTCCGTACTTGCCTTTGCGGCGACGTAATTCGTTTATCAGGGTGATGATCAGCCGGGTTCCAGTTGCGCCCAGCGGATGCCCGAGCGCAATCGCGCCGCCATTCACGTTCACCTTGTTGCGATCGAGTCCCAGCTCCTTCTCAACGGCGAGGTACTGCGCCGCGAAGGCTTCGTTCACTTCGATCAGATCGATGTCCTCCAGCTTCAGCCCGGCTTTCTTCAGCGCGGTCTTGGTCGCCGGAACCGGTCCCGAGCCCATGATCTTGGGATCGACGCCGGCTATTCCCCAGCTCACGATACGGGCCATCGGCTTCAGATTGCGCTTCCCGGCTTCGTCGAGCGGCATTATTACCACGGCCGCACCGCCATCCACAATTCCGCTGGCGTTGCCGGCGGTCACGCTGCCGTTCTTGCCGAATGCCGGTTTCAGCTTGGCGAGGCTCTCCATGGTCGTCTCCGGCCGCCGAAGGTCGTCTTCGGCAAACATCTCGCCCGTAGGCTCACCCTTGCGATTGCGCAGCGGAACCGGCGTCAACTCCTCCTGGAGCCGGCCAGCCTTATAGCCAGCGTCGGCACACTCTTGAGAGCGCAGCGCGAACCCGTCCTGCATCTCGCGCGTCACGCCCTGCTGCTCGGCATAAAGTTCGGCCGTGTTGGCCATGTACATGCCGCAATAGGTATCGAGCAGCATCACCATGAGGGAGTCCTCGAGCTTGCCCTCGCCAAAGCCGACACCCCAGCGCATGCCGCGAATCACATGTGGCGCTTGCGACATCGACTCCATACCGCCCGCCAGCGCGATGTTCGACTCGCCGAGCTGGATCATCTGCGCAGCGCTCACGATGGATTGCATGCCCGAACCGCACAGGCGGTTCACGGTCAGCGCCGGAACCTCGATGGGAACTCCCGCTTTGAGCCCAACGTGCCGCGCTCCGTAGAGCGAATCTCCCGAGGTCTGCTGCGCGTTACCCATGACGACGTGATCGATCTCGCCCGGCTCGACGCCGGAGCGCTTCATAGCGTCCGTGGCGGCGATGGCGCCCAGGTCCATGGCTGTGAAATCGCGCAGCTTGCCACAATAGCGCCCCATGGGCGTGCGAGCGCCGTTAACGATAGCGATATCCGTAGTGTTTGGCATGAATGTATAGAAATAAACGCGAAGCGTTGAGCAAACCTTTGAGTTTATCAGCCGTCGAAGAAGCGCGGCAAATGGGTTGACGTACGAGCCCGACTTCATACACGATGCATGGAGGCCGGCGACACACAGCAGGTAAGAGCCGTCGGAGAATTCCATCCCAGGGTGAGAAAAACCACCATGACGTCGGCGCGGAGTAGTGGTATCGCGAGAACGTGTTTGGGGCCCGCACTGGCCGTGATGGTTTTATTCCTGACGTTGGCATGCGGCGGTGGCGGTGGCCAGAGTGCTCCGTCACAGCCGTCCCAACCTACGCCTCCGCAGCAGTTCGCACTCACGCGGCTCAGCGCCGACACCTATACCAACTCCGACAGCCAGCACGCCACCGAAGTCGAGCCCGGCATCGTCGCCTCCGGCTCGACGATTGTTACCGCCTTCCAAGTTGGCCGCAGGTTCAATGGTGGCGCCTCCAACATTGGCTTTGCGATTTCTACGAATGGCGGAACCAGTTGGACGAACGGCTTTCTGCCAGGCCTCACCGTCTCTGCTGGCGGCACATACGCAGCGGCTAGTGATCCGTCGGTCGCTTTCGATAAGGCACATGGAGTCTGGATCATCGCATCCCTCTTGATTACATCAGGCACGGATTTCGTGGGGGTAAGCCGATCCACCGACGCGATGAATTGGGGCAATCCGATTATCGTCAGCGCCACCAACGATGCCGACAAGCAGTGGATTACCTGTGACAACACTTCCAGTAGTGCGTTTTACGGACATTGTTACCTGGAGTGGGACGACCCCAGCAAGCCGGCAAATGGTCTCATCTGGATGAGCACCTCGACAGATGGCGGTCTCACCTGGAGCGCAGCCGTGAATACCGCGAGTCTCTCCACCGGCATCGGCGGCCAGCCACTGGTACAGCCAAATGGGATGGTTGTTGTGCCCATCCTCAGTGCGGACGGAACCGCGATGCTCGCCTCTACGTCATCAGACGGGGGAACCACTTGGAATGCGACGGTCACTATTGCCGGCATCACCGACCACGTTGTGGCCGGCAACATGAGGACGATTGCGCTGCCCTCGGCCAGCGTTGACGCGTCTGGGCGAGTGTACGTGGCCTGGCAGGATTGTCGCTTTCGAACCGCCTGCTCCTCCAACGATGTTGTCCTCAGCACATCAACCGATGGCAGCAACTGGACCGCCCCGGTTGGTATTCCCATCGACGCCGTCACTAGCACTGTGGACCACTTCATTCCGGCTCTCGCAGTTGACCCGGCCAGCAGTGACGGTTCGGCACGGCTGGCCCTCACCTACTACTTCTATCCGGTCGCGCAATGCACCGCGTTGACCTGCCAACTCGAGATCGGATTTGTTTCCTCCCAGGATGGGGGCAACACCTGGACTGCTCCGACCACTATGGCCGGGCCAATGTCGCTGAGCTGGCTCCCGAACACTTCGTCGGGTGTGATGGTCGGCGATTACACTGCCATTACCTTCTCAAATGGCCATGCCTATGGTGTCTTTGCCGTGGCTCGCGCTAATTCCGGATCGACGTTCGACGAGGCCATCTACACCAATACCAACGCTCTTCTCTCCGCTCGGAGCCAGTCGCTCCGCGCCGCCATGAGGGGGGAATCGGCCGTCACGCGTAACTCCGACCACGGTCCTCGGAAGTTCTACGACTTGGATAACGAGCATCCTGTTCAACCCCGCAAGAAGTGAACCGCTTGTCCGCTTGTGGACAAGAAATGCTGAATTCGGACGTGGCGCCATCACCGGGTACCCCGAAGACGCAACTATCTTCCTGATTTCCAAATACTTGTAGGCCGTGCACGGTGGCGATTGAAGTGTAGCCTCAAACTCCAAGCTATGGCAGTAGTGTCGGAAGGTGCGGCATGGCAAAGATGGAGCGTGTTCGTCAGGATGTATCGGCGGCGTTTGGAGCGGACGATCTCCGGCGGCAATCCGAACAAGGTTGGAAGCTGGTCGCTGTGGAGTGGGAGCGCGAGCTGCCGGATGAGGCGCCGGAGCCCAGTGTTCCAGGAGAAGTTCCCTTCGGCCTCCAGGTGGCGAACGACCCTCCGCCGCGCTTGGAGGAGAATCCCACAGAACGCGAAATCCTGTTTCTGATTATGGAGTTGACGATCCAGGATGGCCCGTATTCGGCGATCGCCGACGAGCTCAATCGTCGGGGCTATCGCACCCGCCAGGGCATGAAATGGACGCCGATCTCAGTTTTTCAGATGCTGCCAAGATTGATTGAGGTGGGTCCGAGAATCTTTGCCACCGAAGAGTGGCAGCAGCGCCGGCAACGGTTGGCAAAGCTGGCCGCAGGATAAGCGGAGAGGGACGCGGATCAGCTCACTTGCTGTCCTTCCACTTCAGGGTGAACACCGGCACTCCTGCCTGCTCTACCTTGATGTGATTCTTTCCCACTGAAATTTTGTCGGTCTTGGAATTTAACTTAACAGCAGCTTCAAAGGTTGGTAGATGGTGGGGACCCGATGCTGCCGATTGCGCGGAAACATGGACAAGCGGCAGTGGTTCCGGAGAAGACTGGCCTGTACCGCTTCGGCTGTCTAGGACGGCCCCTAGAATCCTTTCCGAAGCACCCTGGTTCTTCAATGCGATCAGATCATTGGCACTAGTGCCGAAATCAGGTTGTGATATCTGGATTTTGCGCACAATAACGCTTTCCGGTATACCCGCCTTCATCATCCGGACGATATCCGCGTTGGTGAGCGCATTGTCCGCCGGGGCTTGTGCCAAGAATTGAACCGGAAGGGCCAGCACTATGGCCAATAGGACAGTGAGTCGAACTAGACGAGCACCTCGCATCTGCGGTGCCTCCCTTGCGCAAAACTGGTAGTGACCAGCAGCAAGACAGGGAGAGATACCCCCTAGTTGTCTTTACTGGCACATACAAGGAACGCGACGGCGGTCGGACCTTGCAAAGTTTATTTTGAGGGCGACTAGTTCTGATGGTTTGCGCGAACCGGTTCCTTACCGGACTTCTGCCCGTCCACGGCATGGAGACCTGCGCTGTCCAGCATTTTGCATCTGCACGGAAACCGCTTGCAGCTTGGCGGCGGCCATCTGCATTCTTGCATTTTGCATGGCGATCTGCTGAGCAATGGCAGCGGTCTTGACTTGAATTCGCTGATCCAGACCGTCAAGCCGCTTCAGGTCGATGAAAGCCGGGGCCGTTATTCTCGCTTCGCGCGCCATTTGTTCGTGCATTCTCCTCTCATCGCGACGTGCGCGTTCCGCCTCGCGGAGCGCGGTCTCGCGGGCGCACTGGGCGGCAGCCAGACTTTGCTGCATGGCCTGCTCAGCAATCCTGGCCTGCGTTGCGGCCAGCGGCAGGTTCATCTCGGCGAGCAACTGTGCCTCTTCGGGATCGCCCGGGTGCACATGAGTCTTCAACTCGGCTACCCAACGGGACAGCGTGGAAGGCTGCTGGCCACGTTGCTGGGAAAGTTGTTGTAGCGACTTGAACCCGCTTGAGAGCGTTGCGAAGGTCACTATAATCGCCAAGCTCGCCACCAGATATACGCGCTCCATACCGCCTCCTATTGCAACTACAGACGGGCCAACCGGCGGATGGTTAGGACTATTTTCTGTTCGATGCCCACCGCTGGTTAATGCCGATTTGCGTTGGTGAGTACAGTTCAGTGGCCACGCTAGTCGGTTCGGTAAGTTGTTGCGGGCTTGGTAGTTACCCCAGGTACAAAGTTAAAGGGCAGTGAGGCAACGTCCGTATTCAGAATCACTTGTCCGGACGCGGACAACTAGCTGATCGCGCGGGAGACAGCACACCAGGCTTTGGCCCCGTCCAGGTGCTGTCGCCGCGAATCCAGCAAGGCGCGACGTGCGATCGTCACTTCCTGCAGAATGGCCAATTCGCGCCGAAGATGGATAAGGTTGTCGCGATAAAAACCGAGCGCCTGGCGGACATCGCGATCGCTCGTGTACTGCAGCCGTCCATCGAGAAGAGCGCCCACCGATTCCAGCATCTCCTGCACCTGGAGGAGAGCGAGAAGCTCCTCTTCCGCGCCCAACGTTGTCGCGCCGGCAAACTGCTCGAAGAAGCGTCCAAAGCAGGCGTTCGCCCGCCGTAACAACTCCAGGCTGGCGCTGTCATTTACGCATTCCATTCCGCTGTAGGACCTCCGTCCTCTAGACCACCCTGCGCCAGAGCCCGAGACGGAGCTACCGGCGGTGCTGCTGGCTGGGGTTCAATCCGCTTTCTTGCTTCCACCCAGCAATCGCGGACGTCGGACATGAACTGGATCTGTTGCCCCATGAGTTCGGGGGAGTTGCGAAGTTGGGATTCCAGAAGCTTTGCCCGAATCAGGTTATAGAACTGCTCGAACTGTTTGGCGACCTGCCCGCCCCGTTCAAAATCGAGGGTGCCTTGCAACTGTTGCAGAATCAGCATCGCGTGACGGACTGCGTTTGCGCGCTCCTCGACGTCGCTGGCCTGGATCGCGGATAGGGCCCGCCGCATGTCTTCAATGGCGGCATCGAACAGAATGACCACCAGCTCGATCGGAGTAGCAGAACGCACCGCGTTCTCCCGGTACGTCAACTTGGCTTCAAGTGTCTTTCTCATGCCGGCTAGCTGCTCTTGCTGCTGGGCAGGCCGGCCAGTTGGCTCGCGATCTGCTGCATCAAAAGCGGATACTCCTGTAGTGTGGCATTCACCGCGCTGTACTCCTGCGTCAGTTCCTGCTGCATCGAGGTCATACGCGCTTCAAAGTCGCTGATATCGTTGTTCAACGATTGACTCGTCTGCTGCAGCCCCGTCACCGCCAAGGCGACCGGCCCCTGGGTCACATCCGTCATTTGCATCATCTGATTTCCGAAGAAGGCACCGAACCCCTGCGGCGAGTTTGACTGGAAGAAGTTCTGGAAGTCCTTATAGTCAGTGGTTAAGGCATTGTTAAGTACTGAGGTATTTACTTTCAGCGTGCCATCGTCCTGCATCTCCAGACCAAGCGACTGGAGGTTCACGTATTGGCCGGTGCCGGAGACGGAATAGGAGATGGCACTCAGCAATTGGCTTTGCAGGCTGCGCAAGCCGCTATTACCAGCCAGCGGTCCTTCCTGTGCGTTGCTGTCCACGGCAAACTGACTGTTGATGTCGCTGATGACCGTGTTGTAGGCGGAGACGAAGTTGTTGATGGTTTGTGTCGCCTGGTTTGTATCGGCACCCACGCTGATGGTCACCTGGGCGTTCGGGTCTCCACTCCCCAGGTTCAGCGTCACGCCCGGCAAGGCCGTAGTGACCGTGTTCGTAGAGCTGTCGATCGGTACGCCATCCACGTTGAGTTGTGCATCTACCCCGGCCGTTCCCTGGGTGAAGTTCAGCGCCGAACTGGTGACGGTCAGGTTGCCGGCTGCTCCCGAAGTTTTGCTGACCAGAACCAGCCGTGATCCGTTGGTGTCGGTCACGATGTTTGCCGTAACTCCAAAGCTCGACGAATTGATGTAGCTGGCCGCCTGCTGCAGCGTGTTGTCATCAGCCGGAATGATGATCTTGTCCTGACCTGAGGGGTTGTTCGGGTCGCCATAAGCAACATCAATTTCCACGCCGCCAAGCTGGGTGGTGGAAGGCACCGGGTCCGAGTAGCTCGACGAAATCGTCGCGAGATTGGTTACCGTGACGGTATGGTTTGCGATCGCCGCGGTGCTATCGGCACTAGCGGTGACGATGTCGCTCTGGCTCGAAGTCGCCGTCCTCCCGTCCAACCCGCCGCTAATGTCTTGCAGCGTGTTGGCAGCGGTATACAGCGCTTGGAGATCGCCGCTAAGCACGCCCAGCATGCTGATCTGCTGGTTGACATCGGACTGCTGTTGCTGCAATTGCGTCTCGGGCTGGCGCTCGATCTGCATCAGTTCGTCCACTGTGGACTGGACGTCGATTCCGTTGGTCTTGCCGCTGAATGCGTCGTTGATGCTGGAGAGAATGCTGGAGAGATTGACGCCTGACGTACTCACGATCTAAGCACGGCTCCTTCCCTGATCGCCTTCACTGCGTGCTCGTCGATTCCTGCTCAGCAAATCTGCAGGGAAGAAGGGGGACCCTAAGGTCCCACCTTCTCCCCCGTGCAACCCGTCGTCTTCCAATCGGCCGGTTGCGTGCCGTCAGGAGAAAGACCCTACTTACTGAAGCAGCTTGAGCACGGCCTGCTGCATCTGGTTCGCCTGTGCCAGGGCCGAAATGCCGGTCTGGTTCAGGATGGAATATTTGGTCAAGTTGGCGACTTCCGTGGGGATATCGGCCGAGGTGATATCGCTTTGCGCGGAAGTCAAGTTCTGGATCTGGTTATGCACCACGTTGCTGGCAGCCTGCAGCCGATTGACGCTGGCGCCGATGTTACCGCGCAGCGCCGAGACCTGGCTGATGGCGTTGTTGATGTCGGCCAGCGCCACCTGCGCATTGGCTGCCGTTTGCAAGTTGTCATTGGCCAGGCTGATGCCGTTCATGTTGTTGCTGTCGAACTGACCCAGAGTGGCCGAGATGGTGCTGCTGCCGGTCGCGGTGGCATCGCTCAGGAACACG
>Ga0209039_10003091_pt1 | contig 13344 bp, 8 predicted proteins | sample BogFormECP12_OM1_FD_188238 | JGI IMG/M metagenome (GOLD analysis project Ga0209039, IMG submission 188238) | Bog forest soil microbial communities from Calvert Island, British Columbia, Canada - ECP12_OM1 (SPAdes) (version 2) | ecosystem: Environmental > Aquatic > Freshwater > Wetlands > Bog ...
CAGCACCACGGGTCGCGCCACACGCATCGTCTTTGCTCCTCTATTGTAAAGACGACGCGCCAATTATAAACGTTACTATTTAGGCCGCACTACACTAGCAAGTGCCGCAGCCCGGTTGAAGGGGCGGCCTGGCTTCACAGAGAAGCGGCTTCCCGCCCCGGCCACCCGCGAAAACCCGGGGACTGACGACTCCGTCCCAAGGCGCGCACCGTCCCACCCGAAAGCACTCCGCGTCCCGTCGCCGCGTGGACGGAGCCGTCTGTCCCCAGGGGTTTTCGCCCCGTCCGGCCACCCGCGAAAACCCGGGGACTGACGACTCCGTCCCAAGGCGCGCACCGTCCCACGCGAAAGCACTCCGCGTCCCGTCGCCGCGTGGACGGAGCCGTCTGTCCCCAGGGGTTTTCGCCCCGTCCGGGGACTTCCGCCTCTCGCGTGTGGGAAATGGCGCCTGGGCACGCCAGGCCGGCTTGGGTCCGCCGGTGCCATCGCGGCCACATGCTCGCCGCGGCTGTTGTCCGGGCCTCCTCATTCCTGCGGAGTGACCCGCAGGTTCGCGAAGTAGCCGTCCGTGCCTGGCCCGGCCCAGAACCCGATCGCGCCCTTCGCCGGCGGCAGTTTCAAATCGTTGACGATCAGGCATGGTTGCTCGGCGCCGTCAACGTAGAGCCGCGCCTTCGCCCCGGCCAGGACGATCTTCACCTTGGTCCACACGCCCGGCTCCAGGTCCGTGTAGGATTCATAGAGCCCGGGCGTTTCCTTCCGCGTGCGCTGCCAGGGCCAGTCCGGAAACGAGATGTACTGCGTAGAGTGGTTCCGGCGAAGCTGGTCTTCCGCCCGGCCGTTGGTCGGGCGCAGGTAGAGTAACTCGAACTTCGCGGCATTGGGCTGAACCCGAAATGCCACGCCGATAAAGCCGCGCGCCTCGCCGAAGGCGCCGGGCGCCGGCGCGCCGGCCAGCTCCACTTCAATTGTGCCGTCCTTCAGTTCAGGCCCGGTCACGATGGCGAGCGTGTCCTCCCCTTCCGCGTCGGGCATTTGCGTGAGGTGGATCGCCTTGCTCCCGCGGTACTCGGCCGCTGCCGCGCGCACCTTGTGGAGCTGGAGCTTGTCGAGAGTCTGGCCGGCGGCCGGAGACGGGCCCGTCAGAAGCGTGAGAATCGCTGCCGCCGCGAGCAACCTTGCGTTTGCCATGCAGAGAACATACGGACCGTGGAGTTCCGAAGTTCCGGGAAAGCTGCCAGCCTCGGTGCGGATTGGGAACGGGAAGCCGGCTTGGGGCAGCCGGTCCGAAGGCTTCGCACCTTGGCAAGCCAACGCGCCGGCCGGCTCCGTCTCATCCTCGGCCGTCTGAACGTCTCCACCAGCGCGCAAGAGATGAACTTGCCCGGCTTGGACCCCCATGAACTCCGCGCCATCCCGAAGGACACTCAGGCCGCAAGAGTCGCGGCAACCAGCGGAATGTCCTCGCCGGTCCTCTTGGCGTACTCGGCCACGTGCACCACGGGTGAAGCGGGCTTCGGCGCCACCGCCAACCCGATCGTCGAAATGCTGGACATCCTCGCACGCAGCCTTGAGGGGATCGCAGCCGCAATCGCCACCGGCCGCCCGCCCGCTCAAACCCGCCACCCGGATCGGTCTGGGTTAGGATCAAACTGGGGCCATTCCTCAATGTCACTTCGCGCCGCTCAACTGAACTTCGCGTGGTTCGCCTTGCGATTGCTGCTTGGAGGCGCGGCGATTGCGCCGCTGTGCTGCCTGTCCCAGACCCCTCAGCGCCAGGGAATTGAGATTTACTCAACCGCCCTCATCGAAGCCGCGAAGGAGTTGCAGGAGCCGTGGGGCTATATCGAGGGGAATCCGCTTTACGGTCAGACCCAGGCCGGCTACCGGCATCTGTTGGTGTGCCGGGATCAGTCCGTCCGCGCGGACTACCCTGCCAGCGACGGTGAGCGGCGGTTCGAATACTTGACCTCGGCGGTACTCCTCTCGCGCCGTAAGAAAGCGAAAAAGGACTTCCCCGTGCTGGTAGTGTACCCGGCGACCGTCGAGAAGACTCGAATCGAGGTGGTCGTCCATGAACAGTGGATTGGCGTGCGCAGGGGGAGCCTGATATTTCAGATCTCGGGATGGGCGAAGGTGTACTTCCGGCTCGACCGCGAGCGCGGGGAATTCGTCTTTGATGAAGTGAAACTCGGCGGCATATAGGGCGTGATCCGGATCGCCTCGCGCCGCAGCACCCGCTCCGCGTCCCTGGTCGGGTGCGTCCAGCGCCGCGACCACACCACCCGCTACAACTCGGCAAGCCGGACAACCAGTTTGCGCGAGAGGTTCTCGTCAAACCGCAGCCTCACAGAGCCAGGCGCCTGCCAGTCTTCGCGGCAAAGTCGTACACCGCTCGGAAACCGTCTGGCTCCAGCTCCGAATAGTCATCCAGGATTTCCTGCTCCGTCATCCCCGCGGCAAGCCATCTCAGTACATCCCTTGCTCGATCTCTCCCCACACCCCGTTCACAAAAATCTTTCGCTCATTCCACAACCACTTATCCCGTTTTCCACAGACTTCCCGCCCTCCGCCTGCTACACTCCAATCGGATGCATCGAGTGCGCGCGCCGCCCGCTCCGGCCCACCTCCTCGACCTGCCCCACTTGGAAAATTGGCTTCGTTTCGTATGTCCGCTCGCACCCCCTCTCCGGCCACTAACACCAACATCCGCCACCACTTACCCACGCCCTGCCCAATCCAAATTGGGTTCGTTTCGCATTTTCTCCTCGCAGCCCGCCCCACCCCCAGCCGCGGGTATCCGCCGCCCCTCGCCGCGTCCGCCCGCGCCCTTTCGCTACAATTGAACATAGTCCACCGCACAAGGATCTTCCCGTGACAGGTCACGAAACCAGACAGCGCTTTCTCGACTTCTTCGCCGCCCGCGGCCATCGCATCGTCCGCAGTTCTTCCCTCGTCCCGGCCAACGACCCCACCCTCCTGTTCGCCAACGCCGGCATGAACCAGTTCAAGGACGTCTTCACCGGCATCGAGAAGCGCGACTACTCCCGCGCCACCACCTCCCAGAAGTGCGTGCGCGCCGGCGGCAAGCACAACGACCTCGAAAACGTCGGCTACACCCGCCGCCACCACACATTCTTCGAAATGCTCGGCAACTTCTCCTTCGGCGACTACTTCAAAGCCGAGGCCATCGAATTCGCCTGGGACCTCATCACCAAGGACTACGGCCTGCCCAAGGACAAGCTCTACGTCACCGTCTTCCGCGAGGACGACGAAGCCGAAGCGCTCTGGGAAAAGGTCGCCGGCGTGCCCGCCAGCCGCATCTTCCGCCTCGACGAGAAGGACAATTTCTGGCAGATGGGCGAAACCGGCCCCTGCGGCCCCTGCTCCGAAATCCATTACGACCTGGGCCCCGGGGCCGCCGAACCCGGCCGCGAAAACGAAGCCTTCCCCAGCGACGCCGGCGGCCGCTTCGTCGAAATCTGGAACCTCGTCTTCATGCAGTACGACCGCGACGCCTCCGGCAAAATGGCCCCCCTGCCGCGCCCCTCCATCGATACCGGCATGGGCCTCGAACGCGTCGCCGCCGTCCTCCAGGGCAAGCTCTCCAATTACGAAACCGACCTCATCGCCCCTATAATCGATTACGCCGCCTCCCTCTTCGGCATCACCCCCGGCGCCGACTCCCGCGCCGATACCGCCCTCCGCATCGCCGCCGACCACGCCCGCGCCGCCGCCTTCCTCATCCACGATGGCGTCGTCCCCTCCAACGAGGGCCGCGGCTACGTCCTCCGCAAAATCATGCGCCGCGCCATGCGCAATGTACGTTTAATCGGCGTCGAAGACACTTTCCTTTATAAGCTCACCGGCTTCGTGGCCGAACTCATGAAGCCCGCCTATCCCGAGCTCATGGAGAGCGTCGCGCGCGTCGCCCGCGTGGTCAAGGACGAAGAGCACCGCTACGCCTCGACCTTCCTGGTGGCCGAGCGGGTCTTCAACGATTCCATCAAGTCGCTCGACGGCCGCGCCATCCCCGGCAGCCTTTCCTTCAAGCTCTACGACACCTACGGCCTGGCCCTCGACGAGCAGGAGGAGATGGCCCGCGAACACTCGCTCACCCTCGACCGTGAGGCCTTCGACCGCGAGATGGAGCGGCAGCGCGAGCGCGCCCGCGCAAGCTGGAAGGGCGCCGAGAAGGGCGTGGTGGTTCCCGCGTATCAGAAGCTGCTCGAGCGGGGCCGCACCAGGTTCGTGGGCTACGACCATGTCGAGGCCTCTGCGAAAGTCATCGGCCTGATCGTCGATCGCGAGCTGACCGAACGGATCGCCGCCGGCGCCACGGCCGAACTGGTGCTCGATTCCACGCCGTTCTACGCCGAGAGCGGCGGCCAGGTGGGCGACCGCGGCGCGCTTTACTCGCAGGCAGGCGACAAGGTCGCCGATGTCGAATCCGTCTTCCCCGGCGTTCGCGGTCTCTCCGTGCACCGCATCGCCGCGCTCGCCCCCATCCGCACCGGCGACACGCTGCGCGCCGAAGTGGCCGCGCCCCTGCGCGACTCAACGCGCCGCAATCATACCGCCACCCACCTGCTCCACGCCGCCCTCCGCCAGGTGCTGGGCACGCACGTCAAGCAGGCCGGCAGCGTCGTCGAGCCCTCGCGCCTGCGCTTCGATTTCACCCACTACGCCGCCATGGATCGCGCCGAGCTGGAAGAAGTGGAGCGCCTCGTCAACACCGAGATCCTGCGCAACACCGCCGTCACCACCGACGTGCTGCCCCTCGAACAGGCCATCGCCACTGGCGCCATGGCGCTGTTCGGCGAAAAATACGGCGACGAAGTGCGCGTGGTCTCCGTACCCGGCTTCAGCCGCGAACTCTGCGGCGGCACGCACGTCGCGCGCACCGGCGATATCGGCGTCTGCAAGATCGTCAACGAAGGCAGTATCTCGGCCGGCGTGCGCCGCATCGAAGCCATCACCGGCGAGGGCGCGCTGCGGCAATTCCAGGAATCCACTGGCGTCCTCAAACGCGTGGCCGACTTGGTGCGCGCCTCCGAGCCGGAGTTAGTCGAGCATATCGAGAAGCTGCTCGCCACCGAACGCGCGCTCGAACGCCAGGTGGAGCAGCTCAAGGAGAAGCTCGCTCAGGCCGCCTCCGGATCGCTCGAATCCCAGGCCCGCTCCGCTGGTGGCGCCAAAATCCTGGCCGCGCGCGTCGACGGCATGGATCGCGCGCAGATGCGCTCGCTCGCCGATTCGCTGCGCAATAAGTGGAAGAGCGCTGTCGTCGTGCTGGCCTCCGGCGAGGACGGCAACGTATCCATCGTCTCGGCCGTCACCAGGGACCTCACCGCCAGGGTTCACGCCGGCAAGCTGGCCGGCGCCCTGGCGCAGGCCGTGGGCGGCAAGGGTGGCGGCCGTCCCGACATGGCCGAAGGCGGCGGCAAGGACGCCTCCGCTCTCGATGCCGGCCTGGCGAAGACGCTCGAAACCGTAACTCAGGCGCTGGCATGAGCGAGTCCTTCGATGTCCTGGTGGTCGGCGCCGGCCCCACCGGCCTTGCCTGCGGCATTGAACTGCAAAACCGCGGCGTCGGCGCTGTCATCGTCGAAAAGGGTTGTGTGGTGAACTCGCTCTATAACTACCCCACTAACATGACCTTCTTCACCACGCCCGAGCTGATGGAGATCGGTAACATCCCGATGACCAGTCTCAATGACAAGCCGAACCGCGTCGAGGCGCTCAAGTATTATCGCCGCGTGGCGGACCACTACCATCTCGATATCCGCCAGTACGAGAGGGTTGACCGCATCGCCGGCGAGGACAACGCCTTCCAGGTATTCACCACCAATCGCCTGGGCCGCCCGCAGACTTACTCCGCGCGCAAGATCGTCTTGGCCACCGGCTACTACGACATCCCCAACCGCCTCGGCGTACCCGGCGAAGATCTCCCCAAGGTGCTCCACTATTACAAGGACCCGCACCCTTATTACAACCACGACGTAGCCGTGATCGGCGGCAAGAACTCCGCCGCCATCGCCGCCCTCGAATTGCTCTGGGCGGGCGCGCGCGTAACGCTGGTTCAGCGCGGCCCCGCCATCTCGGACCACGTCAAGTACTGGATCAAGCCGAACATCGAGAACCGCATCGGGAGCGGCGAGATCCGCGGCTACTTCAACTCGCGCGTGATCGAAATCCTCGATGACTCCCTCCGCGTCTCGACTCCCGAAGGCGAAATCGCCTTGCCCAACGATTTCGTCTTCTCGCTCATTGGCTACCGCCCCGACCTGGAGTTCATGGCCGCGCTCGGCATCGCCCTCGATCCCGAAACCGGGCGCCCCCGCACTAATCCCCAAACCCTTGAGAGCGAGCGGCCCGGGATCTATCTCGCCGGCGTAATCGTCGCCGGAATGCACACCAACGAAATCTTCATCGAGAACGGCCGCTTCCACGGCCGCCAGATCGCCGCCGCCATCGCGCGCCCCGGGGACTGACGAAACTGTCCCAAGGCGCGCGCCATCCCGTCGCACAGCCGCGCCGCTCCCTCTGCGCCGCGTGGACAGTTCCGTCTGTCCCCGGGTTCTACGATCCCGCCACCCTCACCATCGCCTCCACGCTGCGATCCACATCGGCCTCCGTCGTCGCCCACGACGACACGCTGATGCGCATCGCCGTGCGCCCCTGCCACACCGTGCCGCCGCACCAGCACGTCCCGTCTTCCTGAATCGCCGCGATGGCGCGCTCGGTCCGCTCGCGGGTGCCGAACGACACCAGCACCTGGTTCAGCACCACCTCGTTCAGGATCTCGAATCCCGCCGCGCGCAGCCTCTCCCCGAATCGCCGCGCGCAGCGGCAGTTGCCTTCGATCAGCTCCGCCAGCCCGCTCCGGCCCAGACTCTTCAGCGCCGCCCACACCTCGACGCCCCGCGCCCGCCGCGACAGCTCGGGCACGTACTGCGACGGCTCCCGCCGCGCGCTTTGCGGCAGGTACGCCGCCGTCATCGCCATCGCCGCCCGCAGGCATTCGGCGTCGCGAACGATCGCCACACCGCTGTCGTACGGCGCGTTGAGCCACTTGTGCGCGTCGGTGGCCCACGAATCGGCGTCCGCGATTCCCCGCGCCAGGTGCGCGTACCGCGGGCTGGCGGCGGCCCACAGTCCGAACGCCCCGTCCACGTGCACCCACGCGCCCGCCGCGTGCGCGCGCCTCGCCATCTCGTCCACCGGATCGAACGCTCCCGTGTTCACGTTGCCCGCCTGCACGCACACGATCGCAGGGCCGCGCAGCTCCGGCAGGCACTCGGCGCGCATCCGGCCCTGCCCGTCCACCGGCACGCGCACCACCCGCTCGCGCCCCATGCCGAGCATGCCCAGCGACTTGGTGACCGCCGGGTGCGCCTCGTCGCTCACCACCACCTGCACCTGCGGCGCGCCGAACAGCCCGCGCGCTTCCACGTCCCAGCCCGCGCGCTTGAGCACCGCGTGCCGCGCCGCCCCGAGCGCCGTGAAGTTGGCCATCGTGGCGCCGGTGACAAACCCGCCGCCGCTCCCGGCCGGCAGAGCCAGCGCGTCCAGCAGCCAGCCCAGCGCCACTTCCTCCAGAAACGCCCCCACCGGCGAGCAGGCGAACAGTCCCGGGTTCTGGTCCCACGCCGATGCCAGCCAGTTGGCCCCCAGCGCCGCCTCCAGCGATCCGCCCATCACGAAGCCGAAATACCGCGGCCCGGCCGTCCCCACCGTGGCCGGCGACCCCAGTTCGTCCAGCATCCGCACCACGTCTTCGGCCGCCGCCGGCCCGTCCGGAAACGGCTCCGCGAACCCCGCGAGGCCAGCCAGCGCTTCCGCCGAAGGGCTTACCCGCCGTTCCTGAATCTCCTCGCGATACCGCGCCGCGCGCCGCGCCACCGATTGCAACAGTTCCCGCATCCTCTTCAGAGTACCGCCCCCCCTATTCCCTTTGCGGCAATCCGCCGATACGTCCTGTATGAACGGCGCCCGCCGCGGAATTGCCCCGGCCCATTCAGACGGTGTGCGGCCCGCCATCCGTGTCTTGCGCTGCGTTGGCTGGTTGCAGGCTCTCGCCGGCGCGGGCGTGTGGCGCGCGTTGCGATTCCTGTTCAACCTGACGCTGGGCTGCACGCACCGCCAGAAGTCGTTTCCGTTCACTCCCGTGCGCAGGAATGCGGGTCCCGGAGCCGCGCGCAAGGGCACTTACGTGGTTTGCCTGGATTGTGGCCAGACGTTCGACTACGACTGGAACGAGATGCGGATGAAGCCGCCGGCGGACGCGGGGCCCACACCCGTCCCCGCCACTCCACCACCGCGCGCCGCGCCGATCACGCTCGAACCCGCGGAGTCCCGTGCCGCGCCGCACCGCTACGAGAGATCTCGCGGCCGGGTGCGCAGCATTACGGCGTGATCGACCCCAGCACCACCGCCCGCCGCGCTCCCGTGGCCGAAGGCAGATTCCCCGGCCGCCGCCGCCATGTCTCGTGCGCCAACAGCGCGAACGCCACCGCTTCCTTGCCGTCCACGTCCACCCCGTAATCGGCGGATGTCGCCAGCGCCATCTCCGGCAGCAGCGCCGCCAGGTGCGCCATGATCTGCCGGTTGTGCGCCCCGCCGCCGGAGACAATCAGGTCGGCCGGCCCCATACTTCGAATGCCCATGGCGACGGCCGACGCCGTCAGCTCCGTCGCCGTGGCGATGAGGTCGCGCAACGGCAACCCCGTCGCCTTCAGCCGCGCCACAAACTCCGCGCCGTACTGTTCCCGCCCCGCGCTCTTCGGCCCGCGCCGGCGGTAGTAGGGGTCCGACAGCAACTCCGCCAGCAGCGCGCGGTCCACGCGGCCCGATTGCGCGATGCGGCCGCCGCGGTCGTACGGCTGCCCCATCTCGCGGGCCAGCGCGTCGATGGCCATGTTGCCCGGCCCGGTGTCGAACGCCGTGACCTGCTCCGGCCTCGCGCCCGCCGGGATCACCGTCACGTTGGCGATGCCGCCGATGTTGAGCGCCACCCGCGTCCGCCGGGCGTGGCGGAACAGCAGGTAGTCCACCAGCGGCGCCAGCGGCGCGCCCTGCCCGCCGGCGGCGATGTCGCGCGCGCGGAAATTCGAGACCACCGGCACGCCCGTCCGCTCCGCCAGCACCGCCGGTTCGCCGATCTGCAGCGTGTGCCGCCCGCCCTCGTGAGACACCGTCTGCCCGTGGCAGCCGATCAGCTCCACCGCGCCCCAGCGGCCCACCGCGCGCAACACCGCCCGCGCGTACAATTCCGCCAGCCGGAAGTTCCAGCGCGAAATGGAAGCCGCCGAATCCAGCCCCAGGATGGCTTCGCGCACCCCCTTGGGATACGGCGTCGTCTGCCACCCGATGGTCTGGACGCGCCTGCCCGCGACGTCCACCACCGCCACGTCGATGCCGTCGAGCGAGGTGCCGCTCATCACCCCCGCGATTCTCACTTGCGCCGCAGCTCCTCTTGCAATTCGCTCAGCAACCGCAGGGCCTCGATGGGCCGCAACTCGTCCGGCTTCAGGCCGCGGATGCGCTCCGCGATGCCATATCCCACCGGCTCGAAAAGCTGGATCTGCACCGGCCCGTGCTCTTCGGCGTGCGTCAGCTCCTCGGTGACCACGTGCTCCGTGCGCTCGTGCAGCTTCAGCACCTCGCGCGCGCGCTCGATCACGCTCAGCGGCAGGCCCGCCAGCCGCGCCACCTCGATCCCGTAACTCCGGTCGGCCGCTCCCGGCTCCACTTTGCGCAGGAAGATGATGTGATCGCCGGCTTCCTTCACCGTCACCATCAGGTTGCGCACGCCCTCGAGCTGCCCGGCCAGTTCCGTCAGTTCGTGGTAGTGCGTGGCGAACAGCGTCTTGGCGCGGGTGCGCGCGTGAATGTGCTCCACCACCGCCCACGCCAGCGCCAGGCCATCGTAGGTGGAAGTGCCGCGGCCGATCTCGTCCAGCACGATGAAGCTGCGCTCGGTCGCCGTGTTCAGGATCACCGCCGTCTCTGTCATCTCTACCATGAACGTGGACCGCCCGCGCGACAGGTTGTCGGAGGCGCCGATGCGCGTGAACACCCGGTCGATCAGCGGCAGCGTGGCCGATTCCGCCGGCACGAATCCGCCCATCTGCGCCATGATGGCGATCAACGCCGCCTGCCGCAGGTAAGTCGACTTGCCGCCCATGTTAGGCCCGGTGATAATGGCGATCAGGTCGGTCGAGTCGTTCAGATATAAATCGTTGGGGATGAACCGTCCGGCGTCCTGGTCGGCCATGCGTTCGATCACCGGATGGCGCCCCGCCATGATCCGCATCTCGCCGGTTTCCGAAAGTGACGGCCGGTGGTAGCGGTTCTCCGCGGCCACCTGCGCCAGCGCCGCGGTCACGTCCAACTCGCCCACCGCCGCGGCCGTGGCCCGCACGCGCTGCGCATGCGCCGCCACGCGCTTCCGCAAATCGGCGAACAACTCTCTCTCCAGCGTCTGGATCTTGTCTTCCGCGTCCAGCACCTTGCGCTCGTAGTCCTTCAGCTCCGGCGTGGTGAAGCGCTCGGCGTTGGCTAGGGTCTGCTTGCGTTCGTAATCGGCCGGCGCAAGCTGCAAATTGGCGCGCGTGATTTCGATGTAGTAGCCGAAGACGTTGTTGAAGCGCACCTTCAGCGACCCGATGCCGGTGCGTTGCCGCTCGCGCGCTTCGATCTGCGCGATGTACTGCTTCCCGTTCTGGCTGAGGTCGCGCAGTTCGTCCAGCTCCGGATGGAAGCCCGCGCGGATGGCGCCGCCATCGGCGATGTCGGCCGGCGGCTCGTCCGCGATGGCCTCGAGAATCAGGTTGGCCACGTCCGGCAGTTCGTCCAGGCGTTGGTGGAGCGACCGCAGCCGCGCGGCCTGCTGCGTATCGAAGCAGCGCTTCAGCGCCGGAATCTTCCCGATCGAGAGGCCCAGCGCCAGCACGTCGCGCGGACCCGCCGAGCCCAGCGTCACCTTGGCCAGCAGCCGCTCCATGTCGAGAATGCCGCCGAGCTGTTTGCGCACTTCCGCGCGCAGAATGGTCTGCTGCAGAAGTTCCTCCACGGCGTCGAGACGCTGCTCGATCTCCGCGCGGTCCATCGAGGGCCGCAGCAGCCGAGACCGCAGCAACCGGCCGCCCATGCCGGTGAGCGTGCCGTCCAGCTCGGCCAGCAGCGTGGCCCGGTCGCCGGCGCCGCCTGGCGCCGCGTCGGCGGCGAAGAGCGGCTCCAGCAGCTCCAGGTTGCGCACCGTGACCGCGTCCAGCACCATGCAATCGGCGCGGTTGTAATAGGACGGCCGGTCCAGGTGGTCGAGCGCGGCGCGCTGCGTATCGCGCAGGTAGTGCAAAATGGCGCCCGCCGCGCCCACGGCGGCGGGGTGTCCCGCGAGGCCGCAGCCATCGAGCGATGCCAGCTTGAAGTGCTCCCGCAGCGTGCGTCCGGCGTAGTCGTGGGTGAAGACCCAGTCCTCCAGTTCCGTGCGCACGAAGCGCGCCCCGGTGCGCTCCGCCGGCGTCAGCAGCGGCAGGTCCGCCGCCGCCAGCACCTCGCGCGCGCCAATTTGCTCCAGCGCCCCGGTCACTTCGGCCGCGTCCATGTCGGTGGCGCGGAATTCGCCGGTCGAAAGGTCCACATAGGCCACGCCCGATTTCCCATCGCCGCGCGCCACCGCCGCCAGGTAGTTGTTCTCGTGGGAGCGCACCAGCGCCGCGTCCATCGAAGTGCCCGGCGTCACCACGCGGGTGAGTTCGCGCTTCACCAGTTTCTTGGCGAACTTGGGGTCTTCCATCTGGTCGCAGATGGCCACGCGGTAGCCCTTCTGCACCAGCCGCGCGATGTAACCCTCGGCCGCGTGATACGGCACGCCGCACATGGGAATGGCCGCGCCCTTTTCCTTGTTGCGCGAGGTGAGGGTGATTTCGAGTTCGCGCGCCGCCGTGACGGCGTCCTCGAAAAACAGCTCGTAGAAATCGCCCAGGCGGAACATCAGCAGGGTATTGGGGACCTGCTCTTTCACGCTGTTGTATTGCCGCATCAGCGGCGTGGAGGCGTCAGACATGTGCCAAGGCTTACATTATCGCAGTTGGCGCAAGGAGGGATTTGTTTCGCCGGGCTGTAGTGGAAACGGGTGCCGCCGGGTCTTTGGAGTGAGGTGTCATCGTGAAGCTGCTGGCGATCCCGGTCTGCTTGTGCGCGATGTTGTTAGCCGCGTACCCGGCGTCGGCGCAATCGGCCGGGCCCGCGCTGACCCTCGTCGTGGCCAATGAGACCGCACCCGCCGGCGGCTGGGTGGAGATCAAGGTGTTCGCCGCTGCGCCCTGCAGGATTACATCCGGCACTCTTGTGTTGCGTTGGGATCCCGCGGTTCTTGGAGCGGCTAGCGATGCGATGGTTTTCAGCGCCAACGGCGACGCCTGGGGGAGTTGGTACATTTACAACCGGGTGTTCGGGCAATTCACGTCCCCTTCCGGAGGCATCGGACAGATGCCGGGCCTTCCCGTGCTCGCCCAGCCCGTGTCGGTAGCCGCAGGGTTGGCCAAAGGGACCACCGCGAGCGTAACGCTGGACTTGTCCGCATCGTATCTGTACGACCTGAACGGGAACCCGTACTCCATTACCGCGATTCCAGGCACGATCACGATCGGCGGAGCCCTCTCCATTCAGAGCGTGACTCCCAGCGGTGGCCCCCAGCTTGTGGGCACTGTCATTCGGATCGCCGGCACCGGTTTCGACGCGTCCACAACGGCGACGCTCGATGGCTTGAGTATCGCGCCGCCCCAACTGATGAGCCCGCAACTGATCGATGTCACGCTGGGCTCGACGGCGGAGCTTACCGGCAGGCGCCTGCACCTTGCCAACGCCGCCGGCGAGCAGGCCGACTATTTTTGCTCGCTTCCCCAGGGCGGGCTGATCTTCCCGCTCACCACGTTTGAGACGGTCTATTCGCCATACCCCCAAGGGCATGCCCGCCAGTTTGTGGTCCTGAACCAGACGTCCTTGCCGGTCACCGTGACCGCGTGGGAGTTCGGCCTCGGACTCACCGGTATTGGGGGCTCCGCCACGGTTGAGCCCGGAGATCTGTACCTCCCCGAGCCCGGCGACGAGAGCAACATCCTCTATCTGACTGCGTCCGCGCCGATCCGGATGATGGCGTGCATAAACACTACAGAAGGGGCCGAATGCAGCCCACCTACGCCAACGAGCGGCGCCATCGCCACGCTGCCGTCTTCTCCGGTGTCGTGGAATTGGCAGATGGGAACGCCGCAGCCGCAGGCTACGAACCTGGGACTGCCGGCTATGCGCGGGGGTCCCTTCTACTCCGCGTCCGTT
>Ga0209039_10003092_pt1 | contig 13341 bp, 11 predicted proteins | sample BogFormECP12_OM1_FD_188238 | JGI IMG/M metagenome (GOLD analysis project Ga0209039, IMG submission 188238) | Bog forest soil microbial communities from Calvert Island, British Columbia, Canada - ECP12_OM1 (SPAdes) (version 2) | ecosystem: Environmental > Aquatic > Freshwater > Wetlands > Bog ...
CAAGGAGCAGCAGCGGCTGCCGCGCATCCGTCCGCATGACCCGTTCGATTGCTCACCGTAACCACGTGACTTCCGTTAGCGATCTTGGAATCGCCCTGCTTATAAGGGGCGTAAATATCCACGATGTTGAACTACCCACCAGCGGTCGCACCACACGTCACTTTGCTCACAATGGTCGTGACCGCGGATCGGTACTGTCGCCTTTGGGACAGGAACAGGCTTCATTCTATTACTACGCGCCGCACCGGGGAACGCCCTGTGGGTGAGGCGGTCGGCCTGGGCGAAGAGTGAAGCGCGGGGTCGTTCGGATCAATGAAAACGAGCGGCGGGGCGGGTGCTCGCGGCGGGAGGCCATCAGGGGCCTGACCGCAGCCCGGATCTGTGGTATGTGTAATTCTTGCGAACCGGTGCCAGCTGGCGCGATGCATGGCGGTTTAGGTGGGGGTGACCAGTTTGGCGGCGCTACAAGCCGGCGATCCCCAGCGCGTGGGGCCGTACGTGCTGCTCGGGAGGCTCGGCAGTGGCGGCATGGGCCGGGTCTACCTGGCTCGTTCCCCCGGCGGCCGCATGGTCGCGGTGAAGGTCATCCGGGCCAACCTGGCCGAGGACGCCGGTTTCCGGGCCAGGTTCGCGCGTGAGGTCTCGGCGGCGCGCAAGGTGGGCGGCCTGTTCACCGCCCAGGTGGTCGACGCGGACATCGACGGGCCGGTGCCCTGGCTGGTCACCGCGTACGTGCCCGGCACGTCGCTGTCCGACGCGGTCGAGCGGCACGGGCCGCTACCGGACAGTTCCGTGCTCGCGCTGGCGGCAGGACTGGCCGAAGGTCTGATCGCGATCCACGCGGCGGGCGTCATCCACCGCGACCTCAAGCCCTCCAACGTGCTGCTGGCCCAGGACGGGCCGCGGATCATCGACTTCGGTATATCGTCGGCCGCCGAGGCCACGGCGCTGACCGGCACCGGCTTCATGATCGGATCGCCGGGGTTCATGTCGCCTGAGCAGGCCGAAGGCTTCACCGTCGGCCCGGCCAGCGACATCTTCAGCCTGGCCGGCGTGCTCATCTACGCCGCCCGGGGCGAAGGGCCATTCGGTAGCGGCGACACCGCCGCGCTCCTCTACCGCGTCGTACACGGCAAGCCGAACATTGATCACGTTCCCGACAACCTCCGGCCGCTGATCAAGCGAAGCCTGTCCCGGGACCCCAAGCGCAGGCCCACGGCCACCCAGTTCCTCGCCGAACTGTCGGAGGCCTATCCCGCGGCCGCAGACCTGACCAACTGGCTACCCCCCCGGATTCTCGACGCGTCGGCGCCCGCGCCCGCCCCGGCGGACGTGAGCCTGCATCCGCCCGTGGCGAGCAGTAGTTCGATGGCCGACGGTTCCGTGGCCAGCGGGTTCGACCCCGCCGTAGCGGACCCGGTGCCGTCGCCAGCCGACGCGATGGCGCCGCCGGCTCAGGAAGGGTACCCGGCCCAGCCCGGCTATCCCGGCTTGCAGGGATACTCCGGCCCGCAAGGCCGCCCAGGCCCGCAAGGGTACCCGGGTCAGCAGGGGTACCCAGGACAGCAGGGGTACCAGGGACAGCAGGGGTACCAGGGACAGCAGGGGTACCAGGGACAGCAGGGGTACCAGGGACAGCAGCAATACCCGGAGCCGCAGGGATACCGGACAGGCCAGGGCGATCCGGTCGCTCCCGGCGGTTCGGGGTTCCAGGGAGGCCCCCCTGGAGGCCAGGGGCCTCAGGGCAGCCCATGGTGGTCTGGCCAGCCAGGGGGAACGCCGCAGACGCCGCTCCCGGCTCAGGGGATGCCCGGCGGACCGGGCATGGCCGGTGCCGATCAGTGGTACAAGCCGCCCACGGGGCCAGGTGGGCCGCGCAAGCGGCCAGGGTGGCTAATCCCGGCCGGAGCGGCCGTGGCCATCGTGGTGATCGTCGTCGCGCTGGTCCTGGGGCTGAGCTCGGGCTCCCGCAAGACAGCCGCGACCGGGCAGAGCCCGAGCCCGTCCCCGAGGCAGACGAATAGTGCCTCGGCCATCGCCAGCGCGACCCCGACGGTTGGTGACCTTCCGATCGCCCAGTTCCAGGTCGGCGATTGCCTCACCGGGGCGAACATGCAGCTTAACCAGGCGACACCGTGGCCGAAGCTAACGCGGGCCGTGCCATGCAACCAGGCGCACACCGCGGAAGTGTTCTACTCGAATAGCGATTTCTTCCCTAAGAACGGTACTTATCCCGGCTATAACGCCATTAGAGATAAAGCTATTACGGGATGCGACAACGCATTCCAGTCCTACGTCGGGATCGCGTTCAGGCAATCCATTTACACCTGGGCCGATATCGTGCCGGACGCAGCTACCTGGCCGGACGGCGATAGAGCACTGCACTGCGTCGCCTATTACGCAACGTCCGCTCAGCCCGCCGGCGTAACCCTGCACAGCTCGATCAAGGGCACGGCCAAGTAAGCTCACCGGAGTGGCCAGCACGGCAGGGCGAGATGGCTGCGCGAGGGCGTGCACCATGGCCCGCTCGGTCAAAAATGGTTTTTAACGCGGGGCGGGGATGGTGGCGGGAGAGCGGAGGCGGGCGGGACTGATGTCGGGGAGGTCCCGGATGCCGAAGACGTCGCGGAGGGCGGTCCGGGCGGCTAGCTCACCACAGCGGCCGTGCACGCCGGGGATGGGCGGGGTCGCCGAGGAACAGAGGTAGACGCCGCGGATCGGGGTGCGGTAGGGGTTCCACGTAGCCACCGGGCGCAGGATGGTCTGGCGGATGGTCTGCAGGCCGACGCCGATGTCGCCGCCGACGTAGTTCGGGTTGTGCGCCTCCTGGTCGGCTGCGGTGCGGACCGCGCGGGCCAGGATGAGGTCGCGGAAGCCGGGGGCGAAGCGCTCGATCTGCGCCTCGATCCGGCCGCTCATGTCCACGTCGGAGCCGGACGGGACGTGACAGTAGGTCCACAGCGTCTGCTGGCCGGCCGGGGCGCGGGACGGATCGGCGACGCCGGGCTGGACCACGAGGACGTACGGGTCCTGCGGGTGCTTGCCCGCGGCCACTTCGGCCTCAGCCGCGGCGACCTGCTCGAAGGGGCCGCCCAGGTGCAGGGTGCCGGCCCGGCGGCAGTCCTCGTTGGTCCACGGCACCGGGCCGGACAGGGCGAAGTCCACCTTGCAGACCCCGGGGCCGTAGCGGAACCGGCGCAGCGCGGAGCGGTAGCCGCCGGGTAGCCGGTCGCCGGCCAACTGCAGCAGCATCTTGGGTGAGACGTCCAGGATGGTGGCGCTGGCCGAGGGCAGTTCGGCCAGGGAGCGGACCCAGCGGCCGGTCTCGATGCTGCCGCCGTTGGTAGTTAGGGCAGCGGCCATCGCGTCGGTGATCCGGGCGCTGCCGCCCGCGACGACCGGCCAGCCCACGCCGTGCGCCAGCGCGACCAGCATCAGCCCGATGCCCGCGGTAGGGGCGGCGGTGAGCGGCATCATCGCGTGGGCGGAGGCTCCGGCCATGATCGCGCGGGCCTCCTGGCCGTGCCAGCGCCTGGCCACCGCGGAAGCGGGCAGGACGGCGCGACGGCCGTAATTGATGGCTGGCACTGGATGGGCGGGAGGGCGGCGCAGAGGCGCCAGGATCGCCGCCAGGATCTCGTCCAGGTGCTCGGTGATCGGCGCTAGCAGGCGGTGGTAGGCGCGGCCGTCGGAGCCGAGGCGGGCGGCAGTGTCTTCGACCGATCTCGTCACGATCGCGGCCCGGCCGCCGTCGAGCGGCTGAGCGAACTCCACCTCCGGCCAGGCGAGCGCGACCCCCCGCGCGGCCAGGTCGAAGCGGCGGAAGAACGGCGAAGCCACCGCGAGCGGGTGGCTCGCCGAGCAGACGTCGTGCCAGAAGCCGGGCAGCGTCAGCTCTTCGGTGCGGCAGCCGCCGCCGATGGCCGGCGCACCCTCGATGACCTGCACCCGCAGGCCGGCCGCCGCCATCGTGACGGCGGCCGCCAGGCCGTTCGGCCCGCTGCCGACGACGACCGCGTCAAGGTCCCCTCGCATGGCTGCTCAGTTACCCGTTGGGCTGGCTCTTCATGCCGCTCCTCGAGCCTCGCATGAGGTGGCCGAGGCTGGTTACCGGGGCGGCGAGGGTCTGCAGCACACTGCGCACCATGGAGTTGTGCCAGGCGTTGCGGGAGTGACGCCACTGCCGCCTGGAGTCCACGCACGTGCTCCGGGTCTCGACCTTCGGGTCACCGATTCCCAGCCGCTGGCCGAGCGCGGTCAGCGTGGCCGCCCAGAACTTGTCCTCCTTGCGGTGCCCGCCGAGGGTCATGGCGATCTCGTACAGCGGGTCGTTGGCCCGCATGAGCACCTGCGCCTGCACGACGGTCGTGTCGCCCTCGCGCTCGGCGGAGAACGTGATCCAGCCGGCGAACATGTGGCCCTGCGGGGTCATCAGCGTGAACGACTCGGTGTCGGCGTACAGGACGAAGACGCCGGTGGACAGCTTGACCCCGCCCCCGATGGCCAGGTCAAGCAGGGCGACGTCGCCCGGGTTGATGCCGGTGAGCGCCCCGGCGAACCGGTTGCCTTTCGGCCAGAACTCGGGGAAGTGCTCGCGCCAGGTGGCGATCGCTTGCTGCGGCTGGATCCGCGGCCCGGCGTCCATCCGGTAGGTCTTCTGCCACATCTTGCCGAAGCCCTGCACCGGGCCGGTGAGCCTGCGCCCGGCGACGTTGGTGCCGCGGACCCCGTCCCGCGCGTCGACCTGCAGGCGGTCGACCTTCCTGGCCCAGCTGGCCGCGTCCCTTGGTGGCGCCGCGGCGGCCTCGCGGGCGCTCAGCCCGATCTGCTCGGCCGAAGCCACCTTGTCCGGACCGGCTGTCTCTGTCATGGCTAGGCCCCCTTACCTGACGACGCCGTTAAGCGCCGATTCCTCGCTGTCGTAGATGGTGATCGCCTCGTCGAGCCTGGTCAGCTCGAAGATCTCGCGGTAGTGCTCGCTCAGCCCGTAGGCGGCGAGCTGCTGGTGCTGCCGGTTGGCCCGGACGAGCAGGGTGACGAGCATGCCGATGCCGCCGCTGTTCATGTACTCCAGGCCGGCGAAGTTCAGGACCAGCCTGTTCGTCGCGCTGCCGCCCGCGGCCTCGTAGGCCGACATGAGCACCGGCTCGCAGGCCGCGGTGACGTCGCCCCTGATGTCCACGACGGCCGTCTTCTCGCCGACCCGGCGAACGTCCATCGTGATCGTTTGTGCACCCATCTGGTGTCCTCCACTTTGCTCTTGCTGAGGCTGTCCCCCGGCCGGCTCAGGCGGCCGGCGGGGTGAGCTGGCTGACGGCACGGTCGAGATCGGGAAAGAGCTCGATGAAGTCCGACAGCCGGGTGATGTCGAAGATCTCGCGGTAGTGCGGGGAAAGCCCGCAAGCGACGACCTTCCTGCGTTCGGCCCGCGCCCGGGCGAGCACGCTTACGATCAGCGCGATCCCGGTGGAGTTGATGTAGTCCACTGCGGCGAAGTCGAGTACGACGGTCCGCGGACCGGGGTCCGCGCTGACCGCCTGCTCATACGCGGTGGTCAGGACCGTAGCGGCGGACCCGTCGACCTCGCCGGACAGCTCGATGACGGCGGCTCCGGGGAGGACCCGGGTCGCGGCTTCACATGCGCTCGTCATGTGCAGCACCTCCAGTTCGCATGGTCAGCCAGATGGTGTGCCGCTGGCCGTCGGTCGTTACGTGCATCGCGTCGACCATGTTGCGGATCAGGAACAGTCCCCAGCCGCGCGGGCTCTGCTCGCCATCAAGCTTCCTGGCCAGATCAGGCTCCTCGTGGTTGCCGGCGCCGTCGCCTCGGCCGTCGCGTATGCCCTCGCCTTGGCCGTCGCGTGTGCCCTCGCCTTGGCCGAAGCCGGTGTTGTTCTCGCCGCCCTGGTCGCTGATCGCGACGACGATCTCCTCGCCGTTCTGGGTCACCTCGACCTCGACCGGTATCTCAGGGCGGTTGCCGTTGCCGTGCTCGATCGCGTTCATGGTGGCCTCGGCCACCGCGGTCTTCAGCCGCTCGAGCCTGGCCTGCGACAGGCCTAGGCCCCGCACGGTCCCGGCCACCCGCGCCAGCGCGAGGCGTTCGTTGCCTGGCTCGCTGGCCAGCGTGAACGCGTCCAGCCTGCGCGGCGTTGACCGGGCCATCTGTGTCATGATGTGCCTCCCTGGTCCCCCTGATGCCACGCTGACGGGGAGCGCTGCAGCGACACCAGCGTGATGTCGTCCTCCTGCTCGTGCTCGGGCCCGGTGAAGGTGCCCAGCTCGGTCAGGCACAGGTCGATAAGGGCCTCCCCCGAGGGACCCTTGCCGACCAGCTCCGCCACCCGCGGGAAGCCGAACATCTCACGGTCCGGCGCGTGCGCCTCGGCCAGCCCGTCGCTGTGCAGCAGGGCGCAGTCGCCCGGCTCGAACTGGAAGCGCATCTCCTCGTAGTCCATGCCGGGCATCAGCCCCAGGGGCATGCCACGGGCTCTCAGCTCTTGTACGCCTTCTCGGGTTCGCACGTACGGGACGTCGTGGCCAGCGTTGGCGAACTCGACCTGGCCGCTGACCGGGTCGAGCACCAGCGCCAGGCAGGTGACGAACATGTGCGCCGGGATATCGACGCAGAGCATGTCGTTGACGTGGCCGAGGACCTGGCCCGGCGAGATGAGCCGGGGCGCGGCGTCGCGTAGCAGCGCGTGCGTGCTCGCCATGACCAGCGCGGCCGGGATGCCCTTGTCGGTGACGTCGCCGACCACGAACATGACCCGGCCGTCTGGCAGCGCGATGAAGTCGTAAAAGTCGCCGCCGACCGTACGGGCCGGCCGGTAGAACGCGGCCACGTGCCAGCTGGGCAGGTCGGGCAGGCTCTTCGGCAGGAACTGCTGCTGGATGATCTGCGCGATCTTCAGCTCCTGCTCGATCCGCTCCCGCTGGCGGGCTTCGGCCTGCTGCTGCCTGACCAGCTGGCCGACGCGCATGGCCGGGGCCGCGTAGCCGGCCAGCGAGTTGAGCAGCCGCAGGTCATCAGTCGAGTAACCGCGTTCTGACCTTCTCGGGCCCAGGCTGAGCAGGCCGACCAGGCTGCCCGAGGAGATCAGCGGGACCACCAGGACCACGCCGGCCTCCTGCAGGGCCTTCAGGGCCGGGGACTGCAGCCGCAGGCCGGTGATGTCCACCGCGCTGGCCGCGCTGAGCAGGTAGCCGACCAGCGGGTCGTTCGAAGCCAGGTCCAGGTCGGGTCCGGCCGCCACCATGCTCGGCGCGGTGGTCTCCGTGGGCACGGCGGCGGCCGACGGCGTGCGGCGCAGCCAGCCGCGGACCCGGCGGGCCCTGATGCCGCCCTGGCCGGTGGTCTGGCCGTCGGCCAGACCACCGGCCATTTGGCTGGCCTCCTCCGCGCCCCCCGGCCAGCGGAGATCGGTCACCCCGGATTCCCGCCCGGGCGCTACCGCGGTCTCGCGGGCCTCGGTCTCGCGGGCCTCGGTCTCGCGGGCCTCGGTCTCGCGGGCCTCGGTCTCGCGGGCCTCGGTCTCGCGGGCCTCAGTCTCGCGGGCCTCGGTCTCGCGGGCCGCCGGAGCGGTCCCGCTGGTACTCCCCACCTGCTGCGCCATGTCACACTCCGGGTTCGCGGCATCGCTTGCGACGCACCACCAGCCTAGAAAGAAGGCGATACGAGATCGTTACGGCAGTCAAGCCCTCCCGCGTGTTTTTTTACGCAGTTGCGTTACGGTGACCGTGATGGCAACAGACCTTAGCCTGGCCCTGCTCGGCCCGCCGGTCGTCAAGCGGGATGGCGCGCCGGTCACCTTCGACACCAGGAAGGCGACGGCGCTGCTCGCGCTGCTCGCGGTGACCGGCCGCGAGCACAGCCGCGATCGGCTGGCTGACCTGCTCTGGCCCGAGGCGGACAGCGTCAAGGGACGGGCGTCGCTACGCCGCACGTTGTCGGTGACCGCCGCCGCGATGGGTGATGGGCTGATCATCAGCCGGGCAGCCGTCGCCCTTTCGCCGACCTTGGTCCGGATTGACGTGCGCGAGTTCGAGGCCTTGATCGCACGGCCGGACGCCGCGTCGCTCGAACGGGCGGTGCGGCTGTACCGCGACGACTTCCTGGCCGGATTCACCCTGCGCGGCTGCCCGGACTTCGAGGAATGGCAGGCGTCGGTGAGCGAGGAGCTCCGGCAGGCGCTCGCCCGGGGGCTGCAGCGGCTGGTCGCGGCCTGCATCGCGGACGGCGCGCTCGAGCGCGCCACCGGGCACGCCCGGCGCTGGCTGCAGCTCGACCCGCTGCACGAACCCGCTCACCAGGCCATCATCAGGCTGCATGGCTGGGCGGGGCAGCGTTCGGCGGCCATGCAGCAGTACCGGACGCTGGTGCGCGTGCTGGACCGGGACCTGGCCGTCCGGCCGCTGCCCGAGACCACGCGGCTCTACGACGACGTGCGCGCCGGGCGGCTCGAACCTGCGCCGGCTCGTCGGCTGGCGTCGGCTGGGTCATCGGCTGCGCCTTCGCCTGAGCCATCGCCGGTCCGGGTCTCCGCGGCCGGAGAAGCGGCTGACCGCGCGCCCGGTGCGAGGGAACCCGACGGTGGTGCGGCCTCGGCGGGGGAACCGGACGGCGCCGCGGCCTCGGCGGGGGAACCGGACGGTAGTGCGGCCTCGGCCCCGGTAGCGTGGCCGCTGGTCGGCCGGGCGGCCGAGCTGGCTGCGCTGCGCGCGGCCTGGCAGGCCACCGGCCGTAGCGGGCGGGTGGTGACCGTGGCCGGCCAGGCCGGCAGCGGCAAGACCCGGCTGATCACCGAACTGCGCGCCGAGGCGGCGGAGGCGGGGGCCGTGGTACTGGCGGCCCGATGCCACGACGGCGAGACCGGGCTGCCGTTCGTGCTGGCCGCCGACCTGCTGCGGACCGCGCTCGCGATCCGGCCCGACCTGCCCGGCACCCTCCCGGCGCAGACGGCCGCGATGGCCGGGCGGCTGGTCCCGGCGCTGGCCGCCTCGCAGCCGGACTCGGCCGCGCCGGCGCTGGACAGCCCGGTGGCCGTCACCAGGCTGTACGCGGCCATCGCGGACACCCTTCGGGCGGCGACCGCGGGCAGCAGCGAGACCGGCTCGGCCGGCATCGTGGTAGTGGAGGACGTCCACTGGGCGGACGGTTCCTCGCTCGGCCTGCTGGCCTACCTGGTGCGCCGGCTCGCCGACTGGCCGCTGCTGATCGTGCTGAGCTGGCAGCCCGAGCAGGCGGGCCGACTGCGGGTGCTGCGGACCGCGCTCGGCGAGGCCGAAGCCCAGTCGATCGGCGAGACCATCGAGCCCGGGCCGCTGGGCCCCGAGGCGATCGGCATCGTGCTCAGCCTGGACGGGATGCCCAAGATCGACGTGACCCGCCTGCTGGCCGAAACCCGCGGACTGCCCATGCTGGTCCGCGAGTACGTGGAGGCCCTCCGGACGGCTGAAGGGCCCGGCGGGGAGCCGGGCGAGGGACCCGCGGCGCCGGGAGGCGGGCAGGCGGACTGGTGGCCGCCGGCCAGCGTCAGGGACCTGCTGCGGACCCGGCTGGAGGCGGTCAGCGAACCGGCCAGGCAGATGCTGACGGCCGCCGCGGTGCTCGGCAACGACAACGACGCGGACCTGCTGCGGGCGGTGAGCGGGCGAGGTGAGGACGAGATCGTCGAAGCGATCGACGAGGCGCTCGCGCGGTCCCTGCTGACCGAGATCCCCCCACCCCCCACCCAGCTCCCCGGCCCTCTCCACGCCCCCTTCACGGCCGGCCAGGCGCCGTCCTACGGCTTCCCCTACGAGGCTTTGCGCCGGACCGCCTACGAATCGGCCACGCTGGCCCGGCGTCGGCTGCTGCACGGCCGCGCGGCCGACATCCTGATCCGCCGGCATGAGCGCGACCCGGCCACCACCCGGGCCGCGACCGTGGCCGGCCACCTGCAGTTGGCCGGCCGGGACGCCGACGCCGCGCAGTGGTGGTGGCGAGCCGCCGAGGTGGCCCGCGAGCTTTACGCGCACGCCGAGGCGCGTGCGCACTTGGCCAAGGCCCTGGCGCTGGGTTACCCGCAGCTGCCCGGACGGGTGGCCATGGGCGAGGTGCTGGTCGTACTCGGCCGGTACCGGGAGGCACTGGCGGAGTTCGAGACCGCCGCGGCCATCGCCAGCGGCGGTGACGACCGGGCCGCGCAGGCGACGATCGAGCACAAGCTCGCCGACGTGCACCACCGGCTGGGCGACTGGGACCTGGCCGAGGCGCATCTGGGCGTGGTGACCGAACTGGTCGAGGACATCGACCCGGGGCGCCTGGCCCGGGCCGAAGCGGACCGGGCCGTGGTCGCTTACCGGCGTGGTGCCGCGGATCAGGCTGCCGAACTCGGCCGGACCGCGCTGGCCTGCGCCAGGGCCGCCGCCGATCCCGGCGCGACGGCGCAGGCGCTCAACGTGCTCGGCATGCTGGCGGCGCGGGCCGGGGACACCGCCGCGGCGGAGGGCTATCTGCGGGACAGCCTGGCCGAGGCCCGGCGCCTGCCTGAGCATGATGCTGCCCCGCTGGGCGTGGCCGTGGCGGCACTGAACAACCTGGCCCGGCTGCTGGCCGAGACCGGCCGCGGCCGTGAGGCCCTGCCGGTGGCGGCCGAGGCCCTCGACCTCGGCCGCGAGCTCGGTGACCAGCATCGGGTAGCGGCGCTGCACACCAACCTGGCCGACCTGCTGCACGCGGACGGCCAGCACGACGCCGCGATGACCCACCTCAAGGAGGCAGCCCGGCGGTTCGCCTCGGTCGACGTAGGCGACGCGCCGCGCCCGGAGATCTGGACGCTGGTCGAGTGGTAGCTACCGGCTACTGCGATTGTCGTCGGCTAGCCGTAGCGATATGAACACAGGCGCCAGAGCCCGGTGCACGGTTCCGTGAGGTCCGCACGCACCGCATCACGTTCGGTCGCATCCTACTGCCAGGTCGCTCACGATCCGTTACGGTAGGCGGGCTACAGGCCGAGGCTGAGCGCCACCGTGATCGTCTGGCCGCCGGGGTTCACCGCGAGCTGACCGTCGAGGGCGACCAGGCTGGTTGAGGTCACCGTGATCGTCACGCTCGCACCGGAGGCCAGCGACCCCGAGGAGGGTGAGACGGTGATGTGGCCCGCCAGCGTGGACCCGACCGTGACCGAGTAGCCGCTGACGGGACCGCCCTGGGCGGTGAGCGTGAACTTCGCGGTCGCGGTGCCGTTGACCGAGACCAGGTCGAGCCGGCCGGTCGAGACCGACAAGGTGCCAGCGCTGGCCGACGACGGCGGCGGCGGAGACGACGACGACGAGGAGGAGCCCGCCGTCGGCGATGGGTTCGTGGCGGCGGAAGCCGTACCCAGCGCTCCCCGCGACCGGAAGGCATCGGGGGAGGTCGTGCCGTCCGGCGTCGAGGCCGTGGGCGCCGGCCCGTTCCGGCCGTGACCGGGCGGGCCGACGCGTGCCGAGGACGGCCCCGGGGCGCTGGCCGACGCGCCATGCGTCGATCCGCCCGTGGCTCCGGCAGACGGCGGACCGTGGTGGACCCCGGCGATTACCCCCACTGCGATGGCCCCCGCCACCACGACCGACGCCGCGGTGCCCGCCACCATGGCATGCGGATGGTGCAGCACGCGGTGCCAGGGCCCGGCCCCGGGCGGTCTGATGGCCTCGGGGAAACCAATGGGACCGAACGGGCCTGCGCGATTTGCCACGGTCATGCGATGCGCCAGCCCGGCAGGCGAGCGATCGGCCAGCATCCTCAGCAACTGCTCGCGGAACCCAACGGGACGGCCATCACCATAAGAAGAGCGCCAATCTGGCCGATCACGTCGTCGACGGCAGGTGACCTGCCTTGGCCCAGTCGGCGATGAGGGTGACCAGGGCGGTCAGCGGGCGCGCCGCCGTGGCGGCCGAGGTGTCCTGGCCGTAGGACGACTGGCCGATGTGATCGCGGGCCGCGCGGCCGGCCAGGGCGGGCCCGAACCAGCTGTACTTGGCGGCGCCGCTGGCGGCGATGGTGGTCCGCACCTCGTCGGCGGAACCCGTCCAGCCGCCATCGCGCAGGCCGCGAAGGTAGCCGCCGGTGGCACTGTCCGCGATCTCGGGCAGCAGCGCCAGGCCGGTCTCGTAGGCCAGGGCCTCGCGCCGCCAGTAGTTCCAGTGGTCCGGCTCATCGCTGGCCGGGAACGCCTTAGCCGGATCGGCAGCGGCCGGCAGCCTGGCCACCTTGAGGATGGCCGAGCCAGCCGTCCCGCGGACCCGGCAGATCCCGCCGGTCGCGGCGTTGCCCAGGCCGTGCCGCAGCGGTTCGACGGCCACGACCGCGTCGCCGGCGGCCCGGGGCAGCCGCGCGCAGGTGATTACGGTCCCGTCATCCGTCTCAAGCCGGAGGCGCGGCTCGAGACGGCAGTTGAGCGTGGCGGGATTGCTTCCGCCGACGTTTTCCGGCACCCGCCCACGGTAGCCGAACTCGTGCCCCGTGCCGGAGGATCGTCAGCTGGCGAGAATCTTGTTCGGGTCGTAAAGCACGACTGTGCCCGCGATGTAGTCGTGGATCGCCTTGTGCTCCCGGCCCGTCAGGAAGAGCACGAACGAGGTGATCTCGGTGATGAAGCCCAAGATACCGGTCACGATGCCGCCGACGATCTCGCGCAGGGCCATGTACCAGAAGCCGGGCACCCGGTTGGTTTCTGGCCGCCAGCAGCGCATGCCGAGCACCTGCTGCGCCGGGGTCTGCCCGTTACCCCAGACGATGAGGCCCCAGATGATATATCCGATACCCAGCGTGACGATGGCGAGCGGGATGGCCAGGAAGTGAGCGCCGATGCGGCGGCCCACGCTAGCCAGCTCGGTGCCTTCCGGCAGGGCCAGGCCCGAGACCTGATCAAAGTACATCCCCTGAGGCACGGCGGTCGCCGGGTACTGGCCGTAGCCGTAGCCAGCGGGCACCGGGGGTGCGGGGGTAAAGCCCGGGTTCGGCGGCGCCTGACCATAGCCATGGTCCGCTGGCTGATAGCCCTGGGCGGGCGGTGGCTGGTTAAAGTCGGGGTTCGGCAGTGGCTGAATACCCTCCTGTCCAGCTCCGGGCGGGTAGGGGTCAGGAAACGTCACGGCAATCTCACTTCCTGTATACGCAAGCTGCAAGTCGGACTCTATGGTACGGATGTGACGGCGCAGTAGCCCTGGCCAGCGATCGTGCGTGAACCGTTACCGAGACTCCCAGCCGCCACAAAAGACGCCGAGATCGCAGGCAGACTGGCTAAAGCTCTTTATTTCGGACAATACACTGAATTGCCTTTAGGCGCTTCGACGGCGCTAAATGAGTACCGGCCG
>Ga0209039_10003094_pt1 | contig 13334 bp, 14 predicted proteins | sample BogFormECP12_OM1_FD_188238 | JGI IMG/M metagenome (GOLD analysis project Ga0209039, IMG submission 188238) | Bog forest soil microbial communities from Calvert Island, British Columbia, Canada - ECP12_OM1 (SPAdes) (version 2) | ecosystem: Environmental > Aquatic > Freshwater > Wetlands > Bog ...
ACCCAAACTGCTTGCACAAATTAAAACCCAGGGGACGCGTATACCGCTGTCCGGCTTGTGGTTTCGTGGGTCACAGGGAATGGTCGGGGCCTCGAACATCCTCTCCCGCTGTGTATATGGTAAGTTGGGGCAGATCTACCCAACGGAAACAAAGTATCGTCACCCGTGGATCACGGGCAAGCGTAGTCCGGTGGACACCCGGCAAGTGGCTCGGCAAAAACGAGAAGCCGCTGTACTTTAGTACGTGCGGAGTGTCACGAATAAGTCAGGGACGTTATAATCAAACCGATGGCAAAAGATAAACTCATTCTGCTTACCGGCGCGACCGGTTACGTGGGCGGACGGCTCGCGCCGAGACTTCTGGACGCGGGTTATCGCGTTCGCTGTTTGGTGCGCGACGCCAGCCGGCTAGGTGGACATCCATGGTCAAAGCGGGTCGAGATCGTTGAAGGCGATGCGTTGATTCCCGAAACGCTCGACGCGGCGTTGAAAGATGTCTCGGTTGCATATTATTTGATTCACGGAATGCAAGGAAATAAAGTCAGTGCGGAACGCGATATGAACGCGGCGCGTAATTTTTCCGAAGCCGCGGAACGGGCGAACGTTGAACGGATCATTTACCTTGGCGAGTTGGTTGATCCCACTGCAAACCTTTCCCCGTATCTTCGTTCACGCCACGAGACCGGTTCCATTCTGCGTCACGGACGCGTGCCCGTCACTGAATTTCGCTCCGGCATGATTGTCGGCTCGGGCAGTGTGCTGTTCGAGATGATCCGCTATCTTTCGGAGCGTGAGCCGATTTTGATTTGTCCCGCCTGGTTTTTTTCGACTGCGCAACCCATTGCGATTCGCGATGTATTATCTTATCTTATCACCGCGCTTGAAACGGATGAAAGCATCGGAAAGTTGATCGAGATCGGTGGCCCCACGCGTCTAACATATGCCGAGATGCTTCTTCAATATGCAAAAGAACGCAGCCTGAAGCGCGTGCTTATTCGCACAGCGTTCAATCTGCCGCGCCTTTCGGCTTATTGGGTTCACATGGTCACACCGATTCATTGGCGCTTGGTTCTGCCGTTGATTGAGGGATTGCGGGCCCAACTGATTGTCCATGATGATGCGGCGAAGAAAATTTTTCCAAACATCAAGCCCATTGATTTTCAAACGGCTGTCCATCTTGCGCTCGGACGTATTAATCGTGATAACGTTGAGACTTCATGGTCTGATGCGCTGGTCACGGCGATGGGAGATACTAAGCCTTATACATTTGCAGTGGAAGAAGGCATGATGCTGGAACGCCGTACGCTTCTCCTTGACCTTCCAGCAGATTCCGTTTTTCGATCTTATACTGGCATCGGAGGCGCGCGCGGCTGGATGTACATGGATTGGGCGTGGGCGATCCGCGGTTGGATGGATAAAGCCATCGGCGGCGTTGGGATTCGCCGCGGTCGCCGTCATCCTGATGAAATTCGCGTCGGCGAATCGCTGGACTTCTGGCGCGTTGAAGCCGTAGAGAAAGATCGCCTATTGTTATTGCGCGCCGAAATGAAAGCGCCGGGCAAAGCCTGGCTTCAATTTGAGTCAGTTCCACAAGAGGATGGCAGAACACTTTTGATTGAAATAGCCTACTGGGCGCCGCGCGGCTTTTGGGGTTTCGTCTATTGGTATGCGATGTGGCCGTTCCATGCTTTTTTATTTAACGGTTTGATTCGGCGTCTCGCATCGCGCGCACACATATTGGCTCAAACTTAATAAACCGTGAAGCCAGAATTTTGTCATTGGGAATTTAGCGGTTGAAAAATATTGTGAACAAGAAACTCATCCTCGTCACTGGTGCAACTGGATATATCGCAAACCGTTTGATCCCGCGCCTGTTAGAACAAGGATATCGCGTGCGAGCCATGGCGCGTCAACCCGAACAGCTTGCGGCGCGTTCATGGGCAAATCGCGTGGAACTTGTACGCGGCGATATAACATTTCCGAGCACGCTCAAGGACGCTTTGAATGGAGTCTATACTGCTTTCTATCTCGTCCATAACATGACGATTGGACGCGGTTATCCGCGTATCGAAATGGAGGGCGCGCGAAATTTTACATTTGCTGCAAAAAGTTTTGGCGTGCAACATATCATTTATCTGGGCGGACTTGCCGATCCAAACGATAAACATCTTGCGCCGCATCTGCGCTCACGAATGGAAACTGGTGAAACGCTGAGACAGAGCAGCGTGCCCGTTACTGAATTCCGCGCAGGAGTCATTGCCGGTTCTGGCAGTATCTCATTTGAGATGATTCGTTTTATCACCGAAGCACTTCCATTAACGATTGGACCAACCTGGCTGAAGAACAGAACCCAGCCGATTGCAACAGAAAATGTGATCGACTATTTGGTTGCCGCGCTGGAGAACTTTGATAAACAGAACCGCATCTTTGAGATCGGCGGCAATGAAATCACTACCTATGGGGATTTGATGTTGCGATATGCCCGCGTCCGCGGATTGAAACGCAAATTAATCATGCTGCCTGGCATCCCGCTTTGGTTCATGGCCATAGGCGTGGGAATGATGACACCAGTTCCGCGGCCGATCGCGTATGCACTCACCGGCGGACTCGCGAGCGACAGCATTGTTCAGCATGATGAGGCGCGGCGAATTTTCCCAAACGTCAAGCTGATCAATTTCGAAGAAGCAACAACAAATGCTTTGCGACATCTTTCCCCATTTGCGATTGAACGCGTGTGGGAAGGTTTAGATCGCGAAGCGATACATGTCAAGCATGAAGGCTTCTTTATAGATTATCGTCACATTGAAATAAACGCCTCACTTGAATCGATCTATCAAGTTTTGACCTCCATCGGCGGAAGACATGGCTGGCTTTATGCAAACTGGTTATGGCAATTACGCGGCTGGATTGACAATATATTCGGCGGGCCAGGTTTGCGCGGTCGAAGTAATTCGTTAAAGGAAAATGGTCTGGTTGATTACTATCGCGTTGAAGCGATGGAAGCAAATCACCTTCTATGTCTCTATTCCGAACTGCTGGCTCCCGGCGATGGTTGGATGGAATGGAAGGTCGAAACTTTTAAAAATGGATCTTTACTGACTCAAACTGCTTTCTTTGCGCCGCGCGGCCTGCCTGGTTTTCTTTACTGGCATTTGCTCAATCCGTTGCATCGGCTTGTGTTTCGCGGTTTAATTAAGGCTATCAAACATCAAAGCGAGACACAATGAAGCTTCCTCTGAAGATCGTTCTGTCTGTACTTATTGTTATTCTATTGTCAGTGGCAATGCTGGCCGTCGCCCTTTATATCCCAAATTCTCTTCATACAAATTCTGATTTCCTGGCAATCTACGACGCCGACTTGCGCTTGCTTCAGCATATCAAACCTTATGACTATCAAAGCCAAATCCGCCTAATGGCCGAACAAACGGGAACGTCCCCCGAAAACGTTTATGTGCCTCAATTTCCTTATCCACCCTGGTACGCGCTGAGCACGTTTTATTTAGGACTCTTGCCCATCCAATCTTCCGCCATGCTTTGGTTCGAGATCAACCTAGTGATGTTGTTTTTGACCGTTTGGTTTCTCAGCATCGACTGGCATCCGCGGCTCCGATTATTTTCTTTTCTAGCGTCGTTCTTTTTCATACCCGTTATAGGGACTCTCGGTGTCGGTCAATATGATTTCCCGGTTTTGCTGGGAAGCGCGATATTAATTTATGCTATTCGCCATCAACGCCTCGCGCCGACTTCAATTGGCGCGGCGTTATTGACCTTTAAACCACACGTCGGAATTCCCATCTACATTGCTGTCTTGTTGTATTTCTTCCTCCTACGTGATTTGTTCAGCCGCCGCGCCCTCGTTTGGATTTTCGGCGGCACGGCGTTCCTCTGCGCTATCGGCTTGATCGCCGATCCTTTATGGATGATTGATTATCCGCTCTCGTTTTTGACTTATCAAACCGGCGCGGATATTGCATCTTGTGCCGCGTGCGATAGCTTACCTTCGTGGTTGGCAGGACACCTCATTCCAAACTCAACCCTCTCACAGATGACTCTGATCGCCGTGGTATTGTTTGTTGTCCTTATTCTTTTATTTGGCTTAATTCGTTCGCGTCTATTGAAATCACCAGATTATTTATTAAACGTTTCGATATTGATCGTCCTTTTGGCAAACCCTCATCTTTACAATTATGATTTTATTCTTCTGCTCATTCCTTTCGCTTTATTGGCGGAAGTATCACGTTCATGGCTTGAACGAATCGGGTTGATCGTTCTTTATCTGCTTCCTTTCTTTGCCATCGTGATCTTTGGCCGCATGATTGGAGATCCGACTTTGCTCTTTGTAACCTTGTTGCTTGCCTTGCTCATTTTCATTCATGCGCGCAAACTTCCACTACTTGACGTTTCCCCGCGCGCGGCATAAAATCTAATCCTACAACTTAAGAACGGTCAGTCAGCGGCGAAGCCGGCGTAACTCCGGCACTGTCCCGCAACTGTGAGTTAGCTTCGCTAACAAGTCAGGTCGCCCGCGCTGGCCGGTTCACCACTCTCTCGTGGAAAGGAGGTGGAGGACGGCAGCATGGATTGCCTCTCCAACCTCCCCAGTCAATGACTGGGGAATTTGATTCTATTCAGGAGAAAAATATGTTACGCAGAATTTTTGCTCTGACTTTACTAACCGTCTTATTATTCGGCTGTGCGCCCGCGGTGGTCACGCCTCAGGCCGCGCCGACGATTGGGTCAGCGCAACCGTCTCAAGTCCAGACCGAAGCGCCGACCACCGCACCCACAACACCTGCCGCCATCACGTTGACGGATGACCTCGGCCGCACCGTCACGCTGAATCATCCCGCACAACGAATCGTTTCGCTGGCTCCATCGAACACTGAAATCCTTTTTGCAATTGATTCAGGATCGCAGGTTATTGGCCGCGATGATTTCTCCGATTATCCGAGTGCGGTCCAGTCTCTGCCAAAAGTTGGAGGAACCGATAAATATAATAACGAACAGATCGTGGCGCTCCAGCCCGATCTTGTTTTGGCGGCGGAAATCAATACAGCCGATCAAGTAAAAGCTCTCGAGAGTTTGGGATTGACCGTCTATTATCTGAAGAATCCCACCACGCTTGAGGAAATGTACAGCAACCTCGAAACGGTGGGAAAATTAACCGGTCACGAAGCAGATGCGGCTACGCTCATTGCATCGCTCAAAGCGCGTGTTGCCGCGGTGGACAATAAGATTGCGACTGTGACTTCACATCCCTCTGTCTTTTATGAAATTGACGCCACCGATCCGGCCAAGCCTTATACTACCGGCTCCGGCACATTCATTGATTTGTTGATTCAACGTGCGGGCGGAACAAATATCGCGGGAACTTCAAAAGATCAATATCCGCAATTGAGTCTCGAACAGGTGGTGGCATTGAATCCAACCTTTATTCTGTTGGGCGATGCAGCCTATGGCGCAACGCCTGATGTGGTGAAAGCGCGTCCGGGTTGGGGATCGTTAAGTGCGGTGAAGAATGGGAACGTAATTGCCGTTGATGATAATCTTTTCAGCCGCCCCGGCCCGCGTTTGATAGATGGACTTGAGTTGTTGGCAAAAATTCTGCATCCGGAATTGTTCAAATAATATTCCTCTCACCCTCCCCTCTCCCTGCTCCCTTCGCGAGGAGAGGGATAAAGAGTGAGAGACAAACATGAAAATTCGCCCGTATCTTTTTTCATTGCTTGCCCTTGGCTTTGCGTTGATCTTGAGTCTCGCCATTGGCTCGGTATTCCTGTCACCCGCGCAGTTCTGGGCCGCGCTGACCGGACACGGCACTCAAACATCGGATACGATTTTGTGGGCAATCCGTTTTCCGCGTACAGCTTTGATCGCGTTAACCGGCATGGCTCTGGGCGGAAGCGGTGCGACGTATCAAGGATTATTTCGCAATCCGCTGGCTGATCCGTTTTTGATCGGCGTGGCATCCGGGGCAGGCTTGGGCGCCGTTCTGGCGATGTCCGTCCGTTGGCCTTATACGGCTCTGGGATTGGCAGCCGTTCCGGCCGCGGCATTTATCACCGGCTTGCTGACCGTATTTTTAGTCTACACTTTTGCGCGCGTCGGTGGAAGCGTGCCGGTCACTAATTTGATTTTGGCGGGAGTTGCAGTCTCCGCCTTTGCCACATCGTTGACTTCGTATCTTATGTTACGATCAACAGGCGAACTGCGCCAGGCAATCAGTTGGCTCCTCGGCGGCGTGAGCCTGAGCAGCTGGAATGTCATTCTTGCGCTGACTCCCTACCTCGCCATCGGCTTGACCGTTCTGACACTCAGCGGTCATGCGTTGAACCTTCTACAATTCGGCGACGATCAGGCGGTTCAAATGGGCCTGGATGTGAAGCGTGCCAAGATCATCATCATCGTAGCGGCTTCATTTGTCACGGGTGCTGCTGTTTCCTTTGCAGGCATCATTGGCTTTGTGGGATTGATCATTCCGCATGTAGTGCGCATGTGGTGGGGTGCGGATTATCGTCGCATCATTCCTTTAAGCATTTTGGGCGGCGCCAGCGCGCTCTTGCTTGCAGACATTCTCTCGCGTGTGGTGATCGCTCCGCAAGAGTTGCCTTTGGGAATCATCACAGCATTAGCCGGAGCGCCATTCTTTCTGTGGGTTCTTCAGCGCGCAAAAAATCAGGGATTCTGGTGAGATATCAGGAGACCGAATGAAAAAAGGTTTGCTTATCGTCAACACCGGCGACGGCAAAGGCAAGACGACCGCCGCCTTGGGCATGGTTCTGCGCGCATGGGGACGCGGCTTTCGCATTTGTGTGATCCAATTCATCAAAGCGGAAACGGGAGGATGGGGCGAGGTCAAGGCTGCGAAGAAACTTGGCATCGAATGGCACAGCATGGGCGATGGCTTCACATGGAGATCCAAAGATATGGACGAAACCACAGCGCGCGCGTTGCACGGCTGGGAGATCGCCAAAGAAAAGATTGCGAGCAACCAATATGATTTGATCGTGCTGGATGAATTTACGTATGCTTTGCATTTTGACTGGCTTGATACCGGCGAAGTATTGAATTGGCTTCGCCTCAACCGGCCGCCGAGCCTGCATCTCGTGATCACCGGCCGCTCCGCCCCTGAGGCCTTGATCGAACTAGCTGACCTCGTTACCGAGATGCGCCCTATCAAACATCCTTATGATCAGGGAGTTCAAGCCCAACCAGGAATTGAGTTCTAGGAACAAACCATATGAATGGAGATGAATCATGAAACTCGAAGATGTAGTTGAAAAAATCCAGCCATTGGATCAGGCTGCCATGCAAAAAGCCCGTGCGCGGCAGGATACGCTTACGAAGCCGCAAGGCAGCCTAGGGCGGCTCGAGGAACTTTCGATTCAACTCGCAGGCATCATAGGAAAACCAATCCCTGCGATCAAGGACAAAGTCATTATCACTATGGCAGGCGATCATGGTGTGGTGGCTGAAGGAGTCAGCGCATACCCGCAGGAAGTGACTCCAGAAATGGTGTTGAACTTTCTTGCAGGCGGCGCGGCCATCAATGTGTTGGCGCGGCATGTCAATGCGCGCGTGGTGGTGGTGGACATGGGTGTTGCATCAGACATCCCAGCAAACGAAAAACTGATTGTTAAGAAAATCGCCTACGGAACGGCGAACATAGCAAAGGGTCCCGCGATGAGGCGTGAACAGGCTGCGGAATCTATATTGAGTGGAGTCGAAACCGTCGAGGCGGAAATCGCGCGCGGCTTGGATATCGTCGGCACAGGTGATATGGGAATCGGCAACACGACTCCCTCTGCCGCAATCGCATGCGCGTTGATGAAACAACCTCCCAAGGAAATTGCCGGCCGCGGTACAGGTGTGGACGATGAAGGACTCAAACGAAAAATCGGTGTGATCCAACGCGCGCTGGATATAAATAAACCAAATCCAAATGATGGACTCGACGTCCTTGCCAAAGTGGGCGGGTTTGAAATCGGCGGGCTGGCAGGCGTGATGCTTGGTGCGGCCGCGCACTGCAAGCCTGTGATGGTGGATGGATTCATCTCAACTGCCGCGGCGATGATCGCGGTGGCGCTCGCGCCGCAATGCAAAGATTATTTGTTTGCCGCGCACCGCTCAAAGGAGAACGGTCATCTCTTGATGTTGGAATGGCTGGGCTTGAAGCCGTTGCTCAATTTGGATTTGCGGCTCGGCGAAGGCACGGGCGCAGCGCTTGGAATTTCGCTGGCTGAAGCCGCCTGCAAAATTCTTGCGGAGATGGCAACTTTTGGTGAAGCAGGCGTGAGCGAAAAACAATAACGATGAAATATCTTTTGACCGCTTTCGATCTGCTTACGACTTTACCTTTGCCCGCCTCAAAGAATTGGCGGGCTGGTGATAGCGGACGTTCTGCGGTTTGGTATTCCCTGGTGGGATTGTGCATTGGTGCGCTGGTCGCTGGAGCGTTTGCTTTGCTTCAGATATATTTTTTCCACATCCTGAGCGCCGCTCTTGCGCTTGCCTTCTGGGTTTTGTTGACCGGCGGTCTGCATTTAGACGGACTCGCAGATTGTTTTGACGGCATGTTCCATGCCAGCAATCCCGAACGCCGCTTGCAGATCATGAAAGATCCGCACACGGGCGCATTCGGCGTGATCGGATTGATCCTCGTTTTGTTGATCAAATTCTCGGCGCTGACTTCGTTATCTTCCACGCGCGCAATAGGCGCAATTTTATTGAGCGCAAGCTTTGCGCGTTGGTGTGTCCTGCTGATATGGAAACAGCCGCTCGCGCGTCCCGACGGTTTGGGCGCCGATTTCTGTTTTGGACTGCAGCTATCTGCCATCATTCTTGGCGGTTTGATTCCGCTGGGACTTGCGGTTTGGCTGGGAGGAATAGGTTTCCTTGCGATTGGACTAGGATTACTTGTAACGTCATTTATTTTATTCGTAGCAAAAAAGAATTTGGGCGGCATCACAGGCGATGTACTTGGCATGATCGTCGAGCTTGTTGAAGTCAGTGTGTTACTGGCATTTTCATTCGGTGGACAATGAACCAGGTTTCAGCAAGCTCCCTGACGTTGGTCCTTGGCGGAGCGCGCAGCGGGAAATCATCGTATGCGCAGAAGCTCGCAGAAGATTCGGGAAAGTCTGTGACCCTAATTGCCACGGCGCAAGCGCTGGACGAAGAGATGTCCGCGCGCATTCAAAAGCACCGCGCGGAACGCCCAAATGGTTGGACGACACTGGAAGTACCACTTAATATTGCATCGCACGTGAGTCAAATAAAAACGGATTGCGTGATTTTGGATTGCATCACGCTGCTGGTTTCCAATCTGATGATGCAGTATGTGAAAGATGACATCGTGGATGAAGCACCATTCATGCAGGCTGTTCAAAAAGAAATGGAAGAATTGATCATGATAATTCGCCGACCAAAATCAGATTGGCTTATCATCTCAAATGAAGTGGGATTGGGGCTCGTCCCATCCTACTCGATGGGACGCGTTTATCGTGACGCGCTGGGCTGGGCGAACCAAGGCTTGGCTCGTTCTGCCGACCGCGTGGTTTTTATGGTGGCGGGAATTCCGACCATCATCAAGTAGGTGAAATGCTCAAAATCCAAAACCTATCCGTTTTTTATGGTCAACGCGAAATATTGCGCAACGTCAATCTCAATGTGGCATCCGATGAAGTCCTAGCGTTGATCGGTCCAAACGGCGCAGGGAAATCCACTTTGATCCGCGCCGTTAGCGGCGTGATTCCCATCGCGAGCGGAGGCGTCCGCACCAACGGCGATGACTTTCATTCGCTGACGCCGATGCAACGCGCAAAATATTTGGCGGTTGTGCCGCAAGCGGTTTCACTTCCGCCCGCATTCACGGCTTGGGAAACGGTTTTGATGGGACGCACGCCGTATCTCGGATTTCTCGGCCAGACTTCAACATTAGATGAACAAATTGCGCGCAGTGCGCTCGAACGCGTCCACGCGCTTGAGCTTGCAGAGCGACGCGTCGGTGAACTATCAGGAGGCGAAGCACAGCGCGTTTTATTGGCACGCGCTTTGTGCCAATCCACGCCGATTCTTTTACTCGATGAACCCACCACACATTTGGATTTGCAATATCAAGTCAGTTTACTGGACCTTGTCACTGATTTGGCGCATCACGATCACTTGGCTGTATTGATTGCACTTCATGATTTGAATCTCGCTGCGCGTTACGCGGACCGCGTGGCCTTAATGGTGGCGGGCAAGATCACAGCCATTGGCACGCCGCGTGAAGTGCTTACACAAGAATTGATATCCGAAGCCTATTGTTTGCCGGTGCAAGTGGTGAAGCATCCGTTCATGGATGTGCCGCTGATTCTGCCGGAATCAGAAAAGTAAAATCATCTTCCGTCTATAATATTGTCGCAAAGGATGCTATGCGCTTTCAAATCTCCGTCATTGTTCTGGGTTTCGGGATTATCGCTTGCAGTCGCACGGCGATAGAAGCCTCCCGCCCAGATGCAGCCGGTTCTACCGATGGGCAGATCACGTCGAGCGGCGTGCCGCGGCATTACATCCTGCATGTACCGCCGACCTATCAATCCGGCATCGCTCTACCATTGGTCATCAACTTTCATGGGCTTGGTTCCAATTCAAAAGAGGAAGAAAGTTTAACGGGCATGTCGACAAAAGCGGACCAGGAAAACTTTATCGTCGTATATCCCGATGGTTTTAACTCAGCCTGGGATGACGGCCCCGGCGCGGACGGCCAACGCGATCAACAATTTGTGCGCGATCTGATTACGTATCTTGAAAGTCAATACAGCATTGATGCCAAACGCATTTATGCCACCGGCATTTCGAACGGCGGCGGGATGACCAACCGCCTCGGCTGTGATATGGCTGATGTGATCGCGGCGATCGCGCCTGATTCGGGCGCGTATAACTTCTGGCAGGATTGCAATCCGTCACGGCCAATGCCAGTGCTTGCCTTTCATGGCTTGGACGATCATCTCATTCCATATACCGGCGGGACGCCACCCTCGATGGAACCGCCGATTGAAGAATGGGCCGCAAGTTGGGCCACACACGATGGATGCAATACAGCTCCAGCGATCACAACACCCGTTGATACCGTAACTGTTCATACATGGTCGGGCTGTCAGGGTAATGCCGAAGTGATTCTTTATACGTTAGCCAATCATGGACATTCATGGCCCGACTCGCCGACCATGCCTAAAGCGATCACCTCGCAAGCCATCAACGCGACGGATGTCATGTGGGATTTCTTCCAGGCGCATCCGATGCCATAGACCCTACCATAATTTGAATCAATTACCCTTTTGCTAGAGTGTTTGCGAGTTCGACGATTTAGGCGCATCGTCGAACTTTCGCTTTAACAGGCAACAGGAAATCCGTCTTTATATTCTCTACATAACTTTGTCATCTACGGTTCACGCTCAAAACCTACAATGGGTATATCAAAGCAATCGTATTGGAGAAAAAATGAAATCATTGAAAACAAATTTTTGGCTCGACGCTTTCATCTTCGCCGGTTTCCTGGCGGCGCTTCAACCGCGCCTGACCGGCATCGCCATTCATGAATGGTTCACTTTGGCGGCAACCGCGACTCTGGTTTTGCACGTTGTCTTGCACTGGGATTGGGCTGTGGGCATGACCAAAAAGTTTTTCAGCAACCTGTTTCACGTCTCGCGCTTGAACTATCTGGTGGACGCGCTGCTGTTCGTGGCGTTCACTGTTGTCATCACGAGCGGGTTGGTGATTTCCAGAGTCGTTATGCCAACCTTTGGATTGCAAACCTTCTCCAGCCGGAGCTGGCTTGAAATCCATAACGCGTCATCCAACCTGACGCTCCTGCTGGTGGCACTGCACTTCGCATTGCATTGGTCGTGGGTGAAGAACACGTTCAATCGTCTGATTGTCGCCCCGTTCAAACACCTGCGTCCGCAGACCCAATCCCAACCTCAAGTGTTGCCGATGCCGATGAAAAACATCAAGGCTTTATAAAAAGAATCGAGACACCTCATGTTCAAAACCATTTTCCGTTTTCTTGTCATCACATTGATCGCTATCGCACTTGGATTTGGAATCTATTATCTGCTTCAACCATCCGGCGCTGCAACCTTCCGCTCAGGCTTCGGCGACTTTGGCGGCGAGGGCAGCTTCCGAGAAGGAGGCTTCAACTTGACCCGTGGACTGTTCGGCGTCACCGGAAATTTGATGTTGGTGGCGATCATCACTGTGATTGTGGTCTCGATCCAAAAACTATTCTCACGCAAACCCCAACCGTTAACGGTACGCTAATAGTTCTTTTCTCCTCCTTTGCGAGTTCGACGATGCGGGTTCATCGTCGAACTCTTGATTTAAGCAAAACGCAGACGATGCTGTGATTTTGAAGACTTCCGAAGTCTGGGAAAACCGCTGACCGCTGGAATTTTCTTCCTTCCAGTCACTGGATGCTTCCTACCATCCGCTGCGCGTTTCCTACCACTCACTGAACACTTCCTACCGCTCGTTTTATCGGTGCTATCGGCCTCCGAACAGCCGCTACCACTCGATAAATGGTTGCTTAGACCCAATGAACACTTGCTTGCACGCTTTAAATCGCTGCTTGCGCTCGATGAATCCCTCCTTGTACTCGATGAACGATTCTTTCACTAGTTATGCGTTCCCCTATTTAAGCAGTTAATTTGGAAAGCGCATCAGGCGTCATTATTGATAAAGAAAAATAAATGCTACTTTATCTCAGCAACTATAAAGGAATTTCCTGCTTTCTACCTGATATATTTTTTCAATTGTTTTTTAACAGTTTCGGTTGCCGCATCTACTGATTTATAAGTCCCATCGCTCCGAATGGCATAGATAATTTTCTTATTGGCACGTATGGCATCGTAGTCTTCCTCGGTACTCATGGATTGCTTTCTCGCCTGTTTCAACATCTCTTCAAAGTGAAAATCAATTGCCATTAAGAGATCGTCAAAAAACTTCTCGAAGAGTTCGACCAATTTAGCATCATCTATATGAGAATGACTTCTGCATCCCAGCTTGCCTCAAAAAACTTCCGTAATGCATCTTGCAGTGGTTGAAGTCGCCGCGGCCTTGCATAGTTACTCATCTAAAACGGGAGTTTCTTCTGGCGTTTCATCTTCTAACCTTGCACGCTCAACTGATTCGCCGTGAAAAGTTCGTGGGTTTCAAGCACGACCGTACTCATCGCGAAATTGAAGAGCTAAAAGAGTGACTACTCCCCACGCCTACCCGTGCTGGTCTGCGCCAGCAGGGGAGTGAAGGCGGGGGCTTCCAGGGCAAAGCCCAGAGACTCTAGCCCAAGTCTC
>Ga0209039_10003095_pt1 | contig 13333 bp, 14 predicted proteins | sample BogFormECP12_OM1_FD_188238 | JGI IMG/M metagenome (GOLD analysis project Ga0209039, IMG submission 188238) | Bog forest soil microbial communities from Calvert Island, British Columbia, Canada - ECP12_OM1 (SPAdes) (version 2) | ecosystem: Environmental > Aquatic > Freshwater > Wetlands > Bog ...
AAGCCATCCAGCCGATGGTCTTCGCCGGACTGTTTCCCGTGCTGGCCGATGACTACGAGCCGCTGCGCGATGCGCTCGGCAAATTGAAATTGAATGACGCCTCGTTTTTCTACGAGCCGGAAAACTCCGTCGCCCTAGGCTTCGGTTACCGCTGCGGCTTCCTCGGGCTCTTGCACATGGAAATTGTACAAGAGCGATTGGAGCGCGAATTCGGCCTGAACCTGATCACCACCGCGCCCAGCGTGCGTTACCGCATCACCCGCGTCGGCGAAGCAGTCATTGAAGTCGACAGCCCCGCGAAATTCCCCAATCCCAGCGACATCAGCAAGATCGAAGAACCCATCATCAAGGCCATGATCATCACCAGCGACGAATCTGTTGGCAGCATCCTGCGGCTCTGTCAGGAGAAGCGCGGCATCCAAAAAAACTTCGAGTATCTCTCACCGACGCGCGTGATGTTCACCTACGAACTCCCACTGAACGAAATCGTGATGGATTTCTACGACCGGCTGAAGAGCGTCTCGCGCGGCTACGCTTCGCTGGACTACCACCTGGCCGGTTACAAAGAGTCCGACCTCGTGAAGCTGGATGTGCTTGTTGGCGGCGAACCCGTGGATGCCCTCGCGCTGATCTGCCATCGCGATCAGTCTTACGAGCGCGGCCGCGAACTCGCCACGCGCTTGCGCAAGCTGATTCCCCGCCAAATGTTTGAGGTGCCCATCCAGGCGGCCATCGGCAGCCGCATCATCGCGCGTGAAACAGTCGCGGCCATGCGCAAGAACGTTCTGGCCAAGTGCTATGGCGGCGACATCACGCGCAAACGCAAGCTGCTCGAAAAACAGAAAGAAGGCAAGAAGCGCATGAAGCGCGTCGGTCAGGTGGACATCCCCCAGGAAGCCTTCCTAGCCGTCCTCAAGGTTTCCTCCGACGAAGAAGATTAAACACTCGGGCTATGTGCTGCCGCATTTGCCGAGATTCGCAGTTCTTGCCGCCCGCAAGGACGTGGCGTAAACTTGTCCTACGGTGAAGCGATGAAAGAGCCAACTCAATTCCTCGTAAATGAAAAAGGGGAAAAAGTTGCCGTCGTAATCGGCGTCCAGGAATACGAAAAGCTCTTGGAACAACTGGAAGAACTCGAGGACATCCGTGCTTTTGATGAGGCGGAAGCTTCGGGAGAAACTCCGATCCCGTTCGACCAGGCCGTCGCCCAGATAAAGCGCTCCCGAAAGTGAGCTATAAGCTTCTCATTTTACCGCGCGCCCAAAAAGAACTCGCCGATTTGCCACCGGAGCAGTTGAGCATTGCTGAGCGCAAGATTGATGCGTTGCGGGAGGAACCCCGCCCCGCTGGCTGCAAGAAATTGGCTGAGCGCCAGGGATGGCGTGTTCGTTTTGGTAACTATCGTATCCTCTACAAGATTGACGATGCCGAGAAGGTTGTCACCATCGTGAACGTGGGCCACCGCAGGGAAATCTATCGGTGAGGGCGTAGCTGCGCAGACCTCAACCGCTGAAGGGCGTCAACTAAACCCACATCCCCCAAGAAGCCTTCCTCGCCGCGCCTAAGGTTTCTTCCTACGAAGAAGACTAGCTACTCCTTCCGCCTCACTTCCGTAGAAAGGCGGCCACGATGAAGTTGGAGATGCACTTCGTCGCCGACGGCAACCTGAGTTACATCTCGCAGAACATTCCCAGTCGCATCCGTGGCTATTGCGTAGCCGCGCTCCAGCACTTTCAGCGGGCCGCGCTCCTGCAATTGCAGCGCCAGCCGCTCCCAGCGCTCGCGTTTTCGGCGCAGCAGGCGTTCTGCGCGCACGCCCAATTCCTGGCTGCGTCTCTGCAAGCGCAGACGCAGCACGCCAACCTTCGCTCGAAAATCAAACGAAGCCACTCGCAAATGCGCCTTCGTAAAGCGCTTCCGTGAAAGCTCCAGCCGCGCCCGCAGGCCCAGCGCCAGCCGCGAGGTCAATTCATCGGCACGCTGCCGCCTTTGCCGCAGCAAATCCAGCGGCCGCCGGAACCCGCGCCTCCCGGCCAACTCGTGCACGCGCCGCGAATGCTCCAGCAGCCGGTAGCGCAGCAGGCTTGCCAACGTTTCGCGCAAATCGGCCACATGCTTGTCGAATTCGCGTCGCGTTTGCACCACCAGTTCCGCGGCCGCCGATGGCGTGGACGCACGCACGTCTGCCACAAAATCCGCAATCGTGAAATCGGTTTCATGCCCAATACCGGAAATAATCGGAATGCTTGAAGCGGCAATCGCCCGCGCCACCACCTCTTCGTTGAACGCCCAGAGATCTTCCATCGAGCCGCCGCCCCGCACCAGTAGGATCACATCCGCCGCATGTTTCTTGTTGAAGTGCCGCAGCGCCTCAACAATCTCCTCCGCCGCGCCCTCGCCCTGCACACGCACCGGATACACGGTCAAATGCACATTTGGGAAGCGTCGCGTCAGGATGCGCACCACATCGCGCACGGCCGCGCCCTTCGGCGAAGTGATTACGCCAATGCGTTTTGGCAGCAGCGGCAAGGGCTTCTTGCGCTCCGCCGCGAACAACCCTTCTTCTTCCAGCCGCTTCTTCAACTGCTCGAACGCCAGTTGCAGCGCCCCGCGCCCCACCGGCTCCAGCGATTCCACGTAGATCTGATACTCCCCCCGCGCTTCGTACACGCTGAGCGAGCCCCGCACCGTAACCTGTATCCCATCCTCCGGCCGGAATTTCATGCCGCGCTTCTGCTGCTTGAACAGTACGCAACGGATCTGTGCCCGCTCGTCCTTCAACGTGAAGTAGAAATGGCCCGATTGCGCCTCGCGGCAATTGGAGATTTCACCCTGAACCGAAATGTCGGTGAAGTTCTTGGCCAGCAGGTCGCGAATGCGCGCGGTCAGGTCGCTGACCGTGAATATGCGCCGCTCCGGTTGCAGATTGAGTTGCAGTTGATTCATAGGTCTGCGGAAACAGTCCAGCGTTCTGCGGCGAGAGCAGAACGGTTCCAACCGCCAGGTTATTCCTCTTCTTCGTCCTCGCCCATCTGCATGGTGAGGTAGCGCTCGTAGCCCAGTTCCTTGATCAGGTGCATCTGCGCCTCGAGCCAGTCCACATGGCCCTCTTCATCCTTCAACAGTTGCACGAAAAGATCGCGCGAACCGTTGTCCTTCTCCGTGACGGCAATCTGGATCGCTGTGTTGTAATCTTTTACTGCGCCAAGCTCAAGGTCCAGGTCGCTCTGCAGCATGTCCTGAACATTCTTTCCCACGGTTAGCTCGAGCGGCAGCATCGTTGGCGATCCATCCAGAAAAAGAATCCGCTCCATGAGCGCCTCGGCGTGTTTCATTTCGCCGATTGACTGCATCTTGATGTACTCCGACAGCTTCTCGTAACCCCAGTTCTCGCACATTTCGGCATGGAGAAAGTACTGGTTGATCGCGGTAAGTTCTTCGCGCAGCGCCTTGTTCAGTTGTTCGATAACTTTTGCCGACCCTTTCATCGTGGACCTCCCTTAGTGGCCCAAGTCTATCGCAGGAAGCAGGAGCGCGCCTAGCTCGCGTCAACGGCGCAATCGCGAGAGCAACCAGAAGAGCAGCGACAGCCCCACGCTCAGCACAATGCTGGTCACGATGGGAAAATAGAACGTGGTGAGCTCACCCTTATGCAGGATGTCGCCGGGTAAGCGCCCCAGCCGAAAGGGCAACCTGCCGGCATAAAAGAGAACCGCGCCTACGACGAGCAGCAGCGCTCCCAGAATCAGCAGCGTGCGTCCAAGTTCGCGAGAGGGATCCATGCCTCACGCCACGGCGGCGATACGGCGAACAACGTCATTTTGCTCTGCGACCGACTCCGCCCCCACGGTAAAAGCATCCAGCACGCCAAGGCTAAGCGCGTATTTGAAGGCTTCATCCTGCTTGCTGCGCAAACTACCCTGACCGAGGATCTTCATTCCGACGATGCCCTTGCCCGCCGCGCGCATCTCGCGGAGTACGCTCACCACCGTCTCGGGATCGGCGTCCATATAGGCGCCAATGGGATTGATGCGCGCCAGGTCCACCTCCACCCACGGCGATTTCGCTGCAGCGCGCAACGCTTCGATCGAATGACAGGAACAGCCGTGCGCGCGGATGATCCCCTTTTGCTTCGCTTCGGAGAGCACGTCCATCACCGGGCGGTAGCGCGTGGTCCAATCGGCCTCTGTGACGCAATGCATCAGCACGATGTCCATGTAATCGGTGCCGAGTTCCCGCCGGAAACGGTCAAGGTCTGCCTTTACCCCCGCGGCATCGCGCGAAAAGGTCTTTGTCAGGACCGTCACTTTACTCCGGTCAACGTGCTTCAGCGCTTCAGCAACATGGGGATGGCTGCCGTAGGAATCCGCTGCGTCAAAAAAACGCAGCCCCTGATCGTAGCCGTTCAGGAACAAGGCCGCCAGGCCTTGCACCCCAAGCGCGGTCTGGTGCGAGTGGTGGCCTACCCCGACAGTGCCGGTGCCCATCGCCAGCCGTGAGGTTTGAATCCCTGTGCGACCAAGCGTCACGGTGTCGGCTGCGCGAAACTTGCTGGCTATTGGAGGTAATGCCAGCAGCCTCCGCGCCAGCGGGTGCAAACTGAAAACAGCGCCGGATGCTGCACGGGCGCTCCAGTTGAGAAATTCGCGGCGATGCATTCGGGACATACGGACCTCCCAGGAAGAACGATGCGGGGCGAGCCCGCCTATTATGCAGGCAAGACCCGGCGAAGGGAAGGGGCTGGGTTAGCGGCGAGATAATTGTCGTTGGCTAAAGCCCGGGAGAAAGCCGATACGGCAACGCGGCATGAATGGTATCGTATGATTTAGGGTTTATCGGGGCTTTCAGCTCGCAGGGTTCACTGAGAAACCGAACTAGAATGGATGCGGCATGATCATGGTGCGCAGCCCGCTCCGCATTTCGCTCGGCGGAGGCGGCACGGATTTGCCTTCTTATTATACGAACCACGCGGGATTCGTGTTGTCCGCGGCGATCAAGCGCTACGTTTACATCACCATCAGCGAAGCCTTCTGGCCCGTTATCCGGCTGAAATACTCGAAAATGGAAGAAGTGGAGAAGGTTGAGGATATCCAGCACCCCATCGTCCGGGAGGCCATGAAACTCACGGGGGTGACGGGACCCTACCTCGATATCGTAAGCCTATCCGACATACCGGCGGGAACCGGGCTGGGATCCTCGGGAAGCTTTACCACCGCGCTGTTGCAGGCGCTGCACGCCCTGAGCCGGCGATTTGTTTCCCCGCAGGAGCTGGCGGAGCAGGCCTGCCATATCGAGATTGACGTGTTGAAGGAACCCGTGGGGAAACAGGACCAGTACATTGCCGCGTACGGCGGGATCACCTGCTTCGAATTTCAACGTAACGGTGACGTAAAAGTGGAAGCGCTGAAAATTCCTCCGGAGACCTTGGCGAATCTGGAGGACAATTTGTTGCTGTTCTTCACCGGGACTTCACGGTCCGCTTCGGAGATTTTGCGGCACCAGGATCAGAGCAGCAAAGAGAATTCCGCCGAGATGCTGGCGAATTTGCACTTTACGAAGGAGCTTGGATTGCAGAGCCGCGACGCCCTGGCGGCCGGTGATTTGCGGAAGTTTGCGGAGCTGATGGCCGCGCACTGGGAACATAAGAAGCGGCGTTCTTTGGGGATGAGCAGCGAGCGGATTGATGAACTCTATGACTTGGCTCGCGCGAACGGTGCGCTGGGCGGGAAATTGGTAGGTGCGGGCGGCGGGGGATTCCTGATGTTTTATACGGAAGAGAAGACCAGGCTGCGCCGGGCCATGAGGGGCGCGGGGCTGCGCGAAGTGCGCTTGCAGTTTGATTTTGCCGGCACCACCATCATGGCGCATTCCTAGTACCGTTCCAACTAGTGGGGCCAAATGACGGTCCAGGCATCTGACGCGAACATGGAGAGAGTAGTCTCGAAGGGATTTGCTGGAATAAGTTGGAACGGCACTAGGGAGGATGGTTGTTACCAGTCGCCATACTTGCCGGGGGCCTCGCGACGCGCCTGCGCCCCGTCACGGAAAAGGTGCCCAAGTCGCTGCTAGAATTGAATGGGGAACCGTTCATCTTCCACCAGTTGCGGCTTTTGAAGGCGCATGGCGTCCAGCGCGTTGTGTTATGTGTAGGGCATCTGGGAGAGACGATTCAGCAGGTTGTCCGCGAGGGACAAGACTTCGGCCTGCAAGTTGACTACTCCTTCGACGGTGCGGCACTATTGGGGACTGCGGGTGCTGTCAGGAATGCCCTCCCCAAGCTTGGGAATTACTTCCTTGTGCTGTATGGCGATTCGTATTTGGTTTGCGATTATGCCACCGTGGCTCGGGAATTTCTGCGAATGGGGAAACTGGCTCTGATGACCGTGTTCAAAAACGCGGGGCAGTGGGATAGCAGCAACGTGGAGTACCACGCCGGTCGAATTCTGGCCTACAGCAAGAAAAACCGGACCCCGCGGATGCACTACATTGATTACGGTCTGGGAGCTTTTTCCGCGCAAGCTTTTGCGGGAGTGCCCACAGGGCAGGCCTCCGACCTGGCAGAACTCTACGGCCAGTTTCTGGAAGAAGGGCAACTGGCAGGAATGGAAGTTCAGCAGCGATTCTATGAGATTGGCTCGCCCGCTGGTTTGGAAGAAACAGAGCGCTTCATAGCATCGCAGCAGGCGGCACACAGGGCCGCGCAGAAATGAACCAGGAACCCACATTTTCGGAGAAGTTCCTGGCGGAAGCGGCGCAGATCGTCGCCGGCCTGGACGTATCCTGCATCGAAAAGGCGGCGGAGCTCCTTGCGGACGTGCGCGCGAACGCCGGGCGCTTATTTATTCTCGGTGTTGGGGGAAGTGCGGCAAACGCCTCGCATGCCGTGAACGATTTCCGGAAGATTGCGGGAATCGAAGCGTATGCGCCAACCGACAACGTCTCCGAACTGACGGCGCGAACCAACGACGAGGGTTGGGCGACCGTCTTTGAGAGTTGGTTGAAGACCAGCAAGCTGCACGCGCGCGATGCCGTGCTGGTGTTTTCCGTCGGTGGCGGAGACCTGGAGCGTAACGTCAGCCCGAACCTGGTGGCCGCGCTGCAACTTGCGAAATCCACGGGTGCGAAGATTCTTGGCATCGTCGGGCGAGACGGCGGGTACACCGCGAAGGTCGCGGACGTCTGCATCGTGATTCCGACGGTCAACCCGGAACATGTCACGCCGCACACCGAAGCCTTTCAGGCGGTGGTCTGGCATTTGCTCGTGACGCATCCGGCGGTGAAGATCGCGCAGACAAAATGGGAGGCAACCACGAGCACGGGCAAGCTTTCGCGTGCGGTGTTTCTGGACCGTGACGGCGTGCTGAACTGGACGATTGTTCGAGACGGTAAGCCTTATCCGCCGGCGAGCGTCGCTGAAATGAAAATCGTAGCGGGGGCAGAAAGCGCCCTCCGCGAATTGAAGGCGCAGGGGTTTAAGCTGTTGGTGGTGACGAATCAGCCGGATCTCGCCAAGGGCCTGGCAACGCCAGAAGGCGTGGACGCGATCAACCGGAAACTCGCCGCAGCGCTCCCTTTGGATGAGTTTTTTGTCTGCCCCCACGTGGATGGCGACAATTGCGATTGCCGCAAGCCCAAAGCGGGGCTGCTGCTGGAAGGGGCCCGGAGGCACCATATCGATCTCTCTGCGAGTTTCATGATCGGAGACCGCTGGCGGGACGTGGAAGCTGGACAGAACGCGGGGTGCCGCACGGTGTTGATTGATCAGGGATATCAGGAAAAGAGCCCGGCACGCCCGCCGGACGCGATAGTGCATTCACTCCGCGAGGCGGCCGACTGGATTCTCCAGGCGCATTCCCATGGAGCGGCGCGATGAAGCCACTTTCCCAGCTTGCGGTGAAGATCTATGGGGATGGCGCCGACCTGGCCGGGATTCAGGAGCTCAGCCAGCTCCCCTTTATCAAGGGATTCACCACAAACCCGACACTCATGAGGAAGGCCGGAGTGCCGGACTACCAGCAGTTTGCGGCGCAAGTCCTCAAGCTGATTCCGGACCGGCCGGTCTCCTTCGAAGTGCTCGCCGACGACGCGGAGACGATGGCAGCACAGGCGCGGCACATCGCGGCGTGGGGCGCCAACGTCTACGTGAAGATCCCAGTGACAAACACGCGGCGCGAGCCGATGTACCCGCTGATCCATCGCTTGAGCCAGGAGGGGATTCAGGTCAATGTTACCGCCCTTCTAACACTTGAACAGGTGCGCGAAGCCGTGAAGGCCTTGCGCGGCGGCGCGCCTTCCAACGTTTCCATCTTTGCGGGAAGAATTGCGGATACGGGCCGCGATCCCATTCCCCTCATGACCGAAGCCGTTGCGATTCTCCGGGAAAATTCGCAGTCCGAATTGATCTGGGCCAGCCCGCGCGAACTCCTGAACATCTACCACGCCGAGCAGAGCGGGTGCCACATCATTACCGTAACCAACGACGTCCTGAAGAAATTGCACTTGATCGGAAAAGATTTGAGCGATTATTCGCTGGAAACTGTGAAGATGTTTTATGACGACGGAGTCAAGTCTGGATACGTGTTGCAGCCGGCGAAGTTGGTGCCAGAGACTACAGGTCCTGGATGCGTGGCCGCGAAAAAGCGCATTGCTTCCTGAAGCGCTGCGTGCATCGAGCCCCGGCGGGCTGCGGAACATCGCGGGGCGCGACCCGTGCTAATCCTTTACCTCCTGCTCGGCGTAGCCCTAATCGGCACGCTCACCTCCACAATCTTCCTGGGATTGGTCCTTGCCGGGGCCATCAAGTTTCATCGCGATGCGCGGCAGGCGACCGATGCCCTCTCCCACCTGAAAGATTTTCCACCCGTTTCCGTGCTCAAGCCGGTGCACGGTCTTGAAGTACGGCTAGAGGAGAAACTGCAAGGCTTTTTCCGCCAGGATTATCCCGCTTATGAAATCCTGTTCGCGGCGGATGAAGAGAACGATCCCGCACTGGGCGTTGTGCGGGAAGTGAGCGCGCGCTATCCACAGGTTCCGTGCAAGATCCTGGTGAACGGGATCCCTCCCTGGCCCAACCCGCCCGCCTATTCGTTTTCGCGTTTGAGCGAGTTGGCCGAGAACGAAATTCTGGTGACCAGCGACAGCGACGTGGAAGTCGCTCCCGACTACCTGCGTGAGGTGGTTGCTCCACTCCTTGACCCAAAAGTGGGTATGGTTACGTGTGTATATCGCGGCAAGAACACCGCAGGATTCTGGTCGGGGCTGACGGCAATCGGCATGTCCGTGGAGATGACCGCGGGCGTGCTCGTGGCTAACCTGCTGGAAGGCATGAAGTTCGGATTGGGACCGACGATTGCCGTGAAGAAGGAGGCCCTGGCGCGCATCGGCGGCTACCAGGCTTTGGGTGATTATTTCGCCAACGATTTCATGATCGGCCACCTGATTGACAATGCCGGCTATCGCGTCGTGCTTTCGCACCACATTATCGACCACGTGGTCAATCAGAAGAACTTTCAGGCCATGTGGGACAATCAGTTCCGCTGGGCCAAATCCACGCGCTACTCGCGACCCAAAGGGCATTTTGGGAGCGTCTTGATTTTCGCCTTGCCTTACGGCCTGCTCGGGCTGGCCGCGGCCGTGGCGCTTGGCAAGCCGGGCCTCGGACTTGCGTTGCTTGGCGCCGCCGCTCTGAACCGCATACTGGAGTCGTGGCTGGTGGGCTGGGGAGTTGTGCGCGATCCGGTGGCCCTAAAGGAGTTCTGGCTCTGCCCCATCCGCGATTTTTTAGGTTTTATCGTTTGGGCCGCCAGTTATATGGGAGCACGGGCTGTCTGGCGAGACAGCCGGTACGAGTTGCAAGGTGATAAAATCGTGCTTCGAAAAAATGCCGGCACTTCGCCGGCGGCAGGAATATCCAGGGCGCCTCAATCGCACTCAAACTCGCATCGTTAATTTTCCTGACGTCCGGCGGGCGAGCGCATCTTGTTTGGGTTCAATCGACTCCCGTTAGTAAGTCCAATTTTGTCGAGGTTGGATTCTCTCCCATCGCCCACCACCCAAAACCCGTCATTTCGACCGGAGGGACGGCGCTTTTTGCCGTCCCGGAGCGGAGGTACGGTTCTCCATCGCACTTTCTTTGTGCGATGAATTCCCTCTTCGACTTCGGATTTCAAAGTGAGTGCTTCTAAAGATGGGAATGCGCGTTCAGATCAGTTCCAGCCCCGAGAAGAAATAGCCGATCTCGAATGCCGCGGTTTCCGGCGCATCGGAGCCATGCACGCAATTGTTGCCGATGCTTGTGCCCATGCCGCACCGAATCGTGCCGGGGGCAGCCTTCTTTGGATCCGTTGCACCCATGGTGTCGCGCCACTTGGCGATGGCTCCCTCCGCTTCCAGGACCATGGCAAAGATTTTTCCTGAACTCATGAACTCCGTGAGTTGGCCGTAAAACGGGCGTTCCCGGTGGACGTAATAAAATCCGCCAGCTTCTTCCTTCGTCAAACGCAGTGACTTGATGGCGACAATCCTGAAGCCCGCGTTATAAATGCGCGCCAGTATTTCTCCTTGCTGGCCGCGGCCAACGGCGTCCGGTTTGATGATTGCGAGCGTGCGTTCCATCGCCAAGAGATTCTCCTCAATGCTGTAATAACGTAACGGAGTAACGAAATGCGCAAGTTCGTCAACTCGTTATGGAATCCGGAGTTTCGCGCATAGCGGCACAAGCTGCCGCTTTCACTTCTTCATTCTTATACTCTTTTATTGCCTTACTTCATTTCAACGCGGCGGCAACGCGGGAACCCAAATCTGCCGGTGTTTCCACCGTGTGAATCCCCGCCGCGTTCATCGCGGCGTACTTGTCCTTGGCCGTGCCTTGGCCACCGCTGATGATCGCTCCCGCGTGGCCCATGCGGCGCCCCGGAGGCGCCGTTTGCCCGGCAATGAAGCCTACCACGGGCTTCTTCACATTCGCCTTGATCCACTCGGAAGCGCGCTCTTCCGCGTTCCCACCGATTTCGCCGATCAACACGATCGCGTTCGTATCCGGATCGTCGTTGAACATCTTTATGGCATCCAGAAACGTTGTGCCAATGATCGGATCGCCGCCAATCCCGATGCACGTGGATTGGCCAATCCCCAGTTGCGTCAGTTGGTGTACGGCCTCATAGGTCAAGGTGCCGCTTCGGCTCACCACACCGACATGTCCCTGTTTGTGAATCCGACCCGGCATAATCCCGATCTTGCATTTGCCGGGAGAAATAATCCCCGGGCAGTTCGGCCCGATCAGCCGCGTCTTGGACCTGTCCACCACGTTGGAGACTCGCACCATGTCCAGCGTGGGAATCCCCTCCGTGATGCAAACGACCAGGGCTATCCCCGCGTCCGCGGCTTCCAGAATCGCGTCCGCTGAATACGCCGGCGGCACGAGAATTACGGTGGCATCCGCGCCCGTCGCTTTCACGCCTTCGGCCACGGTGTTGAATACGGGGCGCTCCAGGTGCTTTGTGCCGCCCTTGCCCGGCGTCACTCCGCCCACGACATTCGTTCCATACTCGATCATCTGCTGCGAGTGGAACGTCCCTTCCCGCCCCGTAAATCCCTGCACCAGCAACCGTGTTTTTTCATTAACTAGAATACTCATATTCGAGGTTTAGGAGGTAAATGAGGCAGAGGAGGTAAAGGACAATTCCCCGGCCTATAGCTTCCTCCACTCCTTCCAAAGATTGTGCATCATGAAACCTAACTTCCCATATTCACTGAGAATCGGTTTGGCGGCGCTCTCCGGAACCAAACCCTCGTCTACCGCCAATCCAATCCAAAATCCGCATTCTGCGGCTTCACCGGCTGCTATCACCAGATGCCGCTTGAACTCGGCGGCGGAGCTCCGCTTCGTCCATCCTTCCACGACGTTGGCGGGTACCGATCTCGCACAGCGCCGTAACTGCCGGCCAAGTTCAAATTGCTCTTCTCGAGGAAGTCCACGGGTGAATTTGGTCACCTGCAGGGCCAGCCTGTACGACTGGCGATATATGAGCAGATCCGTGTACCGCTTGACCGGCCCGATCCGGCCAGACTCCTCCTTCACTTCCTTTAATTCCTTTACTTCCTCCACTTCATTCGCCCGCATTACACTCCTGCCAATGCAACCACCTTTTGCGCTCCATCCTTCATGCCCTCTGCAATCGTAAAGTTCAACCCGCTTTCGCGGAGAATCTGTTGTCCTTCCTCCACGTTCGTCCCTTCCATCCGCACCACAATCGGTATTTTCACTTGCAGATCCTTTGCCGCCGCCACAACGCCCGTCGCCAGCACGTCGCAGCGCAAAATGCCGCCAAAAATATTGATGAAAACCGCTCTGACCCCGGGATCGCTCATGAGAATGCGGAAGGCATTCTTGACCTGATCGGCGGAAGCCCCGCCGCCCACATCCAGGAAGTTTGCCGGCGACCCGCCGGCATACTTGATGATGTCCATGGTGGCCATGGCGAGTCCCGCGCCATTCACCATGCAAGCCACGGTGCCGTCCAGCTTGATGTAGTTCAGCCCGTACTTGGATGCTTCCACCTCGAGCGGGTCTTCCTCATCCAGGTCCCGCAACTCGCGAAGTTCCTTGTGCCTGAACAGACCGTTATCGTCGAATGTCATTTTCGCGTCGAGCGCCACGATCTTGCCGTCGCCCGTCACCACGCACGGGTTGATCTCCACCAATGACGCATCCGTATCTATGAACGCGCGGTACAGCGCCAGTAAGAAGGGGACCGCCACCGTCACTAGTTCTCCCGTGAGCCCCAGCCCAAACGCAATTTTGCGCGCCTGGTAGGCCTGCAACCCCACCGCCGGATGGATCGGCTCGCGCAGAATCGCGCCGGGGTTTTCCTTCGCAACCTGCTCGATCTCCATCCCCCCTGCGGCGCTTGCCATGAACACGGGCCGCTCCGTCTCCCGGTCAATCAGTAGCCCCAGGTAGAGTTCCCGCTTGATGTCCAGGCCCTCTTCGATCAGCAACCGCCTCACGACGCGCCCCTGCGGGCCTGTCTGCGGTGTCACCAACGTCATGCCCAGGATATGCGAAGCCGTTTCCGCGGCTTCGTCGGCGGAGCGGGTGAGCTTAACGCCTCCACCTTTCCCGCGCCCTCCCGCATGGATCTGCGCCTTCACCACAACCACGTTGGATTTCAGGCGCTGCGCCGCTTCGCGCGCTTCTTCCTTCGTGAAGGCCACTTCCCCGCGGGGCGTGGCCACACCGTAACGCGCAAGGATCGCTTTTGCTTGGTATTCGTGGATCTTCATTTGAGGTTCTGCCTTTTTCGCGGCCGTGACGCGGTCGCCGTGCTGTGCG
>Ga0209039_10003096_pt1 | contig 13327 bp, 13 predicted proteins | sample BogFormECP12_OM1_FD_188238 | JGI IMG/M metagenome (GOLD analysis project Ga0209039, IMG submission 188238) | Bog forest soil microbial communities from Calvert Island, British Columbia, Canada - ECP12_OM1 (SPAdes) (version 2) | ecosystem: Environmental > Aquatic > Freshwater > Wetlands > Bog ...
TGGCTGCGATGGCCTGCTGGTTGATCCCGCCGCGCGACTGGCGGGTCTTCATCTGCAGGAATGCGACCACCTGCTCCCACGCGCTCGGATCGAGCCCGACGATCAGGGCGCCGAGTTCGTCGATGACTGATGTCAGTCCCGCGCTGCCGAAGCTTTCGTTGTATTCGGACCAGCCCTCGATGCCGTCGTCCGAGACGATCTTCAGAAACGAGAACAGCCGCCAGCCCGCGTCGGCGCGGAACGTCTCCAGTCTGGCTATCTTCATCGTCTCTCTCCTGGGGTGCCGCGGCACGATCGTGTGCGCCGCTATGCCTTCACCGCGCCGGTCAGGCTCGACACGTAGTAACGAATAGGCCGCGGGCTGGCGCGGCTCAGGCGCCGGGCTTGGAGATCCGAGTCTCCTTGGCGGTGACGAACTCCAGCAGCGCGGGCGTGCCCGCACGTGTCTGCTCGATGCCGCGGCGGAACGCCGGGACGACCTGCGCCGGATCGGTGACCCGCTCGCCATAGCCGCCGAAGGCACGCGCCATCGCGGCGTAGTCGCCGGAGATGTCGGTCGCACGATACTTTTCGGTGCTGATTGGCATCACCTTCAATTCGATCGCCATGCTGAAGTTGTTCAGCAGGATCGACAGGATCGGGATGCGTTCACGGACGGCAGTCTCGAAATCCATGCCCGTGAAGCCGATCGCCGCATCTCCCCAGACATTGATGCACAGCGCGTCGGGCCGAGCGAGCTTCGCCCCCATTGCGAGGCCCAGGCCGTAGCCGAGCTGAGTCGTCTTGCCCCACCCGATGTAGGACAGCGGCTTGGTCGCGGTCCAAAACGGCGACAGCTGATCGCGCGGGCTGCCCGCGTCGTGCGTGATGATCGTGTTGTCGAGGTCGACCGTGTGCAGCAGGTCCCACAGCACGCGATAGGGACTGAGCGGGACTTCGTCCGACGTCAGCCGCGGCATCCATTCAGCCAGCCAGTCGGCGCGCACCCGCGCGATCTCGTCAGCGACCCCGACCGCGTCGCGTCCGACCGAATGGCCGTCGAGTGCTGCGCCAACCGCGGCCAGAGTGAGCGCCGCGTCGCCCACCAGGCCGATCTCGCAGCGGACGTCCTTGTTCAAGTGCGCGGGATCGAGGGTGGCGTGAATGACCCGCTTTCCCTTCGGCATGGCGATCGCGAACGAGGTCTCGGTGAAGCTGCATCCGACGCCGAGGATCACGTCGGCGCGGTGCAGGAAGTGATGCGCCTGGCGGGAGTAGGCGACGCCGCCCGACCCAAGCGACAGCGGATGGGTCTCGGGGAAGGCGCTTTTCCCGCCAAGGCTGGTCAGCACCGGCGCGGCCAGTTTCTCGGCCAGCGCGCGCAGCTCGGGCCACGCACGCGCGTAGTGGACGCCCTGCCCGGCGTAGATCACCGGCCGCTCAGCGCCTGCGAGCAGTGCCGCCGCACGGCGCACGTCCTCTGGATCGGGGCCGGAACGTGCGCAGATCGCGGGCTGGTAGTCGAGCGGCTCGGCGATCTCCTCGTTGAACACGTCGCCTGGGATTTCGACCAGCACCGGGCCGCCCCGCCCGTTGCGCAGCTGCGTGAACGCGCGGCGCATGATGTTGGGCAGTTCGGCGGGGAGCGTGATGCTCTCGGCCGATTTGGTGACCGACGCCATGCTGATCACCGGATTGTAGTTCGGGCTGATCTGCGACAGCCGCCGCGGGTAGCCCATCGGCAACACCAGCACCGGCACGGATTCGCCGAAGCATTGCGCAACGCCGCCATAGGCGTTTTCGGTGCCCGGTCCGTGCTGCATGCAGAAGGCGCCGATGCTGCGGCCGGAACTGAGCCGCGAGATGGCATCGGCCATGTGCAGGCCGACGCGTTCCTGGCGAACGATGATGGGACGGATCCCGGCTTTCGCCGCAAATTCGATCAGGTGGTTGACCGGGTAGCCGAACAACAGTTCGACACCCTCCCGACGCAGGATGTCCGCGATGGCGTCGCCGACTTTCATGCCCGGCCACCTCCCCAGTCGCGCCCTCGTCGGTGACGCGTTGATACAAGCCTAGGGCGCGCCCCTGGGCGTGACAATCGCCAAAGCAGCACGCGGCGGACGCCGTTTGAAAACCGGACGGCGGCAGTCAGCCAAGGCGCTTCCCGCCCGACCGCCGCCGTCCGACAGGAGGCGCGGAGCACGCTCTAGGCACGTTCCGATATCGTTCCGGGCAGGCGGTAGCCGGCGTAGTGCTGGCGCAGGGTGAGCTTGTGGACTTTGCCGGTGCCGGTCATCGGCAGCGCATCGACGAACTCCACCGCGTCGGGCAGCCACCAGCTTGCGACGCGCGCGCGCAGATGCGCCAGCAAGGCCGCCCCGTCGAGCGTGCTGCCGGGCTTGCGCACGGCGATCAGCAGTGGACGCTCCTGCCATTTCGGGTGCGCCACGCCGATCACGGCGGCCTGCATCACCTCCGGATGGCTCACCGCCGCGTCTTCGAGCTGGATGCTGCTGATCCACTCGCCGCCCGACTTGATCACGTCCTTTTCGCGGCCGGTCAGCAGCAGGTAGCCGTCCGGGTCGATCACGCCGAGATCGCCGGTCGGCAGCCAGCCGTCCTCGTCGAGCACGCTTTCCTGCTTGTAGTAGCCCGATGCGATCCACGGGCCTTTGATGCGGATGTGTCCGACCGTGCGGCCGTCCGCCGGTACCGCCTCTCCGTTATCGTCCACCACGCGGTAGCGCGCAGCATAGATCGGGCGGCCGGAGCGCAGGCGGCGGATCATCTGCTCGTCCTCCGGCAGGTCGGCGTCGCCCGGGCGCAGCGTCGGCGCGCTGACGCCCAGCGCCTCCGTCATGCCGAAACACTGTAGGTACTCGATGCCGTAGTCGCGCAGCAGCCGCTCGACCAGCATGCGCGGCGGCGCGGAGCCGGATGAGAGGGTCTGGCGCAGCTTCGGCAGCTTGTTGCCGGTGCGGTCGAGCCAGTCGAGCAGGATGAGCCAGAACGTCGGCACGCCGGCGCTGGCCGTGACCTCCTCGGTCGCGAACAGCTCGTAGAGCTTGTCGGGTTCGTAGTGGCGGCCGGGCAGCACGAGCTTCGCGCCGATGTAGCAGGACACGTACGGCATATCCCACGCGTTGCCGTGGAACATCGGGGCGAGCGGCATCAGCACCTCGCGCGCGCCGTTACGCATGCCCGGCAGGAAGAAGCCGCTCGACAGCAGCATCGTCTGCAACACGTTGGCGCGATGCGAGTAGACCACGCCCTTCGGGTTGCCGGTGGTGCCGGAGGTGTAGCAGATCGAGGACGCGCTGCGTTCGTCGAAGCGCGGCCACGCATAGCCGTCGTCCTCGGCGGCGATCAGCGCATCGAAACACAGTGCGCCGGGCAGGGTGGTCGCCGGCATGCGCTCGGGCGCGGCCATGACGATCCAGTGGCGCACGCGGGGCAGGCGAGGGGCGATCGCCTCCGCGATCGGCAGGGTTGCCGAGTCGACCATTACGCACGCGTCCTCGGCGTGGTCGATGATGTAGACGAGCTGGTCCGCGTGCAGGCGCGGGTTGATCGTGTGCAGCACCGCGCCGAAGCCCATGACGCCGTAGAACGATTCGAAGTGACGGCGTGTGTTCCACGCCAGCGTGCCCACGCGGTCGCCCGCCGCGATGCCGAGGCGCATCAGCGCGCAGGCGAGGCGCTTGGCGCGGCGGTTCGCCTCGGCATAGGTGGTGCGCACGATGTCGCCTTCGATCTCGCGCGCGACGATCTCCGTCGTGCCGTGCGCGTCGGCGGCGTAGTCGATCAGTCCCGAGAGCAGCAGCGGTTCGTCCATCATCAGGCCGAACATCGCGTTCCCTCCGTGCTGCGCGTGTCAGGTGTGGTGTGCGGCGAGCCGCGCCCGCGCCTCGGCCGGCGTGGCGATGCGGCGGCCGGCGCGGCGGGCACAGTCGGCGAGCGCTTCGACGATCTGCGCATTCTCCGTCGCACGGGTGCCGTCGGGCAGGTAGAACGTGTCCTCCAGCCCGCTGCGCAGCTGGCCGCCGAGTTCGGCGCAGCGCTGGTGCAGCGGCCAGATCTCCTGCCGGCCGATGGCGGTGACCTGCCACGACGCGCCCGCCGGCGCGTGGCGCAGCAGGATCGGCAGCAGATCGGCATCCGCCGGCATGCCCGATGCGACGCCCATGACGAAGTTCACGTAGGGCGCCGGCGAGGTCATGCCGGTCTGCACATAGAGGCCGACCGAGCGGACGATGCCGATGTCGAAACACTCGAATTCGGGCACCGCGCCGACCTCGCGCATCGCCGCCAGCATCTCGGCGAGCTTGTCGGGCGTGTTGTCGAACAGCATCGGCGGCCAGGCCCAGGTGCCGTCCGCCTTCGCCTTGAGGTAGTTCAGCGAACCCGCGTTCGCCGCCGCCAGTTCCGGGCGCACGCGGCGCAGGCACGCGATCGGGCCGCTGACGTCGCGGCCCGGCGTGCCGGTGGTGGCGTTGACGATGATGTCGGGCACGGCTGCGCGGACGGCATCGACGATGGCGCCGGCCACGTCCGGGTCCCAGGAGCCGAGGTATCCGCGCCCGGGTTCCTGCCGGCGCCAGTGGATATGCGCGATCGTCGCGCCGGCGTCGTGGGCGCGGCGGACGGATTGGGCGATCTCGGCCGGCGTGACCGGCACGGGATGCGTGCGCGGGTCGGTCAGCACGCCGTTGACCGCGCAGGTGATCGTCACCGCGTCGTCGTTCATGCCGTCTCCTCCGCGATGCGCAGCCGCACGACCACCGCGCGGGCGGCGACCGTCTCGCCCTCGGCGGCGATCGAATCGACGATGCCGGCGACGGGGGCGGCGAGCGGCATGCGCATCTTCATCGCCTCCAGCACTGCCAGCACGTCGCCTTGCGCCACTGCATCGCCCGGTGCGGCGGCGACACTGCGCACGGTGCCGGCGATCGGCGCGCGCAGCATGCCGTCGGCCGCACCCGGCTCCTCGCGCGCGGGCGGCGCGTAGGTGGCGTCGACGACGGTCGCCGCGACCCCGTCGCACTGGACGTGCAGCACGTCGCCGTCCTGCGCGTAGGCGGCGCTGCGCTCGGCGTTGTCCTCGATGACGACGATGCGGCCGGGCTCGCGCGACAGCGTGCGCAGGCGGCGAGTCCAGCCGTCGCCCTCGATGCGCCAGCCGCCGTCCTCGGCGGCGGCGTGCAGGCGGTGCGAGGTGTCGGCGGCGCGGAGTGCGAGCGGATGCGCCAGCCAGCGCGCGGGCTGCCAGCGGTTGCCGTGATCGACCAGCAGCAGCGCGGCCAGCGCCAGCAGATCGGGCGAGACGGTGGGTGGGGGCACGGCAGGCTGTGCGTCGAGCCAGTCCGTCGTCACCGCGCCGTCGCGGAACGCCAGGCTGTCGAGGATGTCGCGTAGCGTGTCGCGATTGGTCACGAGGCCGAGCAGCACGGTCTCGTCGAGCGCGCGGCGCAGTTTCGCGATCGCCGCTGACCGGGTCGGCGCGTGGGCGATCAGCTTGGCCAGCATCGCGTCGTAATGCGGCGTGATCTCCTGGCCGGTGGCGATGCCGTGATCGACGCGCACGCCGGATGCCGGCCGCCACAGGGCGATGCGTCCGGTCTGCGGGACGAAGTTCGCGTCCTCGGCATAGAGCCGTGCCTCGATCGCGTGGCCGCGAAGCACGATGTCGGCCAGCATGAAGGGCAGCGGTTCGCCGTCCGCGACGGCGAGCTGGAGGTCGACCAGGTCGACGCCGGTAACCACCTCCGTGACCGGGTGTTCGACCTGCAGGCGGGTGTTCATCTCGAGGAAGTAAAAGTTTCCGGCTTCGTCGAGCAGGAACTCCACCGTGCCGGCGCCGACATAGCCGACGGCCTGCGCGGCGTGCACCGCCGCCTCGCCCATCCGGGCGCGGGTGGCAGAATCGAGCACGGGGCTTTCCTCGATCAGCTTCTGGTGGCGGCGCTGCACGGAGCAGTCGCGCTCGCCCAGATGCACGCAGGCGCCGTGCGTGTCGGCGAGCACCTGGATCTCGACGTGGCGCGCCGCGGGGATGATGCGTTCGATCAGCATGTCGGCCGAGCCGAATGCAGCCAGCGCCTCGGCCTGTGCTTCGGCCAATGCCTGCGGCAGGTCGTCGATCGCCGCGACGCGCCGCATGCCGCGTCCGCCGCCGCCCGCCGCCGCCTTCAGCATCAGCGGCGTGCCGATGCGCGCGGCGGCTTCCGCCAAGGCCGCGTCCGACTGTACGGTGCCCTCGTAGCCGGGCACGCAGGGCACGCCGGCGGCGATCATGCGGCGCTTGGCGGCGGCCTTGTCGCCCATGGCGCGGATCGCCTGCGGGGGCGGGCCGACGAAGATCAGCCCGGCGGCCGCGCAGGCTTCGGCGAAGTCGGCGTTCTCCGACAGGAAGCCGTAGCCGGGATGCACCGCGTCGGCGCCACAGGCTTGCGCGGCGGCGATGATCGCGCCGGCGTCGAGGTAGCTCTGCGCCGCCGGCGCGGGGCCGATGCGCAGGGCGAGGTCGGCCTGCTGCGTGTGCGGCGTTCCGGCATCGGCGTCGCTGAAGACGGCGACGGTGCGCAGGCCGCGCGCGCGCGCCGCGCGGATGACGCGGCAGGCGATCTCGCCGCGATTGGCGATCAGCAGCGTGCGGATCATCGCGACGTCCAGCGCGGCTTGCGGCGTTCGGCGAAGGCAGCGATGCCCTCGCGGCCTTCTTCGCCGGTCAGGCTTTCGGCGAACACGTCAGCGGCGTGGGTGATGAACTCCGGCGTCGCGCGCGACGCTTCGGCGAGCAGACGCTTGGTCGCAGCGTTGGCGCCCGGCGCGCAGCGGCCGATGCCGTCCAGCAGCGTGGCCAGCGCAGCGTCCACCGATGCCGCGTCGGTGTGCGCGGAGTCGGCGAGCCCGATCGCGACGGCTTCGGTTCCGTCCAGCCGAGCGGCGGTCAGGGCGAGGCGCTTGGCGGTGGCGAGGCCGACGCGGGCGACCACGTGCGGCGCGATCTGCGCCGGCACCAGGCCGAGGCTGGTTTCCGATAGCGCGAACTTCGCGCCCGCGCCGCAGAGGATGAAATCGGCGCAGCAGGCAAGGCCGAAGCCGCCGCCGAAGGCGGGTCCGTCCACGACGGCGATCACCACGGCCGGGTGCGCGGCGAGGCGGGCGAACAGCGCGCCGCCGCGGGCGTTGCGCGCCCACGCCTGCTCGGCGCTGCCGGTGCCCGTGCGCAGGTCGGCGCCGGCGCAGAAACTGCCGTGCGCGCCGCGCAGCACGATCGCGCGCACGCCGCGGTCGGGTTCGGTCGCGTGCAGCATCGCCTCGAATGCTGTGACCATGGCGTCGCTCAGCGCGTTGCGCGTGGCCGCGTCGTCCAGCGTGGCCGTCAGCACCCAGCCGTCGGTATCGAGACGCAGCACGCTCATAGCCGGGCGATCCCGAACGTGTTCGGATGCAGCGTTCGCGCGTCGGCCTCGGCGCAGATCGACAGGCACAGGCCGAGCACCTCGCGGGTGTCGCGCGGGTCGATGATGCCGTCGTCCCACAGCCGCGCGGTCGCGTACAGCGCGGTGGACTGAGCGTCGTAGGTGCGGATGATCTTGCTCGTCATCGCATCCAGCTTCGCGGTGTCGGCGGCTTCCCCCTTCGCCTTGGCCCCCTCTTCGGCGACGATGCGCATGACACAAGCGGCCTGCTCGCCGCCCATCACGGCGATGCGGTTGTTGGGCCAGGAGAAGACGAAGCGCGGGCCGAAGGCGCGGCCGCACATGCCGTAGTGCCCGGCGCCGAAGCTGGCGCCGATCTGCAGCGTGATCTTCGGCACCGGTGCGTTGGTTACCGCCTGGATCATCTTCGATCCGTGCTTGACGATCCCCGCGCGCTCCGCCGCCACACCGACGATGTAGCCGGTGGTGTTCTGCAGGAACACCAGCGGTGTTGCGGTCTGCGCGCAGAGCTGGATGAACTGCGCCGCCTTCACCGAGCCGTCCGCGTCGATCGGGCCGTTGTTGCCGAGGATGCCGACGGGGTGCCCCTCGATCGAGGCGCGGCCGCAGACCGTGTGCGGTCCGTAGCTCGGCTTGAAGTCGAGGAAGGCGCTGTCGTCGGCGATGCGGGCGATCACCTCGCGCACGTCGTAGGGCGTGCGGTAGTCGGGCGGCACGATGTCCAGCAGGTCCTCGGCCGGGTAGCGCGGCGGGGACGCTGCCGGGCGGGTGTGCGCGCGGTCCCAGCCCAGCTCGCCGACGATGTCGCGCGCGATGCGCAGCGCGTCGGCGTCGTCCTCCGCCAGGTAGTCGCCGACGCCGCTGACGTCGGTGTGCAGCACGGCGCCGCCGAGGCTCTCGTCATCGGCGATCTCGCCGGTGGCCGCGCGCAGCAGCGGCGGCCCGGCGAGGAACACCTTCGACCGTCCGCGCACCAGCACCACGTGATCGGCGAGTCCGGTCTGGTACGCGCCGCCGGCGGTGGACGAGCCGTGGACGACGGAGATCACCGGAATGCCGGCGGCCGACAGGCGCGCCATGTTGGCGAAGGTGGCGCCGCCGCGCACGAACATCTCCGCCTGCAGGAACAGGTTGGCACCCGCGCTTTCGACGAGCTGGATGTAGGGCAGCTTGTTGGCGAGCGCGATCTCCTGCGCGCGGATCGCCTTCTCCACGCCCATCGGGTGCGCGGCTCCGCCCTTGATGCCGGAGTCGCTCGCGGCCACCAGGCAGCGCACGCCGCGCACGACACCGATGCCGATGATGTTGCCGCCGCCGTAGACGTCGTCGCGGCCGTCGTCCTCGTGCATGCCGAGGCCGGCGAGGGTGGACAGCTCCAGGAACGGCGCGTCGCGGTCGAGCAGCAGGGCCACGCGCTCGCGCGGCAGCAGCTGGCCGCGAGCGCGGAATCGCCGCTCGGCACGCTGCGATGCGGCGCGCACCCGCGCCTCGGTTGCGCGGAACGCCTCTATCAGCGCCAGGTGCTCGGTGCGATAGGCCGGCATCCGTGGCGCGATGCTGGTCAGCGGCGTCATCGTGCGAACGTTTCCCTCGGCTTTCCGGCCAACCTAGACGGCGCCGCGCGGAACCGGAAGCGTTGCCCGCCCGCATCGGGACGCGTAGACGGGCCGCAACATCCAAGCACGCCCGGCAGGGCAGGGAGGCAAGATGCTGTTCGGCCCGGAGCACGCGGCACTGCAGGAGTCGCTGGCGACGCTCATCGCGCGCGAGATCAACCCGCATGTCGACGCCTGGGAGGAGGCTGGAATCTTCCCGGCCAAGGACCTGTTCAGGAAGATGGGCGCGGCCGGCTTCCTCGGCATCACCAAGCCGGTCGAGTACGGCGGCGCTGGACTGGACTACTCCTACGCCGTCGCGATGGCGGAGGCGCTCGGCGACATCACCTGCGGCGGCGTGCCGATGGCGATCGGCGTGCATACCGACATGGCCACACCCGCGCTGGCCAAGCACGGCTCCGACGAGGTGAAGCGTGCGTTCCTGGCGCCGTCCATCGCGGGCGAGATGGTGTCCTGCCTGGGCGTGTCGGAGGCCGGCGCCGGGTCGGACGTGGCCAGCATCCGCACCACCGCGCGCCGCGACGGCGACGACTACGTCATCAACGGCAGCAAGATGTGGACGACCAACGGCACGCAGGCGGACTGGATGTGCCTGCTGGCCAACACCTCGCAGAACGCGCCGGCGCACCGCAACAAGACGCTGATCTGCGTGCCGATGCGCACGCCGGGCGTCAGCACCGCGCCGCGCTTCCGCAAGCTGGGCATGCATTCATCCGACACCACGCAGGTGTTCTTCGACAACGTGCGCGTGCCGGCGCGCAACCGGATCGGCGAGGAGGGGCACGGCTTCACCTATCAGATGGAGCAGTTCCAGGAGGAACGGCTGTGGGCGGCGGCGAACTGCCTGCGCGGGTTCGAGCGGCTGATCCGCCAGACCCGCGAATACGCCGCCGACCGCAAGCTGTTCGGGCAGACAGTGCTGGATTTCCAGGTGGTGAAGTTCCGTCTGTGCGAGCTGGAGGCGGAGGTCGAGCTGCTGCGCAGCCTGGTCTGGCGCGCGGCCGAGGCCTATGTCGCCGGCCAGGACGTCACGCGCCTGGCGACGATCGCCAAGCTGAAATGCGGGCGGCTGGCGCGCGAGCTGACCGATGCGTGCCTGCAGTACTGGGGCGGCCAGGGATACATGTGGGACACGCCGGTCGCGCGCATGTGGCGCGATTGCCGGCTGACCTCGATCGGCGGCGGCGCGGACGAGGTGATGCTGCAGATCCTCGCCAAGATGGCCGACCGCGCGCTGGGGCACTGACGGTGGACGCCGCGCCGGCGATCGAGCTGTGGCACTGCGTCGACGCACGGTCATTCCGTGCGTTGTGGGCGCTGGAGGAACTCGGGCTGCCGTACCGGCTGCACCTGCTGCCGTTTCCGCCGCGCGTGCACGTGCCCGAGTACCTTGAGGAGAATCCGCTGGGTACCATTCCGCTCCTGGTCGACGGCGAGACGCGCATGACCGAAAGCGGTGCCATCGGCGAATATCTCGCGGCGCGCTACGTGCCGGAGACGCCCTTGACGGTGAAGCCGCAGGAGCCGGATTTCGGCGCCTACCTGAATGCGCTGCACTACGGCGAGGCGACGCTGACCTTCCCGCAGACCCTGGTGCTGCGCTACCGCGACCTGGAGCCGCAGGAGCGCCGGCAGCCGCAGGTCGTCGAGGATTACGCGCGCTGGTTCTTTGCCCGCCTGCGTTGGCTGACCGCGCGGCTCGAGGGGCGCGCGCATATCTGCGACCGTTTCACGCTGGCCGACATCTCGGTCGGCTACGCGCTGTTGCTCGCCGCCCATATCGGCCTGGGCGACCGGCTGCCGCCGATTGTCGCCGCGTATCGGGCGCGGCTGCAGGCCCGCGACGGCTATGGCCGCGCCCGTGCGGCCCAGTCGGGATGAGGCGGTGGCGGCATGATCCGGACTGATCCTGATCGGGATCACGCCGTCAGGTAGCGCGCGCCGGCCAGCACATGCGTGCGCAGGACGTGCAGGTAGTCCTCGATCAGCACGTTCCCGTCGGCCGCGGCCATTGTCTCCGGCGACACGCCGTACACGTAGGCCGGCACGCCGTGGTAGCGCCACAGCCGCGTGTCGGTGCCGCCCAACGTCCGCCAGGTTGCGGGCCACCGCCGGCGGCGTGTCCGGAGCGATCTCCGTCACCGATTCAAGCCGTTCGATCAGGCGGATGGCGATCTTGGTGGCGCTCTCCGACATATGCACATACGCGCCATGTGCGCCGCGCGTGCGCACCGTGAAGACCAGCCACATGGGCGACTTCTCGCCGTATCGCACGGTCCACGGGCTGGAAGGCTCGCCGTTCAGGCAACAATCGCCGCGCACTTCGTCGCGGTGATGCGCGAACAAGTAGCCGGTGCCCCAGCGGCCGCCGGTCTCCTCGTCGGACACCGCGGTCAGCGTCACCCGTCCGCCGAGCCGGTCGCGGTGCTTGTGCAGCAGCGCATAGACAATGCAGGACGCGATGGTGCCGCATTTCATGTCGGCCGTTCCGCGACCATAGAGGCGTTCGTCCTCGATGGCGCCGCTCCAGGGGCCAGCGTGTTTCCAGCGTCGCGTATCGCCGGGCGGAAAGACGTCGATATGGCCGTTCAGCACGAGATGCGGGCCGGGATGGGCACAGGTGAAACTGCCGATCAGGTTCGGCATCTCCGGCATCGGGGCGACCGCGCGGAACGGCAGGCCGCGTTCGCGCAGAAACGATTGCAGGTACTCCGCCCCCGCCCGCGTGTCGCCCGGCGGGTTCGCGGTCGCCACCTGCACGAACCCCTGCAGCAGGCGCACGAGCGCTTCCTCGGCCTCGGCGATGTCGCGCAGCAGATCGTCGGCGATGTGGTTCATCGTCTCCTCTCGGTCACGCCACAGGCTGGCGCGAGCTCGGTTGCACGGAAGCAGGCCGCGCGGTGTCCCGGCAGCACGTCGGCGAGGTCGGGCTCGGCGCGCTCGCAGTCGGCGACGGCCAGCGCGCAGCGCCGGTGGAAGCGGCAGCCCGCGCCGATCGCGCGCGCTCCGCCAGCGAGCAGCTTCGGCGGCGGCGCGAACCTGCACCGCGTCGGTCGCGCCGGTCATGCCGCGTACGACCTGTCCCATGTGCCGGGTCGCTTGGCGGCGTTGCGAAGCTCCTCGGCCTGTTCGGCGAAATGGCAAGCGACCAGTCGGCCGGCCAGCGCCGCAAGCGGCGGTGTGACGGACCGGCAGACCGGCTGCGTGAAGGGACAGCGTTCGGCGAAGCTGCAGCCCGGCTGAGCAGCCGCCAGCCGCGGCGGATAGCCGGGGATGCTGACCAGCGTCCGTTCGGGTTCGCGGATGTCGGGGAAGGAGCGGCGCCGCCCGATCGCGTACGGGTGGCACGGCGCCGACAGCACGTCCGCCGTCGCACCTGCTTCCACGATGCGGCCGGCGTACAGGATCGCGATGCGCTCGCACAATTTCTCAACGACGCCGATATCGTGCCGGCGGGACACTCGGTGTCAGGTCGGCCATGCGCAAGCGGTACGACTTGTCACGCGCGGTGCGCTGGTGGATGCTTGTTGCGTCCAGCCGCCGTGCGTTCTGCAGGCGGAGATGGAGGACGTGTTGGACCCATCCGCGCAACGTCTTGCCTGGATCGAGGAAGACCGCGATCGCCCGGTGGTTAGCATCCTGCAGGACACGGCGGAGCGCCGGGGTCCGGCCCCTCGCGATCGTTTCGCTCGGCAGCACCGACTGCCGCTACTGGCGCCGCTGCGGCGTGCCTGCCTATGTCTACGGCTGCTCGCCCGCCGGCATGGGGCAGCCGGACGAGTCGGTTCGCGTCGACGAGTTCCTGCATATCGTGCGCACTCACGCCCTCGCCGCCTGGCGCTACCTGTCGGAGGGCCGATAGCGCCTGCCGCCACGTTTCCGAAGAGGTTGCGACACATGAGCTCGTACCCGGACTGGCCCACGATCGCGAACTCGCATCGCGTGCGCGGCAAGATCTACCCGCGGCTGGCCGAGGACATGCCGTCCTTCCTGGGCGTGCCCGTCGCGTGCTCGCCGTCCGATCTGCGCGGCAGCGAGGTGGTCATCATCGGCGCGCCGTTCGCGGCAGGCTGGGGCAAGATGGCGGGTCTCGTCATGCGCAAGCGCGGCGGGCTAACGCTGCGTGCCGGCCAGACAGCGTCCGGCTCCGATCCGCTGGAAGGCACTGATCTTCCGGCTGCGGAAGTCGTCTAGCAGCCTGTCGGAGTTAGCAGTTTTGCGGATGAATATGTCGCCAACGGCCACCGGCGGATTCTCTTGTTGTGCAGAACCGCGAAGTATCGA
>Ga0209039_10003098_pt1 | contig 13323 bp, 10 predicted proteins | sample BogFormECP12_OM1_FD_188238 | JGI IMG/M metagenome (GOLD analysis project Ga0209039, IMG submission 188238) | Bog forest soil microbial communities from Calvert Island, British Columbia, Canada - ECP12_OM1 (SPAdes) (version 2) | ecosystem: Environmental > Aquatic > Freshwater > Wetlands > Bog ...
ACTCTCCGGGGGCGTCGATTCCTCCTTGGTGGCCTCGCTCGCCCATTCGGCTCTCGGGAGCGAGGCCGTGGCCGTCACGCTCGCCGGACCGGCGGTTTCCCGGAGCGAGGTCGACCGCGCCCGACGCGTGGCCTCCTCGATCGGGGTCGAACACGTGGTCGTGTCCGTCGACCCGCTCTCCCGGAAGGAGTACCGTGAGAATGGAATCGACCGATGCTACCACTGTCGCTCGGTCGAGACCTCCGTACTCCGCAACTTCGGGGCCGAGCGGTCGGTTCGGCAGTACCTGGACGGCGTTCAGAAGGACGACCTCTCCGAGGACCGACCCGGTCTGCGTGCGATGGACGAGGCCGGATTCCAGCACCCTCTCGTGTGGGCGGGGTGGGGAAAGGACGAGGTCCGAACGGAAGCGCGCCGCCGTGGTCTCCCGAATTGGGACCAACCGTCCGACGCCTGTCTTGCCTCCCGTGTCGTGCACGGCGAGCCCGTGACGGCGGAACTCCTTGCTCGTATCGAATCGGCCGAAGCGGTGCTGCTCGACCTCGGGTTCCGCCGGGTCCGCGTCCGGGTGCAAGGGGGTGCCGCCCGCATCGAGGTCGACCCGACGGAGGTCTCCCGACTCCTGAAGGAACCTCTCGCGAGCCGGGTCGTGCACGACCTCACCCGGGTGGGTTTCCGTTCGGTGATGGTCGACCCTCGCGGCTACCGTGGCGCCCTGGTCGACCTCCCCATGGCCCCATGAGTCGAACGACGGGGGAGGCGGGGGGATCTTCCCCGCTTCCGGGGCGATTCCAGCTCGAGACGGACATGGTCCCCCAGGGCGACCAGCCGGCCGCGATCGACGCCATCGTGAAGCGGGTCGAGAAGGGCGAGAAGTTCGTCACGTTGCTCGGGGTGACCGGAAGCGGAAAGACGTTCACGATGGCCCACGCGGTCGCCCGCCTCCAGCGCCCGACGTTGGTCATCTCCCCCAACAAGACCCTCGCCGCGCAGCTCGTGAGCGAGTTCCGCGCGCTGTTCCCGAAGAACGCCGTCGAGTACTTCGTGAGCTACTACGACTACTACCAGCCCGAGGCGTACGTTCCGCAGATCGACCTCTACATCGAGAAGGACGCGTCCATCAACGAGGAGATCGACCGCCTGCGCCACCGGGCGACCCAGGCGCTGCTCACCCGACGGGACGTGCTCATCGTCGCGTCGGTGAGCTGCATCTACGGTCTCGGTTCTCCCGAGGACTATCGGGCCTCGGTCGTGGAGCTCTCGGTCGGAGAGGAGATCTCGCGCCAATCGCTCCTCGAGCAACTGGTCCGGATGAAGTACGCGCGCAACGACGTCGAGCTCAAGCGGGGACGATTCCGCGTCCGCGGAGGCACGATCGATGTGATGGGCGCGGGCGAGACGATCCACCGCATCGTGCTCGAAGGAAGCACGATCCGCGAGATCGTGGAACTCGACCCCGTGACCCAGGAGGAGCGTCGGGCGCTTTCCGAGCTCGCGGTCTTTCCGGCGACCCATTTCCTCACGGTGGACGAGCGTCTCCGCGGGATCCTGACCGAGATCGAGAAGGAGCGGGACGAGCGGGTGGCCGAGCTCCAGCGGGAGGAGAAGATCGTCGAGGCGCAGCGGCTCAAGGGGAGGGTCGACTACGACCTCGAGATGATCCGAGAGACAGGGTACTGCTCGGGCATCGAGAACTACGCGCGGTACTTCGCGGGGCGTCGCCCGGGCGAACCCCCCTACACGTTGCTCGACTTCTTTCCCGACGACTTTCTCACCTTCATCGACGAGTCCCACGTGACGCTCTCGCAGCTCCAGGGAATGTACAAGGGCGACCGGAGCCGCAAGAACAACTTGGTCGAGTTCGGCTGGCGCCTTCCGTCCGCCCGGGACAACCGGCCCCTCAAGTTCCCCGAGTTCCTCACCCACGTTCCCCAGACCGTCTTCGTCTCGGCGACCCCGGGGCCTTTCGAGCGCAAGGCCTCGAAGGGCCTCGTCGAGCAGATCATCCGTCCGACGGGGCTGGTCGACCCGCCGATCGAGATCCGACCGCTCAAGGGCCACATCGCCGACCTGATGACCGAGCTCCGTGCCTGCATCGAGCGCGGCGACCGGGCGCTCGTGACCACGCTCACGAAGGCGACCAGCGAGGAGCTCGCGAACTACCTCGCGAACCAGGGCTTCCGAGTCCGGTACCTCCACTCCGAGGTCGAGACGATGAAGCGGGTCGAGATCCTCCGGGACCTCCGGCTCGGCGAGTTCGACGTGCTGGTCGGCATCAACTTGCTGCGCGAAGGGCTCGACCTTCCCGAGGTCAGCTTCGTGGCCATCCTCGACGCGGACAAGGAAGGGTACCTCCGCAGCGAGACGTCGATCGTCCAGACCGCCGGCCGCGCCAGTCGCAACGTGGCCGGGAAGGTGGTCCTCTACGCCGACCGGACGACCGGCTCGATGAAGCGGGCGATGGCCGAGATGGCCCGCCGGCGCCAGACCCAGGTGGACTTCAACCGGGCCCACGATATCGTTCCCGAATCCATCCGCAAGGAGGTGCGCTCGCTGCTCGCGCCGGAGGAAGCCGCCCCGTCCGGAGAGCTTTCGACGAGCGGTCTCGGCCGTTACTGGAAGGACAAGTTCCCGTTGCTGATCACGAACCTTGAGGAGGAGATGCGCCTCGCGGCGGAACGCCTTGATTTCGAGGAGGCTGCCCGGATCCGCGACCGGATCCGGGAGATCCGCCGCTCGAACCCCGAGGCCCGCGCGGGCCCGCGCCGCTCTCGGGCGGCTCCGTAGGCAAGGCGGATTGCCCCGGCGGTAAAGAGCGTTTTATCCCTGACCGTGCTCGTCGGATCGTGGTCGGCGACCGCCCTCCCGAGATGACGGGTCTCGCGGGACTGCGTCGCGGGGGAATCGTCACCGAACTCCTCTTCCTCTACGAATGCGCGACCCTGGAACCGACCCAGCTCCGTCCGATCGCGGAACGGCTCGGGCTCACGGTCCAAGCCGTGTCGCACTCCTACCGCCAGCTTCGCCGCCGCGGGCTGGTGACGGTGCGCGACGGACGCTACCGGCCCACGGTCGAGGGGGTTGCGTGGCTCCACGAGACCCTGCGCCGGCTGGGAGACGACCTCTGGGAGAGGATCGAGCGGGTCCACGTCATCCGGTCGACCCGCGCGCTGGCCCTCGATGACCTCGTTGCGGGATCGCCCGTCACCCTCGAGCTCCAGCAAGGGCTGCTCTCGGCCCGACGCGGCGCCGCTGGCCCGTCCCGGGGCCGCGCCGAGACGGATGCCCGGAAGGGCTCGCTGGTCGAAGTGTCGGACCTCGAAGGGATCGTGACGCTCACTCCGGCACGGATCTCCGTTCGCACGCTCTCTTCCGGCGACCTCGCGGACCCTCGCCTCTCCGAGCGGCTCCGTCAGAGCCTCCCCCCGGACCCGGTCGCGCTCGTCACCGCCGAGGGCCTCGAAGCGTACCACGCGCTGTCGGGCGCGGTCTCACGAGCGGTGCTCCGCTTCGCGGCGGGGACCGCCTGCCTCGAAGCGTCGCGCGTCGGAGTGCCGAGCTACGTTCTCGTCTTGGAATCGGACCTCGCCCGGCTTCTCGCCCAGTTCGCGGGTCTGTCTCCGCCCCCGCTCGACGTCGCGCCCGTTCCCGGAGCCGGCAAGGCGCGGCGGCGCGGTCACTGAGGCGCGGTGGCGACCGGCGCGGCGGCGAGAGCCGCGAGCATCTCCGCGGCCCCGGCCACCTCACGGGCCCCGCCCTGACGGAGGTTCTCCTCGAGAGCCCGCGCCCGCCCGTCGGCAAAATCCCACTCGATGCCGGCCGGTCGTCGAATCAAGAGGATGGGCGTGCGACCGAGCCGACGGGCCACCTCTTCGAGGTTGGGAAGATTCGACGGCCCTACCGGGAACGGGGCGACCACGATGGCGGTCGCGGCTTCCAGCAGCCCTCGGAGCCGTGCCCGGACTTCGTCACCGATCGGGGCGAAGGGGACCTCGACCGCCGAAAGCGCGCCCAAGCTCTCCGCCGTCTCGAGGTCGGAATCGAGGAGGTGGAGAGCGCCCGCGGTCACGCGGTAGCCGGCCTCGGAGAGGGCCCTCAGGTATGGGGCTCCGGACCCTCCACCGCCCACGACATGGACCGGTCCCTTTCCGAGGAGCTCTCCCGGGACGGAGGGTCCCGGTGGCACAAGGTGGTGCGGGAGCAGGTACGGTGCGCCCGTGCGCGGGTCGCGACGCAGGTCCGCGACGACGCCCCAAACGCGGGCCAAGAGCTCCTCGGAGATGACGGACGAGGGGGGCCCGTCCGCGACCCGCCGTCCTCGGGAGAGGACCACGATCCGGTCGGCGAAGCGGGCCGCTAGGTTGAGGTCGTGGAGGGCCGCCACGACGGTGACCTGGCTGTCCACTGCGAGGCTCCGCACCCGGGAGAGGAGGTCCAACTGGTGTCCGATGTCGAGGTGGGAGGTGGGTTCGTCGAGCAGGAGCAGCGGCGTCGTTTGCGCCAGCGCCCTTGCCAGGATCGCGCGCTGACGCTCTCCGCCGCTCAGCGAGAGGATTCCGTCCTCCGCGCGGTCGGCCAGCCCCACCTCGCCGAGAACCCGCCACGCAATGGCGCGGTCCGCGGGGGTCTCGGCGTCCAGCGGACCGTGGTACGGAAACCGACCGTACAGCACGTACTCCAAGAGGCGGACGTCATCGCGGGGGTTTTCGCCCTGAGGGACCCACGCCACGGACCGAGCCCGTTCGAGCGTGGAGAGCGATCCGACCGGACGGCCGAACAGTTCGACCGCGCCCTCCTCGGGCGTGAGGAAACCCAGCACGACCCGCAGAAGGGTCGTCTTCCCGGAACCGTTCGGCCCGGCGAGGGCGATGAACTCTCCGGGGCGAACGGTGAGGTTCACGTCGTGAAGGGCGAGGCGAGTTCCGTAGCGGACCGTCACCCCCGTAAGCCGGAGCGGAGGAGCAGAGGAAGGGGCGCTCATGCAACCCCCATGGTCGACGCGTACCGCTGGCGGTAGAGAAGGTAGAGGAAGAACGGCACGCCCGCGAACGCCGTGAAGATCCCGATCGGCAGGAGCGACCCCGGGAAGAGGACGTAGTTGGCGTCACGGGCCGCGAGGAGAAAGATCGCGCCCACCGCCGCCGCTCCCGGGAGGACGACCCGATAGTCCGATCCCCACAGACGGCGGACGATGTGGGGTGAGACCAACCCGACGAACCCGATGATGCCGGTGAACGCTACGGCGATCGCCGTGGTGAGCGACGCGAGCAGGATCACGCGCAATCGGACCCGACGCGCGTCGACGCCGGCGCTCTGCGCGACATCGTGGCCCAGCTGGATCAAATTGAGCTCGCGACCATGGAGGGTGAGGGCGGTGGCGAGGATGAGGACCGCGCCGCAGGCGATGCCGTCGACCTGCCACGTCGCGAGGCCCAGCCCGCCCAGGAGCCAGAACGTGACCTGTTCGCTTCCGGCCGGGTTGTAGAGCAGGATGAGGGAGAGCACCGCCGACAGAAGGTTCGCGAGCGCGACCCCTGTGAGGAGCAGCGTCTCGACCGAACTGAAACGACCCCGGGCGATCGCGAGGATCAGCAGGCCGGTGCCGACCGAGCCGACGAATGCGAAGAGCGGGAGAAAAAGGTCGGCTTGGGCCTCCTGGATCCGGTAGACGTAGATGATCGCGGCCCCGATCGTCCCCCCGCTCGAGATCCCGAGCAGGAACGGGTCGGCGAGAGGGTTCCGGAACACCCCCTGCAACGCACCTCCCGAGATGCCCAGGGCCGCGCCGACGATCAGGGCGAGCAGGATCTCGGGCACGTAGAGTTGCCAAATGATCGCCACGTAGGCTCCGCAGAGCCGGGGCGCGACGGAGGTCCCCGCGCACTGGTCGGGAAAGAAGGCCCCGCCCGACACCTGGTGAAGGAGGATCTGGAAGACGATCCGAGGCGGGACCGTGACCGTGCCCAGGAGCGAGGAGAGCGCGACCAGTACCACGGCTGCCCCCACGAGCCCCACGGCGGGGAGCCAGCGCCGTCGCGAAGCCCGCAGGGGGGTCGGAGTGCGAACGGGTGGGTCCGTCGCCAACGTTCGTCCCCGGGGCTATGTCCGCCTACGATTTTCCCGGGTGGAAGGCGGCGAGCAGCGCCGGGATCCCCTCGAGGATCATCGTCGGGTCGGGTTCGGTGAGCCAGTTGGAATCGATGCCGGTCACGTTTCCGTCCTTGACCGCGCTGAAGTCGGACCAAAACGGTCCGCCGGCGTAGGTGCTCTCGTTGAGCCCGAACCCCACTCCGTAGACGATGTACGGCGGGTTCGCGACGAGGACCTGGGCCGGGGAGAGTTCCGGGTAGGGTGTGGTAGAGTTCGCACTGATGCTCGTCGCTCCGGCGAACTCGATGAGCGATTCCCCGAACGTGCCGGGTCCGAACGTCCAGTAGCCGTTGGCATCGGCCGAATAGGTCACGAGAACGGTCGGAAGCGTGACCAGTCCGTCATCGATCACGGTGGCGTTGTAGAGCTGGAGCGAAAGCATCCCGTTGAGGGAGGTGGCCGCGGCGGGAACGCCAAAGATCTCTCCCACGAGGCTCACGTCGACCAGGATACCGCTCAGGGTCGGTGGCTGCAGCATCACCACCGGGATGTGGAGCGTGCTGCTGATGGTCTCAACCTCGGCGACCGATACGATCGTGGAGGCCAGCACCAGGTCGGGCGTCACGTTGAGCAGCATTTCGGGAGCGAACGTCGGTCCGACTTGGACACACATGGAGGGGGAGAGACCCCAGAGCGCGATCTGGTCCGAGGAGTAATCGTCCGAGAGTCCGCCGTCCGCGGCGGCGTAGCAGTCGACCCCTACGACGTGGCTCCGCAGCCCGAGGCGAAACATGATGTCGGTGATGCTGGGGGAGAGGACGGCCACGCGGGCCGGGTCGTGCGGCACCACGACCGTGCGACCGAGGTCATCCGTCACGTTGAGGCCGGGGGGTGAGGCCGAGGGTCGGAGCGCGGTGTAGGCTGCTGTGCCGGCGATGGCGACCCCCGCGACAACGAGCAAGGCGACCATGAACCAGGAGAGCGAGACCGTGCGGGGCGCTGGAGCGGCGGGTCCGGGGCCATTCAACAACATTGGATTTGGAACAAACACTCTTTACCATAAGCGTTTCCCGCGTCCCGGCATCTTCGGTCGCCGGAATCGACCGCGGGCCGCCGGGACGACAAAAGATATCTCTTCGGGGAGTCCCGGGGGCGCTCGGAGGGAGCATAGGCTAATCTGGCAGACCAGCGGGCTCCAGTCAGGTCGGCCCCACGGCCGTCCTGCGAACACAAGGGTCTGCGGAGGAACGCATCTCGCGTTCCCGTGACGATTGACTGGAGCGCGCGGAGAGACCCGCATATCGGGGTTCAAATCCCCGTGCTCCCACTTCCCTTCAAATGCGGGAATCCCGGTCGAGGGGAACAGACCGCAACACCTCCGGACACATACTCCCAAGACCGGATCCTTCGCGCCACGGTTCTCTCGGTTAACGGTAGATGGGCCTCGGACCGGTAAGGAAGTCGCCGGCCCTGTTGGAGCGGTCCGAAAGGACAGAGCGTGTGGAGACGGCCCGTTCCCGGCGGCCCTAGTCCTGTCCGTTGAAGAGGATCTCGATCGATTGCGTGACGGTGATGTTTCCGCCATATCCGCAGACCACACCCCACGTGTACGTTCCGGCTGTGAGATTCTGACTCGCCGTGTACGTCCAAGGGCTTCCCGAGTACGGAGGAGGCCCCCTGGGGCAATACGTACCTGGTCCGCCGACCAGGAGGGCCTCTATGAGCCAAATGGAGCGGTGATCAACCTCGGCGGTTCCGACAAGCACTCCTCCCTCGGATGGCACGGTGAAGGTAACGCGAATAGACCCCGGAACCCTGAGGACGGTCCCCGCCGGAACCAGAACTTGTGCCCCAAACCGGGAAGCAAACGGTCCCCAGGGATGCTGCAACAAAGGGTGACCGCGACCAGACAAGTGAATCCGAGGACGAGAACGGATCTTGGGCGTTGCATCGCTACGGCCCTAGGGCCCGAGGAACCATCAGGATTTCTGGGGCGCAAACCGACACCCTTCCGAATGATTCCCCGGAATCCCGACCCGCGGGCAGCCGCTGCCCGCCAATCATCAGGGAAACCGGGAGGGGATGTCCGACCCGGCGGCCTCGAATCGCTTTCCCGCGGTCGTTTCACCCCCACCGGCTGGGTTGGCTGCCCTTTGTTTAGAGTGGGACCCCGTGTTCCCGCCTTCCCGTGTTAGCGGGGCGTGGTCGCGCCACGGCCAAGGGGAATGAACAACGCGAAGTACTCCCGGAGCTGAACCGGGCCGAGCTTGTCTCCCGTGGGGTCACCCGGGGAGGCCGACCGCGGGGACAGGCACGAACGAGGAACGATGCCGCTAGAGTACACCGGAGTTCGTGTTCGCAACCTCGCCCGGGCCACCCGATTCTTCACCGAGGGGCTCGGTCTCAAGTTGGGCCCTGGCGGTCGGATGGCCGCGGGAGGCCAGTGGCAGGAGCTTCACGATCCCGAGACGAAGGCCATCTTGGAACTCAACTTCTACCCCGGTGACCCACCGTACCACGTCGGCGACGAGCTCGACCACCTCGGCTTCCGCGTTACCGACCTCGATGCCGTCGTCGAGCGACTGGTGGCGCTGGGAGCGCGGGTCGAGATCCCGCCGTTCGAGGAGGGCGAGATGCGCTTGGTCTTTCTATCGGACCCGGACGGGCTCTGGGTCGAACTGTACGAACGTCGGTCCGGGGACGAGCCCCCCACCTCCCGACCCGGAAACTGAACGGTACCGTCGAGCGACGGGGATAAGAAGCGGGGCCTGCCATCCCCCCGCCGGTCATCCGTGGAACGCACGACCCCGACCCCGTCGCCCGCGAACGCACCCCCGGTCGTCCCCAAGGCGGCACACTCCCTCACGCTGAGTTCGGGCGCGGTCTTCGGCGTGAGCCTCGCGACCCAGCTGATCGGATTCTTCGCGAGCATCTTCCTCTATCATCAGATCGGAAATGTCTCGGCCGCCGGCCAGGTCCTCCTGAGCACCGCCCAGCTGTTCCTTCTGATCGGCTCGTCCATCAACGGAGTGGGCGACCTTCGGCTTGGCACGGCGTACACGTACTTCCTCGCGCGCGGCAAGCCTGCGACCGACAACACGTCGACCTACCTCGTCGTCCGCATGCTGATGGTGGGCGCGGCCGGGGTGATCCTGTTCGGGATCGCCCCACTTTCGATCGCCGGCAAGCAGATCGCTTCCGGAGGTACCGAGCTGCTATCGCTCGGCATCTTCCTCACCCTCCCGCTTGCCTGGTCGTTCTCCACCGTCTACAACGCTCTCTACATCGGGGTCGGCAATTCGGTCAAGGCGCAGTATCCGTCGCTGATCGAGTCGATCGCGCGCCTGCCGGCGATCATCCTCGTGGCGTACTACGCGCCCACGCTCCTCGGGATCACGGCAGCCTATGCGGTGGGTGCCCTCGCATCGACCGTCTACTGCTTGCCTGCGATCATGCGCCTCCTTCGCCGGATCCACTGGTCGGAAGCGATCCGGATGTTCCGATTCTCCTGGCCCCTGATGGGGAGCCTCATGCTGAGCTACCTCGTCACCAACATGGTCCCGCTGATCGTGAACGCCCTGTTGCCCGCGGGCCAGCTCACGATCTTCCTGGCGGCGAACGGTTGGCGAATCCTGATCCTCTCCCTGCCCGCCGCCGTGGCCACCCCGCTGTTCCCGTACCTCGCCGGACTCCATCGCCAGGAGGAGTACGAGGGGATTCGCCGAGGCACCTGGCAGGCGTTACGGTACTCGGCGATGCTGCTCGTGCCCGGTGTGGTGGCGCTCGTCACCTATCGGTCCCCGATCCTGAACATCTTCCAGGGGGCACGGTACGCCGGGCCGGGCGCGATCCCGCTCGCCATCCTCGCGGTCAGTGCGATCCCACTCGCCTTGAGCCAGGTCATGCAGGCGTCGATCAATGCGATCGGGCGCCAGCGACTCGAGCTCTACATCACGAGCACTCAGGTGGTAGTGCTCATCGCGCTGATCTTCCTGCTCATGCCCCCGTTCGGCATCCTGCCGGCGAGCGACGGGCTCTCCGCCGGGTCGATCGCCGTACTGGCCTCGTCCATCGCCGCGCTCGCGCTCAACACGTTCTTCATGGAGAGGCTGATTCGCGTCCATATCCAGCCCCGATCGATCCTCGGGATCACGCTCAGCGCCGCCGCCGGGTTCTTCGCGATGTCCCAGTTCAACCACTTCCTCCCCCACAACCGCTACTTCCAGCTGGCCGCGGGCATCGTTCTCGGGTTCGCCGCGTACTTCGTGATCTTGATTCTCATCGGGGAGCTCACCCGTCAGGACGTCCGCCAACTCGGGCATTCCATCGGTCTACCGGTCTGGATGTACTCCTGGGTCGCACGGATCTGCTGGAAGGAGAGCGCCCCCGGTCTTCTGCCAGTGGACCTCAGCCAGGCCCGGGGACTGCGTCCCACCGAACTCCCGGAGACGTTCGTCGGCGACACCGAGCTTCCGGAGATCGGGCCCCTCCCGGACGAGCCACCGCCCGCACCTCCGACGAGCTGAACGACCGTGGGTCACCTCGGACGCTGGGCGTGGCGACCGCGCGTTCCCGGAGAGCTTAAGGGGGGAATTCGGGTCCTCGACCCCATGAACATCCACACGAACACGTGGGAGCGAAAGCCCGCCTCCTTCAACAGCCGATGCGCGGAAGGTTCGGTATAGTGCCTCTTCGAAACGCCTACCCGAGGATGGGTGGGTCCGTCGCCCCTGCTCACGGGGGCCGATGACCGAACTCGCCCTCGAAAGCCACGACCTGCGGAAGGTGTATCACTCGAAGGGTGCGCCTCCGGTCGAGGCCCTGGCCGGGGTGTCGCTCGAGGTTCGGCGGGGGGAGCGCGTCGCGCTGCTGGGCCGGAACGGCGCCGGGAAGACGACCTTCCTCAAGATCGCCTCGACGCTCCTCCGGCCGACCTCGGGCCGCATCCAGGTGTTCGGGTTCGACATCGACCAGACCCCCGAAAAGGCCCGACCGTACATCGCGGTCGTGCCGCAGGAAGGGAAGCCGTTCTTCCACCTCACGCCCCGGGAGCAGGTCTACACCTACCTCCGTGCGCGGGGTCTCGAGCGGGAAACGGCCAAGTCCCGGACCGAGGAAGCGCTCGACAAAATGGGACTTCTCGATTGCGCGAATCGCCTCTGCGTCACGCTCTCGGGCGGCCAGCGGCAACGCGCGATGGTCGCCACGGTGATCGCCACGGAGGCTCCCCTTCTCTTCCTCGACGAACCGACCATCGGCATGGACCCGTTCGCGCGGCGCTCCGTGTGGGATTCGCTGAGGACGCTGACCCAGCGCGGGTCGACGATCCTGCTGACGACCCACTACCTGGACGAGGCGGAGGCGCTGAGCCACCGCCTCTACATCATCGAACGGGGACGGGTGCTCGTCACAGGGACCGCCGAGGACCTCAAGCGGTCGGTGGGGGGCACCGTGAAGGTCCTCCTCCCCGGGGGCGCGCCGCTCGCGGACTCGTTCCGCTCGTTCGGTGCCTCCGTCAGCGACGGCGACACGCTCACGATCATCGTCAACCCCGAGCGCCTCGGCGAGCTGATGGAGATCGCCGTCCGTTCGAAGCTTCTCGCCACGGTGGGGCCGGTCACCCTCGAAGAGGCGTTCCTCCGGGTCGTGGGCAGGTCGATCGATGAGGACTCGTGACCCTCCCGTGAACACCCGCGCGTTCCGCGGGCTCGCCGCGTTCCTCTGGACCGAGGTGCTCGTGCAGGCCCACGAGGAGCTCGCGATGGCCGCCTCGATGATGGTCCAGTCCGTCCTGCTCGTCTTCGTTTGGATCCTCGCACCATCGCTCCTCGGGGTGGCGTTCGTTGGGGCGATCCTCTACTCGATGTTCACGATGGGTCAGCGCGTCCTCAACGAGGCGGCGTACGTCCGCATCGACCACAAGGCGAATGACCTCTACCTCGCCGGGCCGATGTCGCCGGAGGCGTACTTCGTCGGCATGGCGACCGGTATCCTGGTCGTCTACGTCGCGCCGGTCGTGCTCCTCGGGGTCATCGCGACCGCGGTGGTCCACCTTACGTGGGCGCAGGGGACACTCCTCTTCGCCCTCTCGGCCACCGTCTGGGTGTTCTCGGCGTCGGTCGGGTACATCTTCTCGACGTTCTTTCGCGATAACCGGGCGATCTGGGCCTACTCGAGCCTCTTCTTCAACGTCTTCGGGGTGCTGCCGCCGGTGTTCTACCCGTTCCATCTCTGGCCCGCGGCGCTCGCGCCCATCGCTCTCCTGATGCCGCCGAGCGCCGCGGCCGCCTTGGTCCAAGCGAGCCTCGGGATCACTCAGCTCTCCTCCGGCGAGACCCTGCTCGCGGTCGCCGGACTGGTGGTCGAGACGGTGGCGCTGTTCCTGTTCGCGATCTACTGGGCCCGCCGGACCGTGCGGGAGAAGTAGAAGATGACCACGACGATGCGCTCCGAGTTCCCGCGGGTCCCGACGAACGGACGGGCTCTTCCCGCGTTCCTGATCGTCGGGTGGAGGTGGATCAGCCGCAACCCGGCGGTCGCGATCACCCCGATCCTCCTTCCGTTCATCTTCCTGTACTTCCTATCGCTGATCTCGCCCCCTTCCGCCCTCCCGCTCGAGATTGTCGGCGCGATGATGTTCACCATGCAGAACATCGGCTCGTGGGTTCTGGGCGACAGCGCCTACTGGAGGATCGAGCACTCGCTCCAGGACATGTTCGTTGCGAGCCCCCTCAGCCGGGTCCGCTACCTTTTCGGGATCGCGTTCTCGAACCTGATCGCGATGCTCCCCGCGCTCGCGATCCTGATGGTGCTCCTCGCGTGGGCCGGGGCCCGGGAGGGGACCCCGCTCACCTTGGGGGCCTTCTTCGTCCTCGTCGCGAGCCTCGCTGTTCTCTGGGTCCTTTTCTCCTCCGTCGGGATCGGGATCTCGAGCCGGATCCGCACCCAGCGGGAGATCTGGCCCGTCGGAAACCTGACGTTCACCATCCTCGGGATGCTGACGCCGCTCTACTATCCCCTCTCCGCCCTTCCTCCCCTCTGGCAGGACGCCGCCCGGTTCCTTCCGGCCACCTACGCGGCTCTCCTGGTGCAGGGGGCCCTCGGCATCACCCCCGCCTCCCCGGCCCAGATGGTGCTCTACGCCGTCCTGCTCGTGGCGGCCGCCACGGTGGGGCTCGTCGTCATGCTGCGCCTCTACCGCTGGGGGGAGGCGTAGGACGATAGGAAACGTTC
>Ga0209039_10003100_pt1 | contig 13301 bp, 13 predicted proteins | sample BogFormECP12_OM1_FD_188238 | JGI IMG/M metagenome (GOLD analysis project Ga0209039, IMG submission 188238) | Bog forest soil microbial communities from Calvert Island, British Columbia, Canada - ECP12_OM1 (SPAdes) (version 2) | ecosystem: Environmental > Aquatic > Freshwater > Wetlands > Bog ...
CCTCACCAGGGCATTGGCCAAGGCTTTCCTGTGTCGGGGCCAGTGAGGAGCACAAACGGAATGGTTCGTAGCCGAGATGTCTTGGGAGGCGTCATCCACGATTACTTCAGGCAGCCTTTAGATTCGATTTTTGGCAACGGATAGGATTTTTGCACCATACAGGCCTTTAACTGCGGTGACACCACCCTCGTTACTCGATCAATTATTCCCCAATTCTTTTACCCAGCCCTGGACTGTCTTCTTGATCGTCGCCCACTTCACATCCAAAAGCATGCGCGGCATGGGTTCACTTTCTGCATCGTCGAAATAAGAGAGACCGTATAAGACAGGACTGATATCTTTGATATTGAACTTACGTTGGTATAGTTTGAGAAATTCAGGTAGCGGGCGGTGTCTGATCCCTAAGATGTAGATATCACAGAAGTCCTTCCGCAAGCCGCGCTGAGCGATAGCAGAAAGTTTCATGCAGGCCAGATCATCCAGGGACGCCAGGGTGCAGCCCATTTCCTTCCATTTGGTGAGAGGTCGTAACAGAGGGTAGCGAAACTCCATGAAAGTAACTCGCACGCCAAAAATGGACCCATGCAGGGTACCAGGAGCAGTCTTGGTTGTGTTAAAACCCAGCCCTGCCACACGAAGTGATTCGGCCAGAAGGAGTGCGTCGCCCATCGCGGTGGAGAGGAACCAGTCCAAATCCACTGAAAATCGATGACCAAAGTAAACGGATAAAGCCGTGCCCCCTCCTAAGTAAAAGCCGCGTTCGCTCATCTCTGACCCAAACCGGCGCAGAATCCGGATTTGATTCGCTTTGAGCCCTTCATGATGAAGAATCATCGTTGACTCCAAGGCGTCGAACGGGCAGCGCTCACCCAGGTTTCTGCCTGGAATTTGGGTATCTCTAGCAAAAGACACCAGAAACGAATCTGGCGCGGGTTGAGGCCGCGGCCTTGATGTGCGATCATCCACCTTCGCAGGTTGTTATCCCCCATCTGTTTGCGGAGCCATCGGATAGCCTCCCATGAGCCTTCGATGAGCAGGCGGCGTACGACCATTTCGCGGTCTTTTGGCCAGGAGATGTCTTTGAAAGAATAATCCCAGAAGAAACTGCGTAGAGTCTCGGGGAGAGGCACAGAAATCCGGTCCGAGTCCAATCCAGCCTGATCCATGTGGGCTTTTTCGATCAAGGCCTTCAATTCCGCGAGTAAGGGATATTTTGGATCGAAGGAATAGACCCTTATCCGTCCAGCCACCCGGCTCTGCAGGATGTTCTCTGCCTCAAACTTCTCGAGCTGATTCTGAATCGCAAATAATTCCACCCCACCAGCCCGGGCGATCTCAGTGGCATAACCCTCCTGGTTGTTCGCCAAGAAGGCCAAGATGGATTCACGGCTGACAGACCCAAAAAGAGAGCGCAACATAATCACCAATATCATTGGTGATTATATCACATTAAATAATTAACGGGGAATACTCAAACTATCCGGCCGGTCTTGGAGACGGATCGAATCCTCCACCCAGCGGATGAGCGGGAATTTTTTCCTGACCATATTGTACAAGCGTTCATCGGCCGTCCATAGTGGACAGGCAAGATGATCCGCCAATGCAAGATAATGGGCATCATAGGTGTTGGGCCGTTTAAATTGCAATGCCAGAGCGCTTGCTGTTCGATGAAGGCCGGGCAGGTACACCGCGCGAATATCCAGGGCCAGGAATTGCTTTAGCGCAGTTTGGCCATCCCGGGAGGTGATTTTCCCCTGCAGGACATTGCGGTAGATGGCTGAGGTCACTTCATATCCGAGTAGAGTCGGAGCGACCACATCCACATCATTCTCGATCCAGGCTTCCCACAACGCGATCGCCGAGGCGGTATACCGCTCGGGCAGCACCATAGCAACCACGACGCTGGCATCAACGCAAGCCGTGGCGCTCATCGTCGCGCTCCTGCCTCATTTGTTCGATCGCTTCACTGCTGGCGGGGAGTGTCCCATATTTTTTGAGCATGGCTTTTTGGTGTTGCTGCAGGGCTGCGACCTGTTGGACCCGCTGGCGGCGGCGCAGCTCGCTCTCCAAGGCAGTAGCTACCAGTCCTGAGCGCTGGCCGGCAGGGACAGAGCGCTTGACCTTTTCCCACAGATCATTGGGCAGAGCAATGGTGACACGCGTGACTTGCCGCATACGGCATCCTTCGTTACATAACTACTTTACATAACATTATACAATAACCCATCCGGATGTCAATGGGATTAGCCAGACGTCTCTGTAACATAAACGGTTGACGTATGTTTTCACCTGCTGCATATTTGGGATATTGGGATTACCGGTGAATTCTCCCCCTCCAGCCTTGATCTACTGTCTTTAGTTGCGTATTTCTTCCTCAATTCCAAGAACCCGTCGCCTCCATTCCGGACACGGCAACAGGGTATAAGTATCTAAGACTTTGGCTGCCACCAAGTTACTCCCTGGCCTTATCGCTACGGTGTTCATTAAGGAGCGCTTTCAAACCCCTCTCCCCTTTCAGGGAACCTCGTCGCTTTTTGAAATATAGCTCGGCGACCGGTTTCAGAATGATCTCCTCGCTGTTATCCGAAACGATGATTCTGGTGCCTTTTTGATCCGATATTTTCGCGGCAACGCGGCCGGAATGACGATTTAGCCTTTCCCGGTAGAGTAAGTCTCCACATTCTTAGTATCTTTTTGTTGAACCATGTTCCTATTGCCCAAGATGTAAAACAAAATATATGCATTCTGATTTTGGAAGGCTCTTGAACAGCATCGCCACCGGTCAAATATCCCGTAGGGGACCGGTGCATAAATTCAGATTAGGACTTGTAGCTCTCATTCAGATATTGATCGTGATGGGTTGATCCGTCTTTCCTTCCGGAATGGTATTTGCCCAATACAGAAAGAGCACTATGTCTGGTTTCACCCAGGTCAGGCTCCCTAGCCTCTTTAAGCATATGTTCCAGCCCCTCACGGATCAAGCTTGCCAATGGAATTCCTCGTCTCGATGCCAGCTGTTTCAATTGCAGATATTGTTCTTTGGTTAATCGAATCTGTATTCTGACCACATCAGCCTCTGATCAAATTATTTCATGGGTATCTATCATTGTATCAAAACCTGATGGCCTTGCCATATTTAACCTCCTCTGCACTTCTTCATCACCCAACTTTTATTTCCTATAATAGAAAACAATATTCGGATCAAGCACTCAAGAATGAATCCGGCTCTTCACCAGGAACAAGGTTTTGTTAAAAGCGCTCGAAGTTTACGATGAGTTATGGTCTATCGTAATAATTCATCGCTGTCGAACAATAAGGACATTTAAAGCGTTTCCGAATACCAATGATGCCTAAATCCTCTACTTCCAGAGGCTTTCCAACAAACGAACGGCCACACATGTAGCACTTCCGCTCTTCCTCGATAACTTGTCCTTGGCTCGATTTTCCATATTTTTTATTTAACGCTTCTTCAGCATGCTCTCCGCCAAACTTATGGAGCAACTGGGCGGCTTCACTGCTTACCAATACATCCTTGTCCTTAAGGGCGGCGATGAGCGGATCCACGGCACGGACATCACCAAGCATGCCAAGCGACAAGGCGACACTATTGCTCACATTCTTGTAAGGATCTTTCAACGCAGCCATGAGCGGTTCTGCGGCGCGGGCATCCTTAATTTCTCCCAGAGCATAAGCAGCATGCCCACGTACATACTCATTTTTATCTTTGAGCGCATTAATGAGGGGCTCTAAGGTTTTGGGATCGCCGATTTTCCCCAGCGTCACGGCTGCCCATAAGCGGACATTGCTATCGCGATCCTGTAATGCGGCAAGAAGCGGCTCCACGGCAGGTGAGCCGATCCGGCTCAACACCTGGACGGCGCTCTCCCGTACAGATATTTCGCCGTCCTGTAATGCGGCGATCAGCGGTCCCACGGCAGGTGAGCCGAACTTGCACAGGGCATCGGCTGCAGTCTCGCGTACCCCCCCGTGACTATCTTTCATTGTGACAACGAGCGGTTCCACCGCGCGGACATCTCCGATGCTTTTCAGTGCCGAGCTGGCGTACAAGCGGACGCCACTCTCTTTATCTTTAAGGGCCGCAATGAGCGGCTCGACGGCACGTGGATCACCGATCTTGCCCAATGCACTGGCGGCGCTCTCGCGCACCAGGGAATGATTGTGATTCTTCAATGTGGCGATGAGCGGCTCCACGGCGCGGGCATCGCCGATCATACCCAATGCCTCGGCGGTGAGTTCGCGCACCACTGAATCGCCATCCTCATGTGCAGCGATGAGGGATTCTACGGCGGGCGAGCCAATTCTGCCCAGCGCTTCTGCGGCCATCTCGCGCACCGGAGAGAGCTTCTGATTTTTCAATACTTTGATCAAACCATTGATATCGCGCTTTGCTTCCATCTTTTCAATGTCTGGTGGACCGAAGAGGCCCATAAGTTCCTCCAATTTAAAACCAGGTATGAGGGTGTGCATGATTCAATGACGCAGGGCGGCTTTCCATCAGGCTTTCTTGACCTTAGGTGATGCCCCTCTTTGCCTGAATTTTGCCAACAGGCTTTGTTATGCGCTCCAAGGAGTCTAAATGGATGGCGTGCAGGCCGCAGCATGCATAAGCCTGGTTGTTGCAACTAAATTGAGGTTGCTATATGGAAGTTCCATATTTCCCTCTTCTGGAATAGAACGGCGGCAAGGCCGCTTTGGAACCATTATCGCGCCATCTCTGGCAAACGAAGAGCTTCTGCAAGAGCAAACATCTTGCAGGCTAATCGATTCAAGGAAGGCACCTCCCTCCCCTACTATGTAGAGGTTTGTGGTTAACGAAAAGTGAAGTGTCTGTTTATATGGAAGGTGTGTTTATTGTTTAATGTGTTATATAATGGCTATGCGCAGTTCTCCGGTCCCCCCTACCCCACCGCCCGCGATTCTCGAAGATCCATCGCAGCCATCGCAGACGAATGGCAAAAGTTGATGGTTCTTCTATCGGTCTAAGCCAACGCGATGGGCGAGGTACGATGTAGGTCATGCTCGCCTTCCTAAATATATTTTCCCCCGAATTTACACCCCGCAAAGCCATGCATGTATTCCTGGTCGGAAATGCAAACCCCGATGTTGCGACTGCTCGGACGGGAAATCCTCCACCATCCATAGACCGCAGGGATATTGTTCATCCCGCCAGTAGTATCTTTAAAAGCTCTGACATTATTCGTACGGCCGGTTGACAGACGAATTTATCCAGCGGATAATAGATATGGGTTTCCCAGGGCGGAAATCGTTGATTCGAAGGGATGGAATCGTAAGCTGGACGAGTCAGGTCCATCCTAAAGTCCGGCCTAAAGATCTGGGTTCCCGGTTCGATTTTTTTATTTCCTGTCAGGGGATCCTCTGACCGAAAGGGGCAGTATCGATGTTCAAATTAAAACCCTTCCTCCTTGTACTGATTCTGTTCATCCCGCTCCTGGCCTGCCGGGCATCCACTCCCAGTACGCTCGTCCCTGCCAGCAGCGAGGCCCCTTCCGCTGAGGCGGCCCTTCCCACCCAGACCGGCTATGTCGCCCCCCCCTCGGTGCCGACAGACACACCGATCACTCAAGCCGACCCGCTCAAGGTCCTGCAGGCCTGGTTCTACCAGGACAAAACTGACGCAACCAGCCTTTATTTTGCCTTCCTGGTTCAAAATCCAAACCCGGCGATGACCGTGGTCAATACCCACTACCAGGTGGTTGCTTACGATGCAGCCAACACCATTCTGGGGAACGCGGATGCGTCCGTCGGCGTGATCTTCCCGACCGAGACGCAGGTGGTCACCTCCCCATTGGCAATGCGGGTCCCAGAGAACACCGTGGTCAGCCGGGTGGAGCTCAACCTTGTCACCCCAGGCAATCCGGATGCAAGCCTGAATGTCACGGTCGTGCCCTCCGGCGGGGGCCAGGGGTCAACCTATTCTGGCGGCCCGTTCCAAGTCTCGAACGTAAAGTATTTTCCAAACTCCTCCGGCGGGCCCCAAGCTTCGGGAACCGTCCAGAACCTGGTGGGGAACATCGATTACCGCTACGTGTACGTGACCGCAGTAGCTTTCGATACAGACGGGAAAATAGCCGGGGTGGGGCTTAATCCCACCCAGATTGACATTCGGGCCCATGGGACCGTTGGCGTTGTGACCGATGCGATCCAGTTGACCGGGAACCCGGTCCGTGTGGAGCTCTTTCCCGTCATTTCCGAGAACATTGGAGCGGCCCGGGATGCATCGCAGCCCGATCCCGTTCAAGTGATCCGGAGCGGAGCCACCCAGGACGGCACCATCTCCGCTCAATACGGGCTCGTGATTAAAAACACCGATCCGCTCAATGATCGCGTGAACATCAACTACCTTGCGACTGGTCTCGACGCAGATGGAGCAGTCATCGGCATTGATTCCCGTTTCATTCCGGTAATCTTCCCGGGGGAACAAACCGGCGCCTCGGGGGATATGACCTTGATTGAAAACACCAAACTAGCCAGGATCGAAGTCCAGATTGAATCCGACGGCGATCCGAATGACTCAAACAATTATCAGAAAGCCGGCCTGACCACGAACCCCCTGACGGCGCAGCAGTGTAATTTAATTTCCAGCACCACCGGCACCTGCATGCTTAAAAACAGTTCCTCCTATGACCTGGGCACGACCACAGCCACCATCATCGCTTATGATGAAACCGGTACGGTCATCGGAGGTGGAGACGATATGATCGACGGTGTACCTGCCAATGGCCAAGCTGCAATAGAGGTGGACAGCTTACCGGCACAAACAAATAAAATTGAAGCCTATGCCAGGCCGGACAGCCCGCTCGAGCTGACCGCAACCCAGACTCAGCCAGCAGGGGCGGATACACCCACTCCAGCAATCAATACTCCCACCCCATAATTGATTTGAATTCTGCGCCCCAGCAATTCCCGCGGACCATTGCAGGCAGATCACCCCGATCAGTAAGGAGACCTGAACCATGCCTCTCTTCGGATCACCCAATTTCGAGAAGATGAAAGCCAAAAGCGATATAAGAGGCTTGTGGAAGTTGATGGTCGACAACCAGGGAGACCTCCGCACCCAGGCCAGCAAGACGCTGGAGGAAATTGGCGTCCCGGCAGTGATCCCACTGCTCGACCTGGCAAAAGTGCACGGGTTAAAAGCCGAGGAAAGAGATTTAGCCGTTGGCGTGATCAGAGCGATAGGCACAGCTGCGGTGGAACCTCTCCTGGCCATTCTCAAGGGAGAGGATGAAGACCAGCGCTTTATCGCCGTGCATGCGCTGGGTGAGATCGGCGACTCCCGGGCGCTGGAACCGTTTTTGGATCTACTCAAAGCCGAGAAGTTTAGCTTCTCTCAAGTAGCAGCAGTCAGTTATTTGGGGAAATTTCTGGGCGCACGAGCGCAGGGGCCCATCCTGGACTTTATGAACAAGTGCAAAAAACCATTTTCGCTTCTTGCAGCCGATAGTGTTTCCGCCGCGCTCGGCGATATCGGCGATGAACAGTCGCTCGATCTCTTGGTTGCTCTTACCCAGTATCGATTTAAAAATGAAGCGAAATCATCTGACCGTGATTTCGCTTTTTCTTTTCACAGTAAACATTGAATCTGCGATCCCGATGATTCCCTGATCTTACCCCAGGGAAATAGGGGTCAGTAACATCCACAACCCAGGTGGTCCAATTTGTGCTGACGATCATGATTCCATCGTATTGTCGGTTTAGTCAGGGCAGATAGAAAAACTACTACTGTTTTTGGGCAGTCGTTTCCTTCAGATCAAGCTGGGTGGGAGAAACACAGAATTAACCTGTTCTGAAACGATCAAGGAGGCAATTATGAAGCCATTGGGCATGCTCGTGCAGATTGGCGTTCTCGCGGCGCTTGTTCTGAGCTTAATCGGGTGTGGAGGAGGCGGTATCATCACTCCGACACCGACGAATAGAGGAGGCGGTATCATTATTCATAAAACCCTCCTCCCCCCCTGGGTGTTAACTTATGGTTTCGTCACACAGACACCAAGTGTAATGCCGAGTATTACATTTACATCGACGCCCACACCTTCATCGCCCACTCCTTCTCTCGGCGTAATTGCCGTTTCTTCTTCAAGGTATAACACTTGTGTGCTGACCTCCGCTGGTGGAGTTAAGTGCTGGGGATTGAACTCCGCTGGTGAATTGGGAAACAACACGACCACCGATAGCAGCACGCCGGTTGACGTGAGCGGACTGACCAGCGGGGTTATTGCCATCTCAGCTGGAGGAGATCACACCTGCGCGCTGACTGCCGCTGGCGGGGTGAAGTGTTGGGGTTGGAACGGTTACGGTCAATTGGGTGACAACTCGAGAATTGACCGTTACACACCAGTTGACGTAAGCGGGCTAACCAGCGGAGTGGTTGCCATCTCGGCCGGTTATGATTACACCTGCGCAGTGACTTCAGCCGGTGGTATCAAATGCTGGGGATATAATGGCAATAATCAATTGGGGGATGGCACAAACTATGACCGTGTCGTACCGGTAAATGTAAGCGGCCTGTATAACGGGATGGTCGCCGTTTCTGCAGGGAGTGATCATGCCTGTGCGTTGACTTCATCCGGCGGGGTCAAATGCTGGGGATTGAACGACAATGGTCAATTGGGTGATGGCACTCTCAATAACCAAACTACGCCAGAAGACGTATTCCTTTTGACACCCACGGTCAGTGCCATATCCGTCGGAGAAAAATACACTTGTGCGCTGACCTCAGGAGGCGCGGTCGAATGCTGGGGTCTCAACAATTATGGTCAATTGGGGAATGGCACGAATAACAGGAACTTATCGCCGACCGGCGTAACTGGGCTGCCCAGCGGTGTGACAGCGATCTCCGCCGGAGTGGATCACACCTGCGCATTGACTACCGTTGGCGGGGTCAGATGCTGGGGATTCAATGACCATGGTCAATTGGGTGATGGCACCCCCAACAACCAAACCACACCAGAATATGTGCTCACATTAACCAGTGGGGTCAGCGCCATTTCCGTTGGGTATGCTTTTACCTGTGCGTTGTCTGCCGTTGGCGGGGCTACGTGCTGGGGGAATAATTACTACGGTCAATTGGGTGACAGCACGACCACCGATCGCGGCACGCCGGTCGACGTAGTCGGCTTGACAGGCAGGGGTGAGAGTCGCGCGATCACCGCGGTGTTCGCGCACACCTGTGCAGTGACTCCCGCTGGCGGGGTCAAATGCTGGGGAAATATTGTCAATAACCCAGCCGTTAATCAGACAGCACCGGTCGACGTGGTCGGTCTGGGCGGAGTGACAGCCATCTCCGCCGGAATTGCTCATAATTGTGTCCTGACCTCTGTTGGCGGGGTCAAGTGCTGGGGATCGAACGTCGCTGGTCAATTGGGAAACAACACGACCACTGATAGCAGCACACCGGTGGATGTATATGGACTGACCAGTGGAGTAGTGACCATCTCTGCCGGAGATTATCACACCTGTGCGCTGACCTCCGCCGGCGGGGTCAAGTGCTGGGGATACAATGATTGGGGTGAAGTGGGAGACGGCAGCAGCTCGTTCGTACACTCCATCCCGGTTGACGTAACCGGCTTAACCAGCGGGGTCGTCGCGATTGCCGCAGGAGGGGAGCACAGCTGCGCCTTGACTGATCGCGGTGGGGTCAAATGCTGGGGAGCGAATGCCAATGGCGAATTGGGCAATACCACTTCCATCATTCTAAGAACACCGGTTGATGTAAGTGGGCTGACCAGCGGTGTGGCGGCCATCTCAGCTGGAGAGGCTGACATTTGTGCCCTGACTTCTGCCGGCGGGGTCAAGTGTTTGGGGAAAAACGGATCTGGTCAATTGGGCAATGGCAATACTACCGACAGCAGCACACCGGTCGATGTGACCGGGCTGACCAGTGGGGTAATCGCCATCACTACGGGACGTGATCACGCCTGCGCATTAACTTCATTTGGTGGGGTTAAATGCTGGGGATATAACGAATATGGTCAGGTAGGCGATGGGACATCCCAAAACACTCAAAGCACGCCGAAAAACGTGTATGGCTTGACCAGCCGGGCGGTGGCCATCTCAGCCGGTTGGCGCCAAACATGTGCATTGACTTCTGCCGGAGGAGTCATGTGTTGGGGAGATAATGAAGAGGGCGCCTTGGGTGATGGCACGACCACTACCCGAATCATGCCGGTTAATGTGAGTGGGTTGACCACGCCGATTGTCTCAATCATTGCTGGATTTGATAACACTTACGCATTGACTTCCGTTGGAGGCGTTAAATGGTGGGCGTACAATTTTGGTGGTCCATATGGTAAAGGTCCAAGTACATATAGCGCCACACCGGTTGACCTGAGCGGGTTGACCAGCGGGGTGATCGCCATCGCTGTGGGATTTGATCACACCTGTGCTCTGACTTCCACTGGTGGGGTTAAGTGCTGGGGAAACAATCAATTTGGTGAATTGGGGGACGGTAACACCAACGATTCCAGCACACCGGTCGATGTGAGCGGGCTGAATAGTGGAGTGGTAGCCATCTCTGCCGGATGGTATTCCACCTGTGCGCTGACCTCCGCTGGTGGAGTTAAGTGCTGGGGATGGAACGCCGATGGTCAATTGGGAAACAACGCGACCATCGATAGCAGCACGCCGGTTGACGTGGGTGGACTGACTGGCGGGGTCGTTGCCATCTCCTCTGGAGAGCGGAGTACCTGTGCGCTAATCTCCACAGGTGGAGTCAAGTGCTGGGGAATTAATGGAAATGGTGAATTGGGGGACGGTAACACCAACGATTCCAGCACACCGGTCGATGTGAGCGGATTGGTCGGCGGAGTATTGACCATCTCTAGCGGATCGAATCAAACCTGTGTATTGACGCCTGCGGGTGGGGCTAAGTGCTGGGGATGGAACGCCGATGGTCAATTGGGAAATAACACGGCCATTAATAGCAGCTTGCCGGTGGATGTATCCGGACTGACCAGCGGAGTGATCGCTGTCTCTGGTGGAGGATTTCACACCTGTGCGCTGACCTCCGTAGGCGGAGTCAAGTGCTGGGGAAAAAATGATTTAGGCCAATTGGGGAACGGCACGACCACCAGCCGTATGACATCAATTAACGTGAGCGGATTGACCAGCGGGGCTGTTGTCCTCGCCGCTGGTGGTAGTCATACCTGTGCGCTCATGCTGAACGGGGAGGTCAAGTGCTGGGGAAACAATGAGGACAGCGAACTCGGCGACGGCACAACTACCAATCGCAGTACGCCAGTCGACGTGGTCGATCTGACACCCTGACAAACAGAGAGCAGCTTTGTCCCGTGCTCGAGGCAGAATCAAGATAGGCCGCTTGTGTTCCATTTCAGAGCATTTGAGACACAATTAGGGGAAAAGTTACGGGACACTTCTTGGCCAGAAACGAAAATACAGTACGTGTATATACGGTATTTCAGGTGACCGACCGGGGACTTGCCTGCACCGGGCCGCAGGCACAGGTGAACCCCAAACCAACTGTTAAAGAGTCAAAGCTAAATTTAATACCAAAACCCCTCATTGAGGGCTGGAATCCTTAACCTGGCGTTTAACAACTCCAATAACACACAATATTTCCTTCCTATTTCCCGCCCAGGCGTGCCTGGGCATAGCCGGTCACCGTGATGTGCGCGCCGCCTTGTAGCAAACCGGGCAGTAAAGGGGAAAGATCGGCCGCAACCGTGACCGCCACCACCTGGGAGGTCGGATCGATCTGGATCTGGGTGACCGTGACCGGGATGCTGCGACCCTGTAGGGTGCAAATATTCCATCCAGTTACTCCCCTACTGGGTGGAGGGGTTGAGGTCCTTGGTCTTCTGCAGGAACAGCGCGAAGGTTTCGGCGGTCAACTCCCAATCGCCGGCGAGGTGCGCGTAAACTTGGAGCGCCTTACCGTAGGCCTTCAAGGTCTCGGGCGAGCGGTTCATTTGGAGGTATGTAGAACTATTGTTCGAGGTAATAGTATTTATATCGAACATAAAGCGAAATGTCAAGGGAATGGTCTCGATCTTTCTCCCCCACGGTTGTTTCCAGTGGCAAGCAGGAGCCAAGTTCGGTGCTGCTTCACCAACCTTCGTTCGGCCGGAAGGAGCCTCCAGTGCTCTTTCAGCTCATTGTCCGTCCAGTGACGTTTCATCTCGGCCTCCTCTGTCTGCCCATGGGGGATAAAAAGAAGATGCTCTTAGTAATGACCCACAGCATCGCAGAGGAGTATACTTCTCAAAGTGGACAACAGTGGCATCTCTATAAGCGGGGCGAAATTAGGCTAACTCCTTGTGGCCCCTGGTGACACGGATGTCGGGTTGGGGCTTTGTAACGTTGTATAATCGCTGTAGAGGTGCTTTATGTTAATTACCTACATTCAGAGTGCCATGCGGCTGGCAAAATACAAAATCCTTGAAGACGGGCAATACTACGGCGAAATTCCCGGTTTTCAGGGTGTTTGGGCGCAGGCGAATAATCTCGAGGCTTGCCGCGAAGAGCTGCAAAGCGCGTTGGAGGACTGGCTGGTGTTGGGCTTGCGTATGGGGCATCAACTGCCCGTTGTAGCAGGCATTCAGTTGATTCCGGCAGGGGTCTAAGCATGCCGCCGTTTGGTCCCATCAAACGCACGGCCTTAATCAAAGCACTCAAGCAGGCGGGCTTTGAGGGTCCTTAAGCCGGGGGCAGGCACGAATTTCTAGTCAAGGGGGAATTGAGGCTCACGCTTCCAAATCCGCACCAGGGTGAAATCAGCAAGGACTTACTGGCGCACCTGCTGCGCCAGGCAGGTCTGAGCCGTGCGAAGTGGGAGAAATTATAGGCCCGGTGGAATGTCCGTGGCAATTTCACATGGGTTGGCTGTGCCCAAAAGTACAGCCCACCCAGAAACGCGGGAAGGCCTTTGCATGAAATACCTCCTGGATACTCCCATCTGAGCCCCTGTCCCATCCAGAAAACACATATCTTTACCGCAGGTGAGTGCGCTGGTGTCACCCCACCACGGTTAAGTGGGGTGACACCCCAAAAGGGGCTGAAGTGAGGAGGAAACACCCTTATCGCGTGAAGAATTCAAAAACTGGCGATTCACTGATCGCCAGTTTTTACATAAAACATCTCAGCCTGATTCGAACGGATAAGAATTCATTCAGAAATAGGCCATGTCCCAATCCAGGGTTCAGACGAGTTGACGCAGTGCATCGAGAATCGCCTCTGGTTCCAGCCTTTGTGTGTAGTCTGCATCCACGAACGCCAGTTTTGTCATGCCCTCCTGGGCGATA
>Ga0209039_10003101_pt1 | contig 13298 bp, 13 predicted proteins | sample BogFormECP12_OM1_FD_188238 | JGI IMG/M metagenome (GOLD analysis project Ga0209039, IMG submission 188238) | Bog forest soil microbial communities from Calvert Island, British Columbia, Canada - ECP12_OM1 (SPAdes) (version 2) | ecosystem: Environmental > Aquatic > Freshwater > Wetlands > Bog ...
GTAGGCTCGCGCACTTCAGTACCGCGCGGAACGCCAGTGGGCTTAACTTCCGGGTTCGGAATGGGACCGGGTGTTTCCCCACCGCTTTGGCCGTCAGCCGGGCGGTCGGACCGAAAAGTCGTATTTAACGTTGCGCGGCGCGCCCGCGTGGGGCGGCCGCTCCCCGTCGCTTCGCCGGGCGTTGCAGTGAGTGCGCCCTCTCCTCGATAGCCCAGATGTACCATGTCCCGCGCGCCTGGCTCAAGCGGCGGCCGTCCTCCCCGTAGAGGTTCCCCTCCGCGAACGCGAGGTGGCGACCGCGGCGCAGCACCTCGCCCCGGGCGGTGAGCGTGTCGCCCTCGCGGGCGGCCCGCAGGAACTCGACGTAGAGCGAGGTGGTCGCGGCGGTCTCGCCGGTGCCGAGCACGGAGAGGACCGCGGCGCCCATCGCGGTGTCGAGGATCGTCGCGTAGACCCCGCCGTGCACGACCGAGTTGATGTTCAGGTGGCGCGGCTCGACCTGGCCCGTGACTGTGCAGGTGCCGCGGCCGCTCCTCTCGATGTCGATCTTGAACCCCATCTCGTGGTGGAAGCCGTGGCGCGCGGCGTGGGAGAGGTCGGGGAACGGCGGCGTCGGTCGCGGCTCGGGAAGGTTCTTGGTGCGGGGCACGGCCAGCGCGAGGAGTCATCGCGGATAAGTAGTTCCCGGGGCCGTGCGGACCCCGACCGATGCCGCGGGAACCCTCGTTCGAAGCGACCTACGAAGCGCCCCCGAACATCGCGCTCGTGAAGTACTGGGGACTGCGGAACCGCGCCCGCGCGATCCCGTTCAACTCCTCGATCTCGGTGACCCTCGACCGCCTGCGTTCCCGGACCACCGTTCGCTTTGATCCCACGCTCGCGAATGACCGCGTCGAGCTGAACGGGTCGGTCGCGACGGGAGGACCCCGGGACGGGGTGGTGCGGTTCCTCGACCGCGTCCGGGAGCTTGCGAAGGTCACGTATGCGGCCGAGGTGCGGTCGGAGAACAACTTCCCGACCGCGAGCGGTCTCGCCTCGAGCGCGAGCGGGTTCGCGGCGCTCGCCGGAGCCGCGACCTCGGCGCTCGGCCTTCGCCTCTCGGGTCGGGAGCTCTCCCGGCTCGCCCGGTTCGGCTCGGGAAGCGCCTCGCGCTCGGTGTTCGGTGGGTTCGTGGAATGGCGGGCGGGCCTCGAGCCCGACGGCTCCGACTGCTACGCCCGCCCCCTCTTCGGGCCCGAGCACTGGCCGGCGCTCGTCGACCTCGTGCTCATCGTGAAGGCGGCTCCCGTGAAGACGGTCCGTTCCGAGGAGGCGATGCAGTCCACGGTCGCCACGAGCCCCACGTACGCCCACCGCCTCGCCGAGCTCCCCGTCCGACTCCGGAAGATCCGCGCCGCGATCGGCGCACGCGACTCCCGGCGGCTCTTCCCGCTCGTGATGGAGGAGTGCGACAGCTTCCGCGAGGTCTGCGAGACGACCCGTCCGTCGCTCGACTATCTCACGACGACCTCGCGGGCGCTGCTCGCCGAGGTTCGGACCATCAACCGGGAGGCGGGGCGTCCTGTCGCGGCGTACACCCACGACGCGGGGGCCCACTTGCACATCTTCACCCTCGCGAAGGACGCGGCGAAGGTCCGCCGTCGACTCGCCCGCCTGCCGGGGGTCGAACGGACCGCGCTGCTCCACCCGGGGCCGGGCGGACGATTGGTCCGTTAGGGCGCGGCGGGACGCTCGGTCCCGCGACCTATCTCTCTAGGTACACTACTAGAGAACGTGCCGGTCGAACTCGGGGGCCGGCAACGCAAGGCCGAGGGAGGCGACAAGGGTCGTGACCTCCTCGATGTAGCGGCGCCGGGCCTCCTCGTTCGTCCAGCGCTTGAGACCGTACTCGATCGCCCGCCGGCTCGTGTCGGAGTTCGAGTGGCCGAACATGTCGAGTGCGCGGGGGTACCACTTCTCCACCGCCGACTGGGCCTCCTCCTTCGTGCCCGAGTATTTCGGGCCGTCCTGGACCATCCGTCGGAGGACGCTCGCGCCGAAGTTGAGGTGGAGCTGCTCCTCGCTCAGCATGAGCGGCATCGCCCGCGCGAGCGGCCCGTACGAGCACTCCTGGAACGAGCGGAGCTGGTAGACGCCGACGCGGTCGACGAAACAGGTGAACGCACCCACATCGCTCCACCGGTCGAACTTCATGTTGAACGCGTCGAGCTTGTGCTCGCCCTCGCGTTTCGTCAGGAGCTCGTCGATGAGGCGCTGGCCCTCCTCGCCGAAGTCGCGGAGGATCCGGCACGCCTGGAGGCCGTGGCGGGCCTCGTCGGCGATGATGCGCGACTCGATCCACCGGTCCTCGAGCGTCGGCGCGCGGTCGAGCCACGGCCGGTGCTGCTGGATCGAGGCGAACTCGGTGTCGGCCTGCACGACCATCAGCTTGACCACGAGCTTCCGCATGTCCGGCGGGACCTCCTCGGCGGTCTCGTACTTGCGGACTCCCGCGGACGACCCCCACAGGATCTCGCGGACCGGTTCGACCGTGCCGCCGTCCTGGAGGAGCTTCGAGGAGGTTCCTTTCGGGGTCGGGTCGGGGCCGTTCATGGGGTCGTGAAGGTCCTAGAAGGTCAACGTCCCTTAAAGGTGGGCTTTCGCTTTTCGACGAATGCGCTCAAGCCCTCCTTCGCGTCCTCGGTGACGAACAGGCGGTTCTGCAGCTCCCGCTCGAGCGCGAGGCCGGACGTCAGCGGCATCTCGACGCCTTCGAGGACCGAGCGCTTGATGAGGCTCACCGCGCGCGCGGGGCCGTGGGCGAGGGCGCTTGCGTACGCCTGGACGTCCTGCGCGAACGTCTCCTTCGGGTAGACGTAGTTCACGAGCCCGATCTCGAGCGCCTCGTCGGGCGTCAGGAGCTTTCCTGTGATCATCATGTCGAGCGCGCGGGACTGACCGATCAGTCGGGGCAGGCGTTGCGTCCCACCGGTACCGGGGAGGACCCCGAGCGTGACCTCGGGGAGCCCGATCTTCCCGGAATCCTTCGCCATCATGCGGAGGTCGGTCGCGAGCGCGATCTCGAGCCCGCCGCCGACGCAGTGGCCGTTGATCGCCGTGATGACGATCTTCGGGGTGCTCGCGAACTTGTCGAGCGTCTCCTGGCAGTGGAGGCAGAACATCGCCTTGAAATCCGGCTGGCTCTGCTTGAGCATCTCGATGTCCGCGCCGGCGCTGAAGAAGCCGGGCACCGAGCTCGTGAGCACGATGACGCGGGCGTTCTCGTCGAACCGGAACTCCTCGATGGCCGCGTCCATCTCCTGCATCATGGCGAGGTCGTAGGTGTTCGCCTTCGGCTTGCCGATCTCGATGTACCCGACGTGGTCGTCGACGCGGGTCCGGATGTACTTCCCCTGCATGGTCGCTTGCGGCCCCCGGCCGCGGTAGCGGGGGGCACACCCGGGGACGGATAACGGCGACGCTGGCCCACCGAACAGTCGGTCAGCGGCGACGGGCGGGGGTCGGTCGGCGCTCTTCGACCCGTCCGTCCGGGTATCCCACTACGACCAGGCTCGCGATCCCCGCGAAGATGCCGACCTCGACCACGCCCGTGTGGCGTCGGATCGCCTCGGCCGCCGTCGCGGGCTTGCGGATCGGTTCGCGCGGCGAGAGGTCGAGGATCTCGTTGCCGTTGTCGGTGATGAGGGGACGCCCGTCCGGTCCGACCCGCAGACGGACCCGGTACCCTTCCTCCGCCAGTTCCCGTTCGAGCACCGGTCGCGCGAACGGGACCACCTCGACAGGGATCGAGGCCCGCTCGCCCAGCGCTCCGACGAGCTTCGAGGAGTCCACGATGATCACGACCGAAGCCGACCGCCCGGCGAGCAGCTTCTCGCGGAGGAGCGCCCCTCCGCCGCCCTTCGTCATGTCGAGCGAGGGCGATACCTCGTCGGCCCCGTCCAGCATCAGGTCGAATCGGTCGTCCCCCCGAAGGGGACGCACCGGGATATGGAGCTCCCGGGCGAGCTCCTCCGTGGCGGTGGAGCTCGCGACGCAATCGAACTTCCCATCGGGGAACCGCTCCGCGATCGCGCGCACCGCCTGCGCGGCGGTCGTGCCCGTGCCGAGCGCGATGCGCAGGCCCGGCTGGACGTGGTGGTCGACCGCATGGCGGGCGGCGATCGCCTTCGCCCGTTCGAGGTCCTCCGACACATCCCCCCGAATCGCCGCCCCTATTCAACCCCGCGCCGCCGCGGGCCGACAGCCATAAGCTCAAGGGGGCCTCCGGGGACCGAATGGCTCCGGGCGCCGGACCTGAACGTACTCCCGTAGTCGTCTCGATCGGGGGTTCCGTTCTCCTCACCGGGAGCGGGGACACCGAGTATCTGGCGCAGCTCGCCGACCTCCTTCGTCGGCTCGGCGCCGAGCGGCCCCTCGTCGTCACGGTGGGCGGCGGCCGGACCGCCCGGGACTACATCCAACTCGGACGCGCGCTCGGTCTCACCGAGGTCGAGCTGGACGAGGTCGGGATCGAGGTCACCCGTCTCCACGCCCGCCTCCTTGCAGCGCGCATCGGCCCGCCCGCCCCGGCCCACCCCCCGACGACGGTCCCGGCCGTCGTCGAACACCTGCGCACCGGCTCACCGGTCATTCTCGGCGGCACCGAGCCGGGGCACACCACCGACGGGGTCGCGGCCCTCGTGGCGGTCCGCCTTCGCGCCGCCCGCGTCGTGAACGCGACCAACGTCGACGGGATCTACGACCGGGACCCTCGCACGAACCCGGACGCCCGCCGCATCGAACGGCTGAGCTGGTCCGAGTTCCGCGCGATGGTCCATGCCGGGACCTCGGGGGAAGCGGGCCAGAACTTCCTCTTCGACCGCCTGGGCGCCGACGCGCTCGCCCGCGCCCGCATCCCGCTCCTCATCGTGCCCGGCCGCGACCTCGCGAACCTCGAAGCGGCGATTGCGGGCCGACCGTGCCGTGGGAGCCGGGTCGGCGAGGGCGAAGGCAAGACAACCGCTTAGTAGAGGGCCGCGGCTCGGACCGGCATGGTACACCGCGTCGTCTTCCTGGGACCCCCCGGTGCCGGCAAAGGAACCCAGGCCTCCCAGATCGCCCGCGAGCTCGGGGTTCCTCACCTCTCGACGGGGGACATCCTTCGGGCGGCGGTCGCGGCCGGGACACCCCTCGGCCGGAAGGCGGACGGTCACATGCGGTCCGGTGGCCTCGTTCCCGACGACCTCGTCCTCGAGATCCTGCACGAGCGGCTCGACCAGCCGGATGCGCGGGTCGGCTACCTGCTCGACGGGTTCCCGCGCAACCTCGCGCAGGCCGAGGCGCTCGGGAAGTTCTCCGAGGTCGAGCGGGTCGTCTCGCTCGAGATCTCCCCGGACCTGCTCGTGGAACGCCTCTCCGCACGCCGGATCTGCCCGAAGTGCCAGTCGGTCTACAACCTTGTGACGAAGCCCCCCACGGCTCCCGAGCGATGCGACCGGGACGGGGCCGCGCTCGTCCAGCGGCCGGACGACCTTCCCGAGGCCGTCACGATGCGTCTCAAGGTGTACGCGGAGCAGACCGCGCCCCTGCTCGACTACTACCGTCAGCGCCACCTCCTGCGGTCGGTCGACGCGAGCGGGACGCCGATCGAGGTCGCGGAGCGGATCCGCCGGGTGTTGACCTGACCCGCCGGTCCCGTGCACCTACGGGGCGACTCGAAGGACCTCGCCCCGGACCCATTCGCCCGCGTCGAGGTAGAGCCGGACGCCCTCGAGATGGCCGAGCGGCGGGCCGAAGGAACGCGCGTCCACGGGCCGGGCGGCCGCCGCGCCGAACTCGATGACCCCTCCGTGCGAGACTAAGAGCAGTCGCCCCTCCTCGGGGACCTGCTCGAGCTCCCGGCGCATCAGGGCGGCCTGGCTCCGTGCGTACGCGGCCATCGTCGCGCTCCGCCGGGTCCCGCGCACGTAGTCCGCGAACGAGCGGGGGTTCAGCTGGTCGAGGGGGATACCGGCATCGTCGGGCATCTTGCCGAGCTCGGGAAGAGTCGCGTCGACGGCGAACCCGAGCGCCTCGGCCGACTCGACCGCACGGGGTTTCGGGGAGGTCACCACCCGGTCGAACCGTCCGATCGTCGCGGCGAGGCGATGGGCGAGGGCCACCCCGTCCCGGCTGAGGTGGACGGAGGAAGTCTCGCGATGGCCGTGACGACGGTGTTCGAGGACCCTCATACGGAGATGGCGCGCCGCCGAGGCCACGGAGAGTTTATAGGTCGACCACCGCTCCTCGCGATGTCCCGGCTTAGCTCAGTGGTAGAGCGGGGGACTGTAGGTGAGACTGCCGGACCTCCGGCGGCCCCCGTGGATATCCTCAGGTCGCCTGTTCGAGTCAGGCAGCCGGGACCTGAGGCCGTTCCGGGCGCAGGGGCCGCTCGAACCACGCGACGATCCCGTAGCGGTCGAGCTTCCGCCCCACCCGGAGGAAGGTCCCCACGGGAAAGGACCATGCGGTTGTCGGGATTTGAACCCGAGTAGGTAGCTTGGGAAGCTACCGTCCTAACCACTAGACCACAACCGCGCGGTCCCTCCCGGAGGACCGACCCCTCATACGTTTTGTGCGAACCCGGCTCAAAGGAACAGCCCGACGGACTCGGAAGGGATCGTCGGGGCCGTCGCGAGCAGGTCGTCGTTCGAGACGAGGCGCTCCGCGGAGGGGCTCGCTACGCCGGAGCGGTGAAGGAGCTTCCGGGTCCGCGCAACGTCGTTCGTCGAGAGGGCGACGAGCGTCTGGTTGCCTTCCCGGGCGACCAGGAGCGCGACGCTCTGGATGTTGATGCCCTCTTGGGCGAGCGTCTCGAGGACCCGAAGGAACGTTCCGAAGCGGTCCTCGAGCCGGACCGCGATCATCTCGCGTACCTCGACCGCGAAGCCGGCGGAGCGAAGGAGCGCGGTCGCCCGTTCGGGGTCGTTCACGATCAGGCGGACCCGACCCTTGCCCGCCGCCGAGTCGACGCTGATCGCCGCCAGGTTGATCTTCTCCTGGGCGAGGGTGCGGGCGACCCGGGCGAGCGCCCCCGGACGGTTCGGCAGGGTGAAGGTGATCTCGCGGAGGGTCATCCCGTGGGGAGAGGAGCAGGGGGCTAAAGGGTCGACGCAGGGCCGAATTCTTCCCGGTGTCCGCCGCGCACATATTTATACCCGAACCGGGCCTAATTCACGCTGCTCGGAGTTCGCGCTTCGGGTCGCGGTCCATCTGATGGGGGGAGCGGTGGTTCATCGGTCGGCGCGTCGGTATCGCCGGGCGCGACGCTTGCGCTCCGAGAAACGGGGGGTCGTCGCGGTCATCGGGACCCTGCTCGCGCTCCTGGTCTTCTTCGCCCTTTTCGGGATCTTCCTGACCCAGTACGTGCCGCTCTGGATGACCGACAACGAGTCCGCGTTCACGAGCGGGGCGCTCACCTCCTTCGCCCAGTTCAAGGCCGATGTCGACACCCAGTACGTCCTCGGGGTCCCGCCGACCCTGGGCGCGCCGTTCACGGTCAGCTCCGACGGCATCCCGCTCCTCGCCCAGCCGACCGAGGGGTCGCTGAGCTTCCTCCCGAACACCTGCCCGTCCGGGTTCTACACCGTCGGTCAGTCGGGGGCTACCTCCTCGAACTACGGCCAGCCGCTCAATCCGGCGTACTGCGTGTTCGAGAACCAGACGATCGGGATCGGCCCCGGCGGCTCGGGGAAGTTCTTCCAGACGGTCGCGACCGGGATCCTCTCCATGCAGCTACCGAACCGCTACTACCCGGCGGAGTACCTCCAGTACGAGGCGGACGGGGTCGTGCAGGTCCAGTCCGGAGGATACCAGATCATGGCGTTCGCGCCCCCGCTCAACATCACCCGGCAGGCCGGCAACACCACCGTCTCGTCGTCGTTCCTGCAGCTCTACGGGAACGCCACGACCGTGATCACGCAGGGGTCCCAGGAGGTCTACAGCCACCTCCGCTACGCCCAGCACGTCAGCTCGAACGGGCTCCCGTCGGCCCGCACGTTCTCCTACGGCTTCGAGGTCGGCACGCAGTACCCCTGCGCCTGGTCGAAGTTCCTCCAGTCCCAGATGAACGTGAGCGGGATCCCGGCGGCCCAGTACAACTGGAACAACCCCGTGACAGGGGCGACGACCGTCCCCTACACCGGAAGCTGCAACAACGCGGCCGGGGTCACCACGGTGATCGCCCTCAACCTCAACTCCGTTAACTATGTCTCCCTGTACTACGCCGGTACGCTCGTGACCGTCGGCATCGGGAGTTCGTGATCCCATGACCACGGGTTCGTTCCGCGTCAAGATCCCCCGAACCCCGTCGCCCGGGACGGAGACGAGCCCGCTCGCCCCGTCCGCGCCCGGCGCCGCGGCGCCGGCGGAGCTCCCCGGGACGTTCATCACCGCGATGCCGCCGCTCCTCGAGCCCACGATGAAGGAGCTCGAGGTGAGCGCGGTCAACCCGCCCTACTCCTACTCCCGGGTGACCTACAACGACCGGAACAAGGAGTACCTCTACGAGGTCATCGAGCCCCAGCTCTCCGCGCACGAAAAGCAGCTCGTCGAGCACCTCAAGCAGACCCTGAACCGCATCCTGGGGAGCGATGTCGGAACCCTCAGCCTCGCGGACAAGCGGGCGTACCTGCGCGAGGAGGCCCGCGAGTACTTCCACAGCCGCGGGATCACGCTCTCCCCCATCTCGATGGAGCGGATCGTCTACTACACGCTCCGCGATTTCGTCGGCTACGGTCCCGTGGACGCCCTGATCCGCGACCTCGAGGTCGAGGACATCTCGTGCGACGGTGTCGACGTTCCGCTGTTCATCTTCCACGGGAAGTACGAGTCGGTGAAGACGAACGTCACCTTCGCCGACGAGCAGACGCTCGATTCGTTCATCATCATGCTCGGGCAGCGCTGCGCGAAGGCGGTCAGCGTCTCCGCCCCCATCCTGGACGGCACGACCCCCGAGGGCCACCGCGTCCAGGCGACCTACGGCCGCGAGGTGACGACCCGCGGGGCGAGCTTCACGATCCGTCGGTTCAAGGAACGGCCGTTCACCCCGGTCGACCTCGTCGCCATGGGAACGGCGAACGAGGAGATGGTCGCCTACTTCTGGCTCGCCGCCGAGCAGGGCGAGTCGGTCATCGTCTGCGGCGGCCCGGCGGCCGGCAAGACGAGCACGCTCAACGCGATCGCGCTCTTCATCCCGCCCACCGCGAAGATCGTCTCGATCGAGGACACGCGCGAGGTGAACCTGCCCCACGAGAACTGGATCCCCGGCGCGACCCGCAGCGGAACGGGCGACCGCGGGTCGGACGGCAAGGCGGCCGGGGAGGTCGACATGTTCGACCTCGTCCGCGCGGCCCTTCGGCAGCGGCCGAACTACATCATCGTCGGCGAGGTCCGCGGCAAGGAGACCTACACGATGTTCCAGGCGATGGCGACGGGCCACACCACCTACTCGACGATGCACGCCGACAGCGTGAAGTCGATGGTGAACCGGCTCGAGAACCCTCCCATCAACACGCCCCGGATCCTGCTCTCGGCGCTCAACAACGTCATCATCCAGGTCCAGACCCGGAGCGACAAGGGGGTCGTCCGGCGGTTGAAGCAGGTCCTCGAGATCGTCGGGTTCGAGCCCGAGACGAACGAGCTGATCACCAACACCGTTTACGAATGGGACCCCGCGACCGACAAGTTCGTGTTCAAGGGCCACTCGTTCCTCTTCGACAAGATCATGGAACTCAAGAACTTCACGACCGAGGAGATGGACGCCGAGTTCCAGCGACGCACGCAGGTCATTCGCTGGCTCGTGGAGAGCAAGACGACGGACTACCGGCAGCTGTGGCGCACCATCGCGCAGTACTACAAGGACCCGAAAGAGGTCATGGCACGGGTCGAGGCGGCGTCCGCCGCCCGCCAGGCGATCGCCGGGACGGTCGAGGCGGCCGAGACGCCCGGAACGGGGGGAGCGCCGTGACCCCCGCGACGGTCGAGCAGCCCCTGCCCAGCCTGGAGCGGTCCGGCGTGATGCCGGTCCGGCGCCCCGCGGGCCTGACCCCCCCGACCGCGCCGCGCGCCGTGCGGCTGAAGCGCGGCGAACAGCCCACCCACTCCTCCATGACGGGCTTCCAGCGGTGGGCCTGGAAGACGTTCCGCGCACGCGTGCTCGCGCGCCCGCCCGACCCGACGCTCGACGAGAACCTCGTGAAGGCGCACATCCGCATGCGCTCCGACGAGTACATGGCGGTCGTCTACGCGACGACGGTGGTGGTCGCCGCCGCGACGGTGGTCGCCGGTATCGTGGTCGGCCTCCTCTTCGTGACCTCGGGGCTGCTCCTCATCGGCCTGCTGATCGGCATCCTGCTCCCGGTGCTCGGGACCGTGGCCTCGTTCTTCGTGCTCCAGAGCACCCCGGGGTCGAAGGCGAAGGAACGGGGCCGCAAGATCGACCGGAAGATCTCCCCCGCGATGAGCTTCATCTCCGCGATGAGCTCGGCGGACGTCAACGTCGACCAGATCTTCCGCGAGCTGGGCCGCCAGAAGATCTACGGCGAGGTCGCGGAAGAGGCGGCCTGGATCACCCGCGACACCGAGCTCCTCGGGGTCGACATCCTGACCGCCATCCGCAACGGGGCGCAGCGGACCCCCTCGAAGCGGTTCCAGGACTTCCTCCAAGGCGTCGTGACCACCGCGACGAGCGGCGGGCAGCTGAAGCCGTACTTCCTGCTCAAGGCCGAGCAGTTCGAGCGCGAGAACAAGCTCGAGCAGCTCCAGCGCGTCGAAACGATGGGGCTCCTCGCCGAGACGTTCGTCACCGTCGTGGTGGCGTTCCCGCTGTTCCTGGTCATCATCATCGCGATCTTCGCGGTGATCGGCGGCGGCGGGTCGTTCATGATCGACCTGCTCTGGGGGATCGTGGGCGCGATGATCCCGCTCGCCCAGTTCGGGTTCATTTTCTTCATGTATTCGCTCGCGCAGGAGATGGTGTAACGTGGCGACCGAACTTCCGCCGGCCTCGGTGCGCAAGGTCCGGTCGATCGTGGTCACTCCAACGGTCGAGACGGGAGCGCTCACCCGGGAGCTCTGGCTCCTGCTCATCGGCGCGGTCATCGCCATCGCCTTCTGGGTGGTCGCGGCGCTGAACTACTTCGGGACGCTCAACCTCACACTCGCCCCGGGCGAGACGACCGGTGCGAACCCCGCGGTCGACTTCATGGTCCTCGGGTTGCTCTGCCTGATCGCGCCGTACGGCTTTGCGATGACCGCGAAGCTCCGCCGGGTCGCGAAGGTCGAGGAACGCCTTCCCGACTTCCTGCGGGACGTGGCGGAGGCCGGACGGTTCGGGATGACGCTTCCCGATGCCATCGTGGTCGCGAGCACCGGCCGCTACGGCCTGCTCACGGACGAGATCAAGAAGATGGCGAGCCAGATCGAGTGGGGCGTCCCGGTCGCCCAGGCGCTCGACCTCTTCGAAAAGCGCGTCCCTACCCCCCTCACCCAGCGGGTGGTGTCGATCGTCACCCGGGCGAACGAGGCGGGCGGGAACGTCGCGGACGTGCTCACGATGGTGGCGCACGACACCCGCGAGGCGCAGCTCCAGCAGCAGGCCCGCCAGATCTCGATGCTGACGTACGTGACGGTGATCTACATCTCGTTCTTCGTGTTCCTCGTCACGATCTACATCATGGCGGCGGTGTTCCTGCCGCAGATGATCACGGCGGGCTGCGGGGTCTCGACCTCGTCCCTCTCGAACTCGGGCGCCATCACGCTCGCGTTCCAGTTCGTCCCGGTCCTCTTCCTTGCGTTCATGGTGGCGGTCATCGTGCACGCGGTCGGGGATGGCATCATGGCGGGCGTCCTGTTCAACGGACGCATCCCCGAGGGCCTCCAGCACGCGACGATCATGCTCGCTACGGGCTGGCTCATCATGCGCTTCGTGGTCCCGCCGCTCAACCCGAATTGCTGAGGGTGAAGGAGTTCGTGAATCCATGGCCGGTGAACTGACCGAAGAGTACGTCCCCGAACCGACCCCCGTCGAGGAGGAAGGCACCGAGATCCCGACCGCGGTCGACCGCAAGAAGCGCTTCTCCCCGTTCCTCCGGATGGGCGCCGCCCTCCGCAGGGGCTCGACCGACCCGAGGCCGGTGAAGCTCGCCCGCCTCGGCGTCTCGGGGCAGGGGGCCGAGCGGGAGATGACGGCGGTCCCGCCGCTCAGCGACCCGGCGCTCACGGAGCTCGACCTCGCCCCGATCCGGCCGGGCCTCTCCTACGTCCGCATCACGTTCCACAACACGCGCAACGAGTACCTCTACGAGGTGATCGAACCGCGGCTCTCGCGGATCGAGCGGGAACTCTTGGACCGCCTGCGTGTCGTCCTCGTCGACCAGTTCGAGCCGCTCCCCGAGCACGACCCCGAGACGAAGCGCAGCGAGCTCCGACTCATGGTCGACCGCCAGCTCCAGGAGTGGGAGCTCGCCCCGAGCCCGGTCACGAAGGGCCGGATCCTCTACTACCTCGAACGGGACTTCATCGGCTACGGGGTGATCGAGGTCCCGATGACCGACAGCGAGGTCGAGGACATCTCGTGCGACGGCCAGGGGATCCCGCTCTACATCTACCACCGGAAGTACGGCTCGATCCGCTCGAACATGAAGTTCGAGACCGCGGACCAGCTCAACGACTTCGTCATCTGGCTGGCGCAGCGCTCGGGGAAGCACATCTCGGTCGCGAGCCCGGTGCTCGACGCGACGGTGCCGGACGGCTCCCGTCTCCAGGCGACCCTCGGCATGCACGTCACGAAGCGCGGCAGCACGTTCACCGTCCGGCGGTTCCGCGACAACCCGTTCACGCCGGTCGACCTGCTCAAGTTCCGCACGATGAGCGCGGAGATGATGGCCTACCTCTGGATCGCCATCGAGAACGGCCAGTCGATGATGGTCTGCGGGGGCACGGCGAGCGGGAAGACGACCACCCTCAACGCGACCCTTCTCTTCATCCCGCCCCAGATGAAGATCGTCTCGATCGAGGACACGCGCGAGCTCAACCTCCCGCACGAGAACTGGGTCCCGTCGCTCACGAAGGCGGGCTTCGGCGCGAAGAACCTAGTGAGCGGCAAGGCGGCCGGGGAGATCGACATGTTCGACCTTCTCGCGGCGGCGCTCCGCCAGCGTCCCCAGTACCTGATGGTCGGGGAGGTGCGCGGCGCGGAGGCGTTCATCGTCTTCCAGGCGATGGCGACCGGGAAGACCTGCTATACCACGTTCCACGCGGAGAGCGTGAGCGCGATGGTG
>Ga0209039_10003102_pt1 | contig 13290 bp, 8 predicted proteins | sample BogFormECP12_OM1_FD_188238 | JGI IMG/M metagenome (GOLD analysis project Ga0209039, IMG submission 188238) | Bog forest soil microbial communities from Calvert Island, British Columbia, Canada - ECP12_OM1 (SPAdes) (version 2) | ecosystem: Environmental > Aquatic > Freshwater > Wetlands > Bog ...
CAGCTCCTCACAATACCGATGAACTTCAGGCAAATGTCTTTGCCGGACTTGCTCGGACCCGAAATTCCAAAAAGCGTTTACTGGCTTGCATCGAGCATTGACCAGTGGATTGGATCACATAATTGTGACTTACTTTTTTCAATAATCAATAGCACCCAAAATTGGGATAAAATTCACTTGTGAAAATCCCTGAATCCAAAGAGAATTGTTCAGAATCTTAATTTCGAAGATGGAGGCATATGGCCAAAAAATTTGTTCCTACACCGTTGAAGCTGCGCCGCCCTGTACCCTCAGACATTGAGATCGCTCAGGAAGCCACCTTTAAACCCATCAGCCAGGTGGCGGAGGAAGTGGGGATCAAGCCGGAGGAACTCGAATTCTATGGACCGTATAAGGCGAAGGTCAAGCTTGAAATCCTTGAGCGGTTAAAGGACCGCCCGAACGGGAAATACGTGGATGTGACCGCCATCACTCCGACCCCTCTGGGGGAGGGCAAGACCACGACCACCGTCGGATTGAGCCAGGCGCTGGGAGCGCACTTGGGAAAGCGGGTCTTCACATGCATCCGCCAGCCCTCCCAGGGCCCGACCTTCGGGATCAAGGGGGGTGCCGCGGGGGGTGGGTATTCGCAGGTGATCCCGATGGAAGATTTCAACCTGCACCTGACCGGGGATATCCATGCCATTACGGCAGCCAACAACCTATTGGCAGCAGCCATCGATGTCCGCATCATGCACGAAGCCCAGCAGGACGACGAGAAGCTGTTCAATGCCCTTTGCCCGGCAGACAAGCAGGGCCAGCGCAAGTTTTCCCCCAGCATGCTGCGCCGATTAAAAAAACTTGGCATTCTCAAAACTGATCCGAATGCCCTGACCCCGGAGGAGCGCAGCCGGTTTGCCCGGCTGGATATCGACCCGGCCTCGCTCACCTGGCGGCGGGTGGTGGATACCAACGACCGCTTCCTGCGAACGATCACGATTGGCGAGGGTGCTGCGGAAAAAGGTTTCGAGCGCAAAACAGGTTATGACATCACCGTGGCCAGCGAGATCATGGCGATCCTGGCTCTAACCACCGATCTGGCCGATATGCGCGAGCGCTTTGGCAGGATCGTTATCGGCACAAACAAAAAAGGCGAAGCGGTCACTGCGGAAGACCTGGGCGCGGCTGGTGCCCTGACCGTCTTGATGAAGGATGCCATCAAACCGAATTTGATGCAGACCTTGGAAGGCACGCCGGTCTTCGTGCATGCCGGGCCGTTCGCCAATATCGCCCACGGCCAGTCTTCGATCATCGCGGACCGGATCGCCCTCAAGCTGGCGGACTTCGTGGTGACCGAATCCGGGTTCGGCGCGGACGTCGGCATGGAGAAGTTCTTCGATATCAAATGCCGGTACTCGGGCCTGATCCCGCAGGTCGTTGTGCTGGTAGCCACGGTGCGGGCGCTCAAGATGCATGGGGGTGGTCCCAAGGTCGTCGCCGGCAAGCCGCTGGCCAACGAATATACCGAAGAGAACGTTGACCTGCTGCGCAAAGGTCTGCCGAACATGGAGCGTCACATCCAGAATGCCCTCAAGTATGGCGTGAATGTGGTCGTGGCGGTCAATTCCTTCAAGGATGATAAGCCAGCCGAGGTAGAGTTGATTAAAGATGCTGCGCTAAAGGCTGGCGCCATGGATGCCGTGGTCTGCACACACTGGATGGATGGAGGCAAAGGCACTGTCGCCCTGGCTGAGGCGGTCATCAAGGCTGCCGATAAACCGAACAGTTTCAAGTTCCTCTATCCGCTCGAGCTGACCATCAAAGAAAAGATCGAGAAAATCTGTAAGGAGATCTACGGTGCGGATGGGGTCGATTACCTGCCGGAGGCCGAGGAGAAGATCAAGCTTTACACCAAGCTGGGTTTCGATAAATTACCGCTCTGCATGGCCAAGACGCATCTATCTTTTACCTCTGACCCCTCCGTGAAGGGTGTACCGAAAGGCTTCCGTATTCCCGTCCGTGATATCCGCGCCTCCGTTGGGGCGGGTTTCCTGTATCCATTGGTGGGCGAGATGAGTACCATGCCAGGGCTTCCCACACGGCCGGTCTTCTATGATGTGGACCTCGACCTGGAAACCGGAAAGGTACTGGGGCTCTTCTAAATCACACGGTATTTCTGCAGGGGCGGACCATAGTCCGCCCTTCTTCATTTTTAGCCGATGGAAATCAACCTTTCCACTCTGACGCTTTCCTTTGCGCTGGAATTGATCCGCAGGGGTGAACTGTCTCCACGCGCATTGGCGCAGGCCTGTCTGGGCCGGATTGAACATCTTAACCCGCGGTTGAACGCTTTCCTCACCGTTATCCCGGAAAGCGCGCTCCAGCAAGCCGAGCAGGCGGAAATGCTGCTCGGGCGGTCCCCGGCCAACCTGGACAAATTGGAATTATTGGGGATCCCGCTGGCCCTCAAAGATCTCATCGAGACAGCCGGCATCCGGACCACCGCAGGTTCGTTATTTTTCAAGGATTACATCCCCGGCGAGGATGCCAGGGTGGTCTTGAAGCTTAAACAATCCGCTGCGGTGCTTTTGGGTAAGACCAACACGCACGAAATCGCCCTCGGGGTGACCACCAACAACCCTCATTTCGGTCCATGCCGGAACCCATGGAACCCGGCGCGTATTCCGGGGGGCTCATCGGGCGGTTCGGCCGTGGCAGTAGCCACCGGGATGTGTCTGGGTGCGTTGGGGACCGATACCGGCGGTTCGATCCGCATCCCTGCCGCCCTGTGTGGTGTGGTTGGATTGAAGCCGACTTACGGACGGGTGAGCTTGCGCGGGGTCATCCCTCTCTCCTGGAACCTGGATCACATTGGTCCCATCGCCCGAACCGTAGAGGATGCAGCCAGGCTTTTCACCGCGATCGCCGGATTTGACCCCCACGACCCGGTCTCGGAGGAGCTTCCGGTGGGGGATTGCTTGTCCGGCCTTCACGGGGACATCCGCGGCCTCCGCGTAGCGCTCGCCAGCGGCGATTATGTAGAGGCTGCCGACCCTGAGGTGAGTGCCGCGCTGATCGAGGCCGGACGAACCTTTAAACAATTGGGGACGGTTTTGGAGAAAGTGGAGATCCCCTGGCTGGAGGCGGCCGCCGGGGCGAACCGTCAGATGACCCAGGCCGATGCTTCCGCTTACCACCGGCAGCGCCTGGCGGAACATCCGGAATGGTTCGGTGAGGATGTGCGGGAGCGTCTCCGGGCCGGCGCTGCCTTGACAGCTCCTGAGTATTCCCTGGTTCGCCGGACCCAGTCCGAACTCAAAAGGGCGCTGGAGGGATTATTCGAAAAGTACGATATATTAATCCTACCGACCACTCCCATCCCCGCCCCGGAAATAGACGGCACTCAGGCCATCGAGGCGGCCCGCCAGTTGACGCGTTTTACTGCGCCCTTTAACCTGACCGGCGTGCCAGCTCTGACCGTTCCATGCGGTTCGACCCAGAGTGGCCTGCCGATCGGCTTGCAGATCGTGTCGAAGCCATGGGCGGAGGCAAAGCTGCTTCAGGCAGGTCAGGCCTTCGAGCAAGCGACCGAGTGGCATACTCGCCATCCAGATTTATGATCCGGCGAATCTGGCCTGAAGGAGATGGATGGCATGACCAGGAACGTCTCGGTTGTGCTGGAGGGTAGTGTAGACTACAATAAATCTTGCGGCAAACGATCGGAAGGACGCAGCTCACGGGGAGGGCGCCGTCCGGGTCGAGTAATTTTCGAGAACCGACCTTTTTGCATAGACACCTTTCTGTGGAGGACACCATGTTTCGCTCATTTTTCATCTACCTTTCCAAGGCAAAATGGGCCCAGAGAATTGTCACCTCCTGGGGTTTTGCCTGGCGGGCTGCCAGCCGTTTCGTGGCAGGGAATACCATCGCGGATGCGATCCGGGCTGCGAAAGAGCTGAATGCGAAAGGCATCAATGTTACGATGGATCATTTGGGGGAAGCCACCGAAACGCGGGAGGATGCGATCAAGGCTGCCGATGACATCCTCGAATTGATCGAACAGATCCAGGCGAGCGGGGTGCGCGCCAATGTGTCCGTGAAGCTGACCCAGATCGGGCTGGCGTTGGATGAAAGCCTTTGCGAGCACAATCTGGAGCGGATCCTCATCCAGGCCCGCAAGTATCAGAACTTCGTCCGGGTCGATATGGAAGACACGCCCTACACCGACAAGACCATCCGCCAGTACCAGCTGATCCGCAAGAAGGGCTATGAGAATACCGGGCTGGTCGTTCAGTCGTATCTATACCGCACGGAAAAGGATACGCGCGAGCTGATCGCGGAGGGCACACGCTTTCGCCTGGTGAAGGGTGCCTATAAGGAGCCCAAGGAACTGGCCTTTCCCAAGAAAGAGGATGTCGACGCCAATTTTGATCTGCTCAGCCAGATCATGATCGATGGCGCCCTGGCGGCGGGCTCCCCGACCCTGAGCGCGGATGGGCACATCCCACCGATCCCCGGGATCGGCTCCCATGACGAAAAACGCCTGGCCTTTGCCAGGACCTATGCCGAGAAGATCGGCCTGCCCAAGCAGGCGATCGAATTTCAGATGCTGTACGGTATCCGCCGCGATCTGCAGGAAAAGTATCAGCAGGAAGGCTACCCGGTGCGGGTCTATGTGCCCTACGGCACCCAGTGGTATCCGTATTTTGTGCGCCGTCTGGCAGAACGACCAGCGAACTTCTGGTTCTTTGTATCCAATTTCTTCCGGAAGTAGGTTCAGACATTCCATCTTCGGTTGTGGCTGTCGTTTACAGGTAAACCTATGACCAGTGGGATTATTTTTGATATCCGGAAATACTCGATCCACGACGGGCCGGGGATCCGCACGACGGTATTTTTCAAGGGCTGCCCGCTTAAATGTGACTGGTGCCACAACCCGGAGGGCCGCGCCTTCAAACCGGAGCTGATCTTCCGCTCGAACCGCTGCATCCTGTGCGAGAGCTGCCTGGAAGCCTGTCCGAGTGGAGCGATCACCCGTCATGGAGACCTGATCCTCACCGACCGGGAAAAGTGCCGGACCACCGGCGAATGCGTCCTGGTCTGCGATGCGGAGGCGAGGGAGCTGGTGGGGCGGAGGATGAGCGTGGACCAGGTGATGGAAGAGATCGAAGCGGACCGGGCATTTTATGACCAGTCCGGCGGTGGGGTGACCTTCTCCGGTGGGGAGCCGCTGGCCCAGCCGGCCTTCCTTACCAGCCTGTTGGTTGCTTGCAAGGAACGCGATCTTCACACCACGCTGGACACCAGCGGATACGCCAGCTGGACGGTCATAGACAAGGTCCGCGGGTATGTGGATCTGTTCCTGTACGATCTGAAATTGATGGATAACGTACGCCACCGCCGCTACACGGGGGTCTCGAACCAGAAGATCCTGGCCAACCTGAGGAGTCTCTCGGAATTGGGGCATCGGATCCTGATCCGCATCCCGGTCATCCCCGGGATCAACGACGACGAAGACAACCTGCGGCAGACGGGAGCGTTCCTGGCTTCGCTGCCGGTCCAGCCGGCGGTGGAGCTTCTGGCGTATCATCAATCTGGATTGGCGAAGTACGACAGCCTGGGAATGGAATATCGATTACCGGAGGTCCTTCCCCCCGGGTCCCTGAGGATGGAAGGGCTGGCCGGGATCCTGAGGGAATCCGGTGTGCAGGTGATGGTGTAGGAAGGAGTGAACTTATGTCCATGAGCGAACGTGTGCGCAAGCTGCGCCAGGCGAGCCTGGATGCGGAGGAGACCCTTTCGTGCGAGCGAGCGGAGCTGCTGACCGCCTTTTACCATATGCAGCTCGGTCCGGTCTCGGCCCCGGTGCGTCGAGCCCTGGCTTTCCATTATCTGCTGGAGCATAAGGCGATCTCGATCGGGGAGGGGGAACTGATCGTGGGCGAAAAAGGGCCGGCGCCGAAGAACGCCCCGACCTATCCGGAGCTGTGCTGCCACTCGCTGGAGGATCTGGACCTGCTGAACTCGCGGGAGAAGATCCCTTTCAAGGTCAGCGCGGAGACGCGGCAGGTTTACGCGGAGACGATCATCCCGTTCTGGCAGGGGAAGAGCCTGCGCGACCTGCTGTTCCGGGAGATGACCGACGATTGGAAGGCCGCCTACGAAGCGGGGATCTTCACGGAGTTCATGGAACAGCGGGCTCCCGGGCACACGGTGCTGGATGACAAGATCTACCGCCTGGGCATGCTGGACTTCATTGCCGAAATGGACGCCCATCTGCAGGCCCTGGATTTCCTGGACGATCTGGAGGCGTATTCGAAGCGGGAGGAACTGCGGGCCATGCGCATCGCCGCGGGGGCGATCGTCCACTTTGCGGAGCGCTACGGGGCAGAAGCGCGGCGGTTAGCCAAAAAAGAAGTCGAGCACAAGCGGAAACGGGAGCTCGAGCAGATCGCCGAAGTCTGCTCTCGGGTTCCGGCGCAGGCCCCGCGCAATTTCTGGGAAGCGCTGCAATATTACTGGTTCGTCCACCTGGGGGTGACCACGGAACTGAACACCTGGGATTCCTTCTGTCCGGGCCATCTGGACCGGCATTTGACCCCCTTCTACCGGCAGGGGCTGGCGGATGGCACGTTGACCCATGAGCGGGCGGAGGAGCTGCTGCAGTGCTTCTGGATCAAATTCAACAACCAGCCGGCCCCGCCCAAGGTGGGGGTGACGGCGGCGGAGAGCGGGACGTACACCGACTTTGCGCAGATCAACCTGGGGGGTGTGCTGGAGGATGGATCGGATGGGGTGAGCGAGGTGACCTACCTGCTGCTGGACGTGATCGAGGAGATGCGCCTGCTGCAGCCATCGTCCTCCATACAGGTCAGCAAGAAGAATCCGGACCGGTTCATCCATCGGGCGGCCAGGATCATCCGCACCGGGTTTGGCCAGCCCTCGGCCTTCAATGCGGATCTGATCGTGCAGGAGCTGGTGCGCATGGGCAAGACGGTGGAGGACGCCCGCAACGGGGGCTCTTCGGGGTGTGTGGAGGTGGGCGCCTTCGGCAAGGAGGCGTATATCCTGACCGGATATTTCAACCTGCCGAAGGTGCTGGAGATCACCCTGCACAACGGCCGGGACCCCCGCACCGGGAAACAGATCGGGCTCAAGACCGGGGGTGCAGCGGGGTTCCAGAGCTTTGATGAACTTTTTACCGCCTTCGAAAAACAGCTGCAGTATTTCATTGACATCAAGGTGCGCGGCAACCAGGTCATCGAGAGGATGTATGCGGCGTTCATGCCCGCTCCCTTTCTATCCTTATTGATCAACGACTGCATCGGGCGCGGCAGGGATTATCACGATGGAGGGGCGCGCTACAACTCCAGCTACATTCAGGGGGTGGGGCTGGGGTCCATCACGGACATCCTGACCGCCCTGGAGTATCACGTTTTTGATCATAAAAGCATGACCATGGCGAAGATGCTGGCCATGCTGGAGGCGGATTTTGTTGGCTTCGAGCGGGAGAGGCAGAAGCTCTTGAACAAGACGCCGAAATACGGCAATGACGACGATTACGCCGATGGGATCATGCGCAGGGTGTTCGAGGCCTACTTCAACGCCGTGGACGGACGCAAGAACACGCGCGGGGGGGAGTACCACATCAACCTGCTGCCGACCACCTGCCACATCTATTTTGGCTCGGTGACCGGTGCGACGGCGGATGGGCGCAAGGCCTGGACGCCGCTATCGGAGGGGATCTCCCCGGTCCAGGGGGCGGATCGCCACGGGCCGACGGCGGTGGTCCAGTCGGCCGCGAAAATGGACCATGCCCGCACCGGCGGGACCCTGCTGAACCAGAAGTTCACCCCCCAGCTGCTGGCGGATGAGGCGGGACTGGACGGGCTGGTCCAGCTGATCCGCACCTATTTCAAGCTGGACGGCCATCACATCCAGTTCAATGTCGTGGATGCCGCCACGCTGCGCCTGGCCCAGAAACATCCGGACCAGTACCGGGATCTGATCGTGCGTGTGGCGGGGTACAGCGATTACTTCTGCGACCTGAGCGTGGTTCTGCAGAACGAGATCATTGCCCGCACGGAACACCAGGCGTATTAAGGATTAAGAGATGGCTATTCCCCGGACATGGTTTCCTTAGTTTTGCGAATCGCCTGTTCGCCGGTGCAGCTTTTTCGCGAAATACAGACCTGTCTCTTTAACTGTTCGATATTTCCTGAATAGGCCTCTATTGAAGGTGAAACAACTTTTGGGCATTCCTGGTTGTGAACTCGTACAAATCGCTGACCGGTACCCCTTTGAGCGCAGCAATGTAGGTACCCACAGCCGGGATATCTGCTGGTTCACTGGGCATTCCTAATTTCCAGATCGGAGGAACATAGGGTGCATCAGTTTCCAACACCATTCTTTCCAAAGGGATTGCCTGAACAGCCAAACGCAGATCGGCCTCCCGTGGATCGGTAGGCACTCCTCCCACCGATATATAGCAACCAGCGTTTAAATGGGCTTCAATGTCTTTCTTGGTTGCAGAGACCAGTTGGATGATCGCTCCACCAGGCAACTTCACTTCGGCCAAGGCCGCATCAGTTTCTTGGTGTGCTTGGGATTGCCGGACATGGATGATCGCAGGTATTTTTAATTCTTGTGCGAGTTGGAGCTGCTGCCTAAAAACATCCCTCTGGATACGGCGGGGAGGTTCTGGCTGGTATGATTCTCCTGAAAACGCGTTACCTTCAAAATCCAACCCGATTTCACCGATCGCAACCACCCGCTCACTTTGCGCTAATTCCCGAATGGAAGCCAGAGCTTCTTTAGAGGCATTTGCGGCCGCCTCCCAGGGATGAATACCTACTGCAGCATACACCTCTGGATGATCCCGGGCTAATTTAATTCCCTCGCGTGATGTAGCGGGATCCATTCCCACAGTTACGATTTGGGTGATGTTCCCTTTGATGGCCCGTGCAATCACTGCTCCGATTTCATCACGATCAATCTTATCTAGATGGGCATGAGTATCGATCATTTTGATTTCTCCGTTCGGCATCGTGGATTGCCCCCGTTGCTAAACTTCAATGAACGCCATCATTGCTGCGGTCACTGGAGTATGGAAGTGAACTTCATTACCTGCTCGAACAAGGCTCGTCAGCATATGCACAATCTCATGGGCTCGTTCCTCCTCCATCTTCTGGACTGACCATGGCAGATCATTTCCATAATAGCGAGTGTCTTTTATGATCCAGTTTCGCTGCTGCCCACCGAACTGAATTCCTTTCTCGGTGGCCTCGGTCGCGTCATCCTTGAGTGGACGCAAAAGGATCAACCTATTATAGAAAAAATGGATGTCCTAGTCAACTCGGCAAGCCTGAATGATTTCAGGCATTAATTCGGAAAGGGCAAGCCTTTTGAGAAAACGGGTTCGATTTCGATTTCCATAAATCTTCCCCAGGTGGAGGTAATATGCTGCGAGTTGCGACGGATATCGGAGGGACATTCACCGACCTTGTTTACGTCACCACAGATGGAAATGTGGGTACGTCTAAAAGCCATACGACTCCCAGGCAATTTGAAAAAGGCGTTATGGATGTGATCGAGACCGGCCATATCCTGCCCGGCGAGTTTGTATCCTTTGTGCATGGAACGACGATTGTGATCAATGCCATCACAGAGAGGAAAGGTGCAAAGACGGGGCTGATCACGACCCAGGGCTTTCGCGATGTCCTTGAGATCGGCCGTGGCAATCGTCCGGACTTTTTCAACCTGGAATACCGCAAGCCTACGCCGTTTGTGCCCCGTAATCTGCGGCGGGAAGTGCCTGAGCGCATCAATTATCAGGGGATGGAAACCAAACCGCTCGATTTGTCCATTTTAACGGGTATCCTGGACGATTTTCGCGCCGAGGGGGTAGAAGCCATCGCTATCTGCTTTATTAACTCCTACGCGAATCCGGCCCACGAAGAAGCCGTAATGGCCAAAATCAAGGAATTCTGGCCTGAAGTTTCTGCCGTGGCCTCCCACCAGATTACCCGTGAGTGGCGCGAGTATGAACGCATGGATACCGCCGTGATGTCCGCTTACGTTCAGCCTGTTGCGCACCGCTACCTGGATCGCCTGACGGGCTCTTTGGCTGATGCCGGTATGCACTGTACTCCATACATCATGCAGTCCAATTGTGGAGTGGACACCGTCAAGAGCGCACGCCAGATCCCGATTACCATGATTGAGTCCGGTCCGGCCAGCGGTGTTTGGGGTGCTGCCGCGCTGGGTCGACTGATCGGCGAGCTTGATTCCATCGCCATTGACATCGGCGGAACAACCGCCAAATGCAGCCTGATCACCCACGGGGAGGTCAAACTCAATACCAATTACTTGATTGAGCGCACGGAGACCTCGGCCGGTTATCCCATCACGGTTCCGGTAGTGGACCTGGTGGAGATCGGCAATGGCGGCGGTTCGATCGCCTGGGTGGATGAATTTCAAAGACTGCACGTCGGCCCCCAAAGCGCCGGCGCTGTGCCGGGACCCGTAGCCTACGGGATCGGGGGGACGGAAGTTACGACCACGGACGCCAGCCTGGCGTTGGGCTACATCAATCCGAACTATTTCTGTGGCGGCGTGCAAATCGCGGATATGGCCGAAGTGGATCAGGCGATGGATAAACTTGCGACCATTCTCCATACCACACCGCAGGAGGCTGCTCGTGGCATCGTGCGAATTGCGAACAACAACATGGTCAATGCCATCAAACTGATTTCGGTTAATCGGGGACATGACCCCCGCGACTTTTCGCTGATTGCCTTCGGCGGCGGCGGAGGCATGCATGCCTGTTCGTTGGCCAAAGAACTCAATGTCAAAAAAGTCATCATTCCCAAGCTGTCTGGTGTCTTCTCGTCCTGGGGGATGTTGTTGAGCGACCTACGCCGCGATTACCTGCAGACACAGATCGTCGAGCTATGCCCGGAGGGAGCCGGCCAGGTAAATGACAGTCTCACTGTTCTTGAAGAAAAGGCCATCCGGGATTTCGCCTTCGAGAACATTGACCGCTCGCGGTTGCATTTTCTTCGCTATGGCCGCTGCCGCTACCAGAACCAGGAACACTCGGTGGAGATCGTTCTGCCTGATGTAAAGATCACGGCCGAACAGATCGAGGCCATCCGTGAACGTTTCTACAGAGACTACGAGCAGGAATATACCTATCGCCTGACGGCCCCGGTGGAGTTGGTCGGCTACCACGTGATCGCCATTGCAGAAGTGGACAAGCTAAAACCGCAGAAATTGCCCATGACCGGTCGTAAAACCGGGGAAGCTGTCAAGGGACACCGGGAAGTGGACTTCATCGAGACGGGTATCCATGGGGCCACCCTCTACGATGGTGATGTCCTGGAACCAGGCATGAGTTTCGTCGGGCCAGCGATTATCGAGGAATCGGGCACGACCGTGGTGATCCCGCCCGGCTTGCCCTGTCACCTGGATGATTACGGCAATTATCACATCCAGACGGCCCAATAGGAGGTGCTTTCATGAACAGCGGATACGATCCGATTACGATGGAAATCATCCAGAACTCATTACAGGCGGCCGCGGATGAGATGTTCGCAGCCCTGCGTCACACAGCTATGAGTGCCATCATCTATGAAGTGCTCGATATGGGGACTGGCATTACCGATAAAAACGGCGAATTGGCTGGTTCAGGCGCGGGCATCCCAGCTTTTGTGGGGGTACTGGACAAGACTGTCAAGCAGATTCTTGGAAAATTCAATAAACCAGGAGACATCGAGGCAGGTGACATCTTCATGACCAACGATCCGTACCACGGCGGTGTGACGCATCTCAATGATGTGGTCCTGGTGATGCCTGTTTTTGCAGGCGAGGATATCGTAGCTTGGACAGCAAATATAGCCCACTGGAACGATGTGGGTGGCATGGTGCCTGGAAGCATGTCAACCAACGCGACCGAGATATTCCAGGAGGGCATGATTTTGTCGGGCATCAAGCTTTTCACCCGGGGATTGCCGATCCAGTCCGTGTTGGATATTCTTACGGCGAACTGCCGCATGCCCGATTTTCTGATCGGCGATCTATGGGCCGGCGTAGCTTCGATCCGTGTCGGTGAACGCCGCATATTGGAAATCTTGAACAAATATGGGAAGGAGGTGTTCCTGCATGCCGTGGAGGAATACCTGGACTACGGCGAAATGGTGAGCCTGAGCGCATTGAGACGCCTGCCCAAAGGTAAGTTTTCAATGGCCGAAGAGCAGGATAATGGGACAACTTACCAGGTCGAAGTTGAGATTCGTGACGATGAGTTTATTATTGACCTAAGTGACAACCCCGATCAAGATAAAGGTCCCTTCAACATGAGTCGGGACGAAACCGTTACGGTGTGCCAGGTCGCATTCAAGGATGTTACCTCGCCAGAGAGAGTCGCCAATGGCGGTACCTTTCGGCCCTTGAAGGTCTTGACGCGCCCCGGAAGTGTATTCGACCCGATCTTCCCGGCAGCCCAGGGAATCTATTACGAAATTAATATCCGGGTGCACGATCTGATCTTGCGCTGCCTGGCCGAACGCATGCCCGAAATGCTGCCGGCAGGTGGTTTTGCCTCGGTCTGCGGTACTCTTTTCGGCGGCATTCATCCGGATACTGGCCGGGCCTACGCGGTCATCGAACCAGAGCTGGGCGGCTGGGGTGGCTCTCCACATTCTGACGGCAACCCGGGACAATTCTCCGCGGTGCACGGTGAGACCTACAACTGCCCGGCTGAGGTCGCCGAGGCACGTTATGGGGTGACGGTCGATTATCTCAGTTTTCATGATGAAGATGGTGGTGCTGGTCTCCACCGGGGCGGCAAGGGTGTGCGCATTGATTATCGCATCAAATCCGACAACGCCTGGCTGACGGTAGCCTACACTCGTTCGAAGGTTCCACCCTGGCCCCTGAATGGCGGTTTTCCGGGGTCGTCCAACTATGTGCAAATCATCCGCGCCAACGGTACTACTGAACGATATTCGGTAGTCAGCGGCCTGACGTTGAATACGGATGATGTCATCCGGGTGATGACAGCTACCGGCGCTGGATGGGGCGATCCGCTCAAGCGTGATCTCAAACTTATTAAAGACGACTTAAAAAACGGATATATCACTCCAAGACAGGCGGAACAATATTACGGCCTGACTGAACGGGAGGCAAGCGCATGAGTACTCTCATGATTATCCGTTATTGGCCCGTCTGACAATTTTTGTCCCCCGCTGCAGGGAAACTACGGCGGGGGAGTCTTGGAAGGCATATCGCAAAAGGGTAGATGCCTAATAG
>Ga0209039_10003103_pt1 | contig 13289 bp, 11 predicted proteins | sample BogFormECP12_OM1_FD_188238 | JGI IMG/M metagenome (GOLD analysis project Ga0209039, IMG submission 188238) | Bog forest soil microbial communities from Calvert Island, British Columbia, Canada - ECP12_OM1 (SPAdes) (version 2) | ecosystem: Environmental > Aquatic > Freshwater > Wetlands > Bog ...
CCCCCTATGCAACCGCGCTCGGGCATCCCTGCTGACTTTCAGCTCCGCACTTACACGTATGAACTCCCTCCGGAGCTTATCGCTCAGACGCCTGCGCGGGTAAGGGACCAATCCCGACTATTAGCTCTCCATAGAAACACCCGCCAAATCCGACACCAACGCTTCAGTGATCTGCCGTCATTGCTGCTCCCGTCAGATCTGCTTGTAATTAACGAAACCAGGGTGACACCGGCTTCGTTGATCGGTCGCAAGCTGAGCGGCGGCCGCGTTGAGCTTCTCGTTTTGGACCCTGTAATAACACGGGCCACTGCGAGCCAAGAAGGCTTCGCAATACGCACTTGCCTGGTTCGGTCGAGTAAGCGGCTCAGAGAGGGAGCTGCGATTCAGATTGAGGGTGGACCGGAAATAACGGTGGAAGAAACTATCGGATCCGGTCGTCTTCGCGTACGGTTCCCTGTGTTGGAGTGTGAATTCTTGGGCTTCCTGAGCCGCTACGGGCGGCCGCCCCTCCCGCCTTACATTCGGGCAGAGAGCCGAACACAAGAGAATGATCGAGAACGGTATCAGACCATCTACGCGAAAGTTTCGGGATCGGTGGCCGCTCCCACCGCGGGCCTTCATTTCACGGAAGAACTTCTCGGAGAACTTCAAGAAAAAGGTATAAGCATAGCGCGGATCCTTCTGCAGGTCGGGCCCGGGACCTTCACCCCCGTTAGAGAAGAAGACATTAGGCTCCACCGAATGGAATCGGAATTTTACGAGATCTCCGCAGAGGCAGCCGATTCTATTGCGGAAGCTTGCCGACAGAGGCGCCGTGTGATCGCCGTAGGCACCACCACAGTGAGAGCGCTGGAATCTGCTGCAATCGCAGACGGGGTAGTGCGGCCCGGAAGAGGGCAAACCAGCCTTTTCATAATGCCGGGATTCTCATTTAGAGTGGTGCAGGGCCTGGTCACCAATTTTCATCTGCCGGGTTCCACTTTGCTCATGCTGGTCTGCGCACTTGGGGGGACTGACCTGGTTATGCACGCGTACAACGAGGCCGTGAACGAAAAGTATTATTTCTACAGTTATGGCGATGCGTGCTTAGTGCTTGATTAATTTAAATAAATCCATGTCCCCAAAAAGGCGGGACCCCCTCCGGGGCATCGGGTAGGACGCTTGGCGGGAGTCTCAGGAAGGTTATATGGTAGGACTGATGCAGGTGGGCAACTTCTAATAGGATAGGGATTACTTGTCAAGTTTTTTTTATGAAAAAGAGTTATCCACGCGTGAAAACAGGATCATAAGGTTGACCGCGCTGAAGTAGGCGTTATCTTCCAACCCTATGATGATTTATAAATCCGATATCTATGGACTGATCTGACTTTAATAAGCTATAACAATATATTGACATTACATATTGTTTTAATATATAATATATACATATCTAAGTAATTCAACTACTAATGGAAAGAAGATAAGGGAGGCTGCTATGCATAGACACCTGCCGAAAAGCATCGGTATCCTGGCCCTGTTCCTAGCCGTTCCGATCCTATGTCTCGCATGGACGGCCGATCTCCGCCCTGGATCTCAGGAATTTGACGAAAAGTCCCAACTTGGCGATTCTCCTCGAAATATCGACGGAGGGCCTTTTCAGAACAGCCCGGCAACAGCCGTAAACATCCCCACTCCTTCCCAGAAGGCCCCCGCAGTCTCCAAGCCCCTGTACCCTCCAAACGTGGCTCGTGATCCAAGAGCATCGGACACCCGGAAGACGAGCCTTGCCAACTTCCTCTCCTTTCTGCTCCCAACCAAGAAGGATCTTGAGGAGTCCTTTAAAACCGAGGATGAAGGCTTCCGAGACCGAGGGCGGTCCACTTCGGATCCGTTTCGAAAGAGAGACTGGAAATAGAGGACAGGACAAAACAACCGCGTACGCGCCCCAATAAACTTCGTTTCGCGGCTTGGGCGCCCCTTATGCCGAGGGAAGCGCCTCAGAGTCCCCCTTTTCTAAAGGGGGACTTATGGGATTTTCAATTGGTTAGATACAATCCCCCCTCTGTCACTTTAAAAGGGGTAAGAAAAGGACTATTTCGACTGAGGTGGACCGTGCTTATTAATATTGTTCCTTTATAAAGGCCAGGGATTCATCAATTGCGTTCAAGGTCATTTCCAGGTCTTCTTCAGTGTGCCGAAAGCTTATATAGGCATGATGGTAGGGTGAGAAAAAGAATCCCCTGCGGATTAGCTGGGTGTAAAAATCCGTACGTTTGCCTTTGTGTGCGCCTGTTTCATCCTTCTTAAAGGTGATGTAGAACATGGGGGCCACACCGGTCAGTTCAGCTCCCACATCATGTTTGTCAATCACTGCCTTGATTTTTTTCATGAACCTTTCGCCCTTTTCCCAGATATTGCCAAGCACATTGTCCCGCTCAAGGATTTCTATGGTCTTTAGCGCGGCAATAAAGGCATCGCTGTTTGGAAAAAAGGTTGAGGAAATAAAAAGCTTGTCGGCAGCCGCCATCATGACATCCTCTTTCCCGGTCACAACAGAGATGGGGTATCCGTTGGCGATTGCTTTTCCAAGAATAGTCAGGTCAGGGGTGACGCCGTAGAGTTTCTGGGCACCGCCCATTGAAAGCCTGAAACAGGTACGGATCTCATCATAGATCAACACAGCGCCATACCTGTCAGCAATCTCTCTTACGCTTTCAAGAAACCCGGGGGTTGGTATCTGCATTTTTTGATGGTTGGGATGACCAAAAGGCGTCATGATGATGGCAGCGGTCTCGTCCCCATGGGTTGCCATCAGGGCTTCCAGTTGGTCCAGGTTATTGTATTGAAATTCAAAGACATCTTCGTAGAGTTTCGATGGAACCCCGCCTTTCATTTCAACACACCAGTCATGCCAGCCATGATAACCGCAGCGCATTACCTTGAGTTTATTTGTATAGGCTCGTGCAATACGAATACTTGCGGTGGTCGCATCAGAACCTGTTTTCAAAAAAATGCTCAGCTCAGAGGAGGGCACAAGTTCGGTCAGCTTTTTAGCCAGCAGGTTCTGATATTTTTGTGTCAGGGTGAAACAGAACCCTTTCTCTTTTATCTGTTTGTAAACCGCTTCATCTACCTCTTCTTCACGGTAACCCAGGATGATGGGGCCGTAACCGCAGAGAAAATCAATAAATTCATTGCCGTCAACATCGGTCAGGCGGCAGCCTTTGCCGGTTTCAAGAAAGATGGGGTATTCTCCGTCTATAAAATCGGTTGGCTTTCTGGCACCCAGAACGCCTCCCGGTACCAGCCCGATTGCCTCTTCAAACAGTTCTCGGCTTTTGGTGATGTTCAGTTTTTCTATTTCTTTCATGGAAAGGCTCCTGTCCTGCGCTAAACTTCCAACATGGATGAAATTTTTTCTGTCTGATGGATTCTTGCGCCTCTCTTTATAAATGCTGCAAGGAATTTGTCCGGATCGATGCAGCCTTCAGGGGCCACCACACCTTTTTCGGTTACATCACCTGCATCCATCATGAGCGCTGCAATGGATGCGGGAAGCCCTGTCCCAGGAGCCATCCTTCCCACCATGTCGGCTGTGTAGGTTACCTTCTTGCCATCTCTTTCCCCTTTGACAATGACTTTAAGACCCGAAGCCTGGGGACCGTTATCCTTTCCTTCTGGAATGGTCTCCCAAAGCTTAAGCGCAAGGTCATAAGGCGTTACCCTGGTCCCTTTGATGTCAAAGGGTTCCTTGCCCAAAAAGCCTGTGTCTTTCTGTTGTCTTATCAGTTCATCCACCCATTGGGGTATGAGTGCGCCTTTGATTACCACATTCTTAACCCCTTTGATGTACTTGGGGATGGTTAAAGGCTGTGGATGGCCCACGTAGCGGACATGGCAGGTGCCAAGGGGTTCCAGGAACTCTTCTGCCGCTTCTTCGGTCCCGCCTTCCACATGGACCAGTTCACCATTTAGATATTGCGGGATCTTCCCAAGGGTCATATGAAGGCTGTGGTCCCACGCCGCTCCTGCAAGTTCAGCAATGCTGACTACCCAATAGAGGTAAATCTCATCAACACGGTCCAGACGGTCTGCATACCATTTAACCAGGACATTGTTGGTTCCAGGGTCAGAGCCCATGCCTGTAAGAACAGTGATGCCTGCTTCTCTTGCCATTTTATCTATCTCAGAGTTGAAAAGAATCTCGGTTCCCTCATAGTCATCACAGATATCTATATAGTTTACCTTTGCCTCAACAGCCGCTTTTGCTACAGGCACGGCAGTCTTGTAAAAGGGACCTGCACAGTTAATCACAACATCAATTTCCTTGAATGTATTCACCATGCCGCCATGATCGTTTACATCCATCTTGATGAGGTTTACTTTTTCACTATCGCGTAATTTCGGTGCCAATCTTTCCGGGTCCGGGTATAAATCACCAAGGACAACATCTGTGACCTGTTGTTGTTTTATCAGGTCCCGGGCAACGCCCTGACCCATACCGCCGGCTCCGCCTAATACCAATGCACGCATATTTCATTCCTCCTTAATATTCGGGAATTCTGCCGCGTAACCGTTCAGCGGGCAATCAGGATCCACCTCAGAGTGCGCCGAGAACGCAGAGAGAAAAAATGGCTTCTACAAGCCCACATAAGTCGCGGGGTAAGCAGTCAGGCTGGTACTAGCTCCAGTGCCAGAAACCGGAATGCCTTGCGCCTCACCTGGGAGAAAGGTACAGAAAACAGAACCCTATGCGATCTCTGCGACCTCCGCGGTGAACGATTGCCATTCCGCGACCACCGTTTCGAGGACTTGCGGACCCGTGATTATCCTTCCGATGGTCTCCGGCACTCCGAATTGCCATCGACTCGTCCCGTGAAACGAGCCGACGACGGGAATTCGCACATTTGTGCCAGAATAACGGCTCCATTACGCATTTTTGGGCATACCTGTCCGCCTTCCCCCTGTCAGAGTCGGTACTGAGAGGCGCGCTTCACCCAAACACGGCGCGACAGTGATGGGCCAACGGGAAAGCTGAAGCCACGTGATGATACGACCTCAATCTTCTTTCTTTAACTTTCACGTCCGGCCTCAGCTCGCTTCACTCTCTCCCAGAACCACAAGTGCGTCCACAGCCACCGGTTTTCCGCCCCGGATTATCAAAGGATTGATATCGATTTCCTTTATCGGGTCATTTTCAACTCCAATGTCTCCAAGTCTGATCAGGACTTGGGCCAACATGTCCGTATCCGCCGGTTCCATGCCACGAACAGCTTCGAGGATTTTGTGACCCTTGATTTCTTGCATCATGTCCAGTGCGTCCAAGTGCTTCAGCGGTGCGAGCCTAAATGACACATCTTTCAGAATTTCTGTGAAAATGCCTCCAAGACCGAACATGACACACGGGCCGAACTGCGGGTCTCGGGTGAGCCCGGCCATAAGCTCTCGTTGCCCCCTGACCATCTCTTGAACCAGAACCCCGCCGGGTCGTCCATTCATGTTCGCCTTTATCTCCCGGAACGCGGTCGTGGCTTCGCCGTCGGTCCTGATGTCAAGCCGTATGATATTTGTTTCCGTTTTGTGGCTGATTTCGGAGGAACAGCCCTTTAACACAAGAGGATAGCCTATGTCTCGTGCCGCGGAAATGAGGTCGGTCTCATCCTCAACGACGATTTCTCTCGTTACGGGGATGCCGTACTGGGCCAACAGCAGCTTAGATTCGTATTCCGACAGTACATGTCTCCCCTCACCGAGGACCTTCTGGATGATCTCCATTTTTTCGCCTCCCAACCGTCTTTATATCTTGTATCAAACGCTTTGTGCAACCTCATCTGTTGGCTCAGGGAGTTCCGTTGTGACAGGAAGTATGAAATTCGTACGATTTCTCTTGATTCCTTTGAACCAAACGTTTAGATCTGAATTATTATAACGACGGAGTCAGGCAGGAGGACTTGGTGAGTCCGCTGATTTCCTGGGTTCGTTATGACATCCACCTGAATGCATGTCCCCCCGAATAAATTTTCCGATTCGGAGGATAAAGGGGTGAACGCTCGGGGCAAGTTTTTAAGATGACTTTGCCTCGATGTTGTTCCTGGACCAGCGGGTGGAACAGCATCGTATAAGCCCTTTACCCAACTGTCGGTCAAGATGACAATCCCCAAGCTGGACATCAATTCTAGCCGCTGGTAAAAAGTTGACGCAGTGAATCCGGCGATAGGCCCGATTCTCACGGCAAGCGCATCCAGGCCAAGGAGAAAACAATGCCCAAGAAGCCTCCCAGACGGGATCCTATAATCGTATACAAGAGAGAAGACAAAGGACTGAAGCCGTTTCTTCCCAAAGCCAGAGGCGGGTTCCGCTTTGGCCCTCCCCAGCGTCCGCATCAGAGGCCCAGGAAGCCAAAGGAGACAAAGGCTGTCGTTCCCGAGAAAGTCCGTTTCCATGCCGCGAATCTGGCGGAAATGGAAGCGTTGCCTTCACCGGAGAAAGAGATAGCCACGGCTTGCTACTATCTGTGCTTTCTGGTTCATGAGACCAAGACGAGCACAGACCTCTTCCCCCTCAAGCATAATGTGCTGGAGAAGATATTTAAGAGCGGACACAACTGCCTGACAGTGAACTATGTGCGCCGCGGTGACCGAGAGATTTACCACCTTTCACCCGACGCCAAGAAGAGCTGGGAGACGGAAACAGGGGGGAACAAGCATCATGTTCGGATGTATCTTACCCCCAAGTGCAAAGTGGAGTTTGAAGAAGGCTATTTTGACTTATACCACTTCCACATTGTCATGGAGCCGTTCCGGTTTTCCTTTTATCTTCCGATTCACCAGGCGCCCTGGCTGAACAAGAGAAGGCTTTCCAAGAGACGTTTCCACTATCCGCAAACTGTGGAATACGGGCTCGTCAGAGGCAAAGTAATCACCACGTCCCGAAAAGCGACAATGATTCCGCTGGAAGAGATAAAGGTAGAGCTCCAGAAGCTGCTGGATCTGGAAGTGGACAAAAAGAAATAAATGTCAGTCGGGCCTGCCCGGTTCCGCAGGATCTGCTGGTCGGGTCCCCCGTTGGGCTCTGACCTTGTCAGAGTAACCGCTCTGCGCCATTCGTGGTTATTCTTGGCAGTCAGTACAAGTTGTAAAGGGACCTTTTCAAAAGACTCCGCACTCCCGAGAGATGATGGTCTGAAGAATTTCTGAAGTGCCACCGCCGAACAGTAGGAATCTGCAATCCCTGTAGTAGCGTTGGACGTCGTATTCCATGGAATAGCTGTATGCTCCGAAGATGCGCGTAGCTTCATCGGAAGTGCGGCAAGCGACCTCAGAAGCGAAGTACTTCGCCATGGACGCTTCCTTGAGAGTTCGCTCCCCGCGATCGATCATTTCGGCCGCTTTGTAAATCATCAAGTGAGAGGCCCATATTTCCGTCGCCATATTGGCAATCTTCTGCTGAATCAGTTGAAAGCTCCCGATTCTTTTCCCAAACTGGGTCCGTTCCAGAGCATAGCGTTTCGAGTGGTCGTACGCGGCCCGTGCCAGGCCCAAAGACAAAGCGCCGGTCATTACCCGGATGACCGCCAGTATCCGCATCAGGTTGCCTACGCCTTGTCCCTCTTTCCCCAGCCTGTTCTCTGGAGGTACGCGCACATCCGTGAAAGCAAGCTCCGAAATCTCCGTGGCCCGGGTTCCGAGTTTGTCGAACTTCTTGGACACATAAAGCCCGGGAGCATCCCGCTCGATGAGGAAGAAGTTCAGACCCCTTAAACCCTTGGACTTGTCAGTCTGGCAAAGAACCGTGAAGAAGTCGGCCACGGGAGCATTGGTAATCCACGTTTTCGAGCCATTGAGGATCCAGGAGTCTCCGTCCTTGCGGGCGGTGGTCTTGACCCCGGCCAGATCGGTGGCAGCGTCAGCCTCTGTCAGTGCAAAAGAGGCTACCTTTTCCCCGCGAATAGCCGGCTTGAGCAGGCGTTCGTGCTGGTCCGGGCTCCCGTACTCGAATAGAAAGTTTGTCCCCATCAAGCACTGCATAGCAGTGAACGCTGCCACGCTGAGGGATCCGCGTGCCAACTCTTCCACCATCGTACAGAACTGCACCGTGTTTCCACCGGCGCCGCCAACCGACCTTGGATAACGTATTCCATAAGCGCCGGTTTTAGCTATCTTTTCAAACATCCAGCGGGGGAACTGTTCTGCTTCGTCCATCTCACGCGCCTTTGGGACTATTTCCTGGTCCGTGAAGCGGGCGAATGTCTTGCGGATCAGTTCCTCCGGCTTCGGTTTTAGAATTGCTTCCACTGTTCGTCCTCAGCGGCTCCAGTCAGGCGGCCTTAATCATCCCTGCCCTCGAACCGCTCGGGTCAGCGCGGGAAGGATCTCGAAGAGGTCGCCCACGATGGCAAAATCTGCTATTTCAAATATCGGCGCGTCGGGGTCCTTGTTGATGGCAACAACATATCTGGACCCGTCCATACCGGCCTTGTGTTGCACGGCTCCTGAAATGCCGCACGCGAAATAGACCTCAGGTCTGACGGTCTGGCCCGTCTGACCCACCTGCTGATCTTGCGGGAGAAACCCTTCTTCGACCACCACCCGCGTGCACGCGACCTGGCCACCCACTGCATCGGCAAATTCCTTGAGAACCGCGATGCCTTGGTCAGAGCATACCGGTCGGCCCCCGGCTACAATAATCTTTGCAAGAGGTAAACTCACTCCTCTGTCTTCGCTCATGATACATTCGAGAACCTTGGTGAACTCCTTGCAGTCAGCCATGCTGATTTCTTCAATGCGGATTTCACCATGCCTCGATGGATCCCAGTCGAGGGCCTTCATGATTCCGGGCCGAACAGTCGCAGTCTGCGGCCTCGAAAACCTCGACACGATGGTTGCCATGATGTTGCCGCCGAAAGCCGGCCGCGTCTGAAGAAGAATTCGCTCCTCAGGATCTATGGAGAGACGCGTGCAGTCCGCGGTCAGGCCCAGGCCAAGCCTTCGGGACATCCGGGGCGCCAAATCTCTCCCGAGATGGGTTGCCGCAATAAGAAGGATGTTTGGTTTGTACCGTCTGATTAGCTCACCCAAAGCATGGGTATATGTGCAGGTCTGATAATAGGCAAGGGCCAGGTGATCCACAACGATGCACCGGTCCGCTCCATATTCAATTAGATCGCGAGCGCGATCCTGAATGCCGCTGCCCAGAGCCGTTGCCACGACCTCTTCACCGAGTTCATCGGCAAGGTATCGCGCGCAGCCAAGAAGCTCGAAGGCTGATCTGTGGAAAACGTTGTCGTGTTGTTCCGCGAAAACCCAGACACCGCGATAGTCACTGAAATCCGGCAGCTCTCGTGCCGGGATTTCACCTGTCAGTGCCTCGAACTTGCATGTCTCCAGACACGCTCCGCAGAGGGTGCATCTGTCTTCGATCCACCTCGGCTTTTTGTCTATGCTTTCCAACGCTTCATAGGGGCAAGATCGCATGCACAAGCCGCAGGCGTTACATTTTTCAAGATCAATCCGGATGGCCATGTCACTCTCCGAGGCGGATTTCCTTCTCGTGAAGCGCCTTTACCAACTCTGCGGCCACTGAAGCAGGAGACCCATCCAGGTACCTGGTGTCCCGAGCTTCTTTGGGAGTGAACGTCCTGATCACTTGGGTAAGCGAACCGGCGAACCCCAGGTCCGGTGCTTTGGCTCCGATGTCAGCCGCGTTCCATATCTTTATTGGGGCACGATCCGATGTAGCTAAGAGTAAGCCTTGGACGGTTGGATGACGCGGTTCATTGAGAGAAGCGAGAACAGTCACCAGGACGGGTGTAGGGGCTTCTATTCGTTCACAGCCGGCCTCCAGCGCGCGTTCCACAACAACCTTGCCTTCCACGGCCTTGAGCTTTCTCACGTAGGTAAGCTGAGGAATCCCGATGAATTCAGCCACTTGCGGTCCAATTTGGGCCGTATCGCCGTCCACGGCCTGTCGCCCCGCTATGACGAGGTCAAACTCACCAATTCGATTTATGGCCATCCCCAGCGCCGTGGATGTTGCCCATGTGTCCGCGCCGGCAAAAGCGCGATCTGTGAGCAGTATCCCTTGATCAGCACCCATGGAAATAGCCTCACACACGGCCTCCATCGCTTGTGGCGGCCCCATGGTCAGGGCCGTCACCTTGCCGCCGTCGATCTCCTTGATACTGAGAGCTGCTTCCAGCGCGTGCCGGTCTTCCGGATTGATGATGCTTTCCACGCCCTCCCGGATGAGGTTGCCGGTCTTGGGGTCTATTCGAACTTCGGTGGTGTTCGGCACCTGTTTGACCAGGACGACGATATTCATAAGGATCTCCGTTGAATCCAAAAGGTGGGGCTCCAAAAATAGTGCCGGAACCGGGTTATGTCAAGTTGATCATGAATTCGTTTGGTGAAATGAACCTGAGTCCCCTATCTTGCAGGGTGTATTACGGTTCGTCATTGGACTCCCTTTGTCCTTTGTGAATATACTATAGTAGTCGCGGCTAATTCAGGTAGTTTACGAAAATGGACGAACGACAAAACATTCCGGCCCGCTGGACCATCAAAGACGTCCTGGAGTGGACCGCGGGGTATTTCGGGAAAAAAGGTATCACCACTGCCCGACTTGACGCAGAAGTTCTTCTAGCGCACTGCCTGGAAGTGGATCGGCTTCACCTCTACCTGAATCTCGACCGTCCTCTTCGGCATGAGGAACGTGTCCGATATCGTGAGCTTATACGGCGCCGCGCCATGCGGGAGCCTGTTGCGCTAATAAGAGGCGTTAAGGAGTTTTGGTCCCTGCGTTTAAGGGCCACACCGGGGGTGCTCATACCAAGGCCGGATACGGAAACCCTCGTGGAGGCAGTTCTGGAAGAGATACGGGAGCGCCCCTCTCCAAATATATTGGAAATCGGTACCGGATCGGGAGCAATCGCAGTCGCTATTGCGCTTGAAGACCGTCGCGCCTGTGTCATCGCTACAGATATTGACAGACTGGCGCTCGAAGCCGCGCACTTTAACGCGGACAATCTGGGCGTTTCAGCTTCCATCGACTTCCTCGCTTCGGACCTCTTTGAGGCAGTCAGAGAGGGGAGCAAGTTCGATGTGGTCTGCTGCAATCCACCGTATATTCCAAGCGATGTTATTCCGACTCTGGAACCGGAGATTAATTTTGAGCCTCGCCAGGCTCTCGACGGTGGGCCGGACGGCTTAAGCGTCATCCGTCGACTGGTGTCTCAGGCCAGGAGCTACCTGGCAGACCGCGGCGCCCTGATCATTGAAATAGGGTCGGAACAAGAAGCATGGGTTCGTGAGATGTTTGAAACTCTCGGAGGCCTCCATGATATACGCGCATTCCCTGACCTGTCGGGAAAGCCCCGAGTCGTTAGCGGCAGGCTCTAAAACAACATTTGTAATTGCCGGCCTGGGAAAATTCGGACGCCTTGCACTGGAGCGCTTGCAGCATTCATTTCCGCATTCTCGAATCATGGTTCTGGAACAAGACGGCGAGAAATCCGCATGCAAATTTTCGCCCCTGGTATCCATAATTGAGGGAGATGCGGCCTCCTTGCTTCAGGATGCTCCGCTATTTCATGCTGAAGACCTTATTATTCCGATGGTCCCATTTAATTTGGCGGCTTCGTATGTCTTGGCCAAGCATGCAAACACACGAGAGATTGCGATTCCGGAAGAGATGCTTGATTTGCTCCCCAATCCCATGGTTGTCAACGAGTCCAATATCGTTTGCAGCCGTGCGGACTTCGTTTGTCCTGATGATTGCCCGGAAGCCGAGCTTTGCACGGTAACGGGGAAGCCGAGAGAACCGCTTTATGGTGCGCTCAGACGGCTTGAATTACCGGGGTACGACATACTGGTTCTGAAAAGTTCTCAGATCCTGCCGGGGGTAGGAGGTTATCGCCTGGGAGATCTCCACAGGCTTGCCCACCTTGTGGACAAAGGAAGATTCCTCATTGCCACGTCGTGTAAATGCCACGGGATTTTGACCGCTATCACTAGATGAAGAACCCTTGCCCCTTATTCCCTGACGCCTCGGCAAAAAGCGTCAAAAAAATGCCCCACGACCGTCGTGGGGCGGACATCTCGGTAGGACAATCGGAAAGGGAATGGATTTTAATGGTACCCCATTGCGCAGAACGGACTGGCCTTCATGGAAGGAAGGTTGCAAATCAGGGATCTCCTCGACTCATCGTGTGAAAGCACCCATTGTTGGTATGGATCATCCGGCCATATTTCTACTCTCGGCCGGCTCATCTCTTCCTCAATTCGTATATCACTGGTATCGTTTAGAAACCGGAAGACGTCCCCTCTCGTGAGGTCTTGATATTCGGTGTCAGACATTTACTATTCACCTCCAATTCGGGGGTTGATCTTACTGTCCCTAAGTTAATCACTGGTCACAATTTGGCAAGCAAACCGGCTATTTCCCTGCAACCTTGAGAACGCGAAAGGTCGCGCCGTCCCAGGACTCCCATGCGATTTGGCGAGCAATTACTTTAAGGCCCTCAAGCACAAGGGCATGATTAGACCCAGCACGATCGATAATCCTACCACCGCGCCGATGGGCATCAGGGCTTTTTTCACCGCGTCTTCGGGCAGCGGTTCCTCTTCCGTTTGGATAGTGCCGCCGGCACGATCCAAAATTCCCATCTTCTCGGGGTTTCGCACCAGATAGACCCAGGAACCAAGCCAACCCAGAATCGCCATCACAATCATGGCAGCATTGGCTGCCGCCTCATTCACCACGAAACCGAGCTTGGATCCGAGCCAGAGAACGATCAGGCCGGGCGCGAAACTCACCAGCCCCATCGCCGCCACGCGAAATGCCAACGAGAGGTAAAGGCCGCCGACCTGCGCATCTTGGGTGTACAAGACAACGATTCCCACCGCCCTTTGACCCCACGAGAGCCCCCGGTTAAAAATTGGCAAGACAAACGAGATCAAGATGATGCTCAGCGCGCCCAGAAACATGGGGAATGAAGTGAAGGCTGCGTCCAGGAACCCCTTGCCGGCATATCCGGGAACTGATTCCAAAGGAACAAAAGAGAAGATAAACAACATTGCGAGACAACAGTACACTGCCAGAAACAGCAAAAAAGTGTGCACCGACGCCAAGGCCCTCCGTTTCCAGGAAGCCGGTGTCAGATCCCCGTAAATTGTGAGGGCACTGGGGTGATCAGATAACGAGTCTTCGTACAGGGGCGCAGGGACCGGCTCAGGCTCCTCGGGAACGTGGCTTGGAACCTTCTTCAGCCCGCAGCGAGGGCAATCACCGCGGACCAGGAGCACATCGTCTTC